>Ga0115000_10003138_pt1 | contig 13873 bp, 13 predicted proteins | sample ArcticOcean_MG_C_6_FD_89690 | JGI IMG/M metagenome (GOLD analysis project Ga0115000, IMG submission 89690) | Marine microbial communities from western Arctic Ocean - ArcticOcean_MG_CB8_128 | ecosystem: Environmental > Aquatic > Marine > Oceanic | place: Arctic Ocean: Canada Basin | collected...
TTAAAAAAAACAAACCTGATATTATAGTAAACTGTGCAGGTAAAGTTGGTGGTATACTTGCAAACTCAACATACCCAACAGAATTTTTATATGAAAATATATACATACAAGCCAATTTAATTAAGTCTGCGTACAACAATAAAATTAAACATTTTATAAATCTTGGAAGCTCTTGCATATATCCTAAAAATGCAAAACAACCGATTAAAGAAAAGTATCTGTTGTCTAGTGAGCTAGAAAAAACAAATGAAGCTTATGCCTTAGCTAAAATTGTAGGATTGAAGGCATGTCAATTTTACAACGAGCAGTATAACACTAATTATCTTACATTAATGCCGTGTAATTTATATGGTCCCAATGATAACTTTGATTCAAAAAAAAGTCACTTTATACCAGCATTGATTAAAAAATTTAACAATGCAAAAATGAATAAAAATAAAACAGTTGAAATATGGGGATCGGGAAAACCTAAGAGAGAGATAATGCATGTAGAAGATTTAGCATCTGCAATATTTTTTATTTTGAATAAAAAGATTTTAAAAGATAAGAGGTTCGACAAATTTTTGAGAAAAAATTGCTTAATTAATGTTGGATCAGGTCAAGAATTTACCATTAAGCAATTTGGAGAAATTATAGCTAAGTTAACTTTAGGAAAATTTAAATTAAAATTTAATAAAAAATATCCAGATGGAACAAAAAGAAAAATACTTGATAATACACTTTTAAAAAAATTGGGTTGGAAGCCTAAAATATCTATACACGATGGATTAAGTAATACTATAAACTGGTATGTGAAAAACTTAAGTAATAAAAAAATTAAATAATACAAAATTGATAAAAATTACAAATAAACTTGGTCAAACAAGAATATATCTCAAAAAGTATAAAAGAAAAATCTTCCCAAAAGAAAAATTTGAAACAAAAAAATTCTATTTAACGAAAAGAAAACCACTTTATTGTGGTGGGTTAAGATTTAGAGGTTTTTTTAAAGATAATATTAAAGATAAACCTTTAATTTCGATAATTATGCCAAACTTTAAATGCGCAGACTTAGAGAATGCAATTAAATCAATATTGAAACAGAATTATGAAAATTTAGAACTAATTGTAATTGATGGAAGCTCGGGAAAGGATACTGTAAAAATTTTAAAAACATATGATCAAGATATTGACATTTGGATAAGTGAAAAAGATAACGGTATGTGGGATGCATGGAATAAGGGGTTTCAATTGGCAAGCGGGGAGTACGTGGGAATAGTTGATTCGTCAAATATCTTATACCCCAATGCTATAAAAACTTTAATCAAGTATGCATATCTATTCCCAAAAAAAGATTTTATATGTGGCACAGTAAGAAAAGATAATAGAATTTATGCAGGATTTAGACCAAAAGATATTGTAAGACAATTTAACATAATCCCATCATCTGTAGTTGGTTTTTTTATTAAGTTGAAGTCTCTAAAAAAAGTGGGGTTATTAGATACAAGATATAAGATCCAAGCAGATTATGATCTTTTATATAAGATTATAATAAAAAATAATATGAGTGGAGTAAACACTAAAGGCAATGAAATTTTTGGCGACCTAGGCAATAGTGGTTTTTCTTCAAGACATAATTTTTTATCAAAATTAATTAATGAAATAATAATTAGATTTAGAAATGGTCAAAATATATTTTACTTAATTTATATAATCTTTGGCAGAAGTTTTATGAAAATTCTAAAACTCATAATAAAAAAAAAAAATTATAAATGAAAAATCTTATTATATTTATACCCTCAATAGAAAATGCAGGTGTTGAAAAAAACTTATTTATTATATGTAATTTTTTGATTAAAAAAATTGATAAAATATATCTAATAACAGCAAATAATAATTTTAATAAAAAATTAGATAAAAATATTCATGTAGTATGTCCAAAAAATAAATTTTGGAATAACAAATCAAGATTATTAAAAACTATGTATTGTTTCTTTCTAATAATCAACAAATTTGAAAAAAAAAATTATTTACTGTTATCTTTTCAAGCAAATTTTGTTGCAACAATAATTGCTAAAATTTATGAATATAAACTTGTACTAAGATTAAATACATCTCCAAATAAATATATCCATAACAGTTTTCAAAGAATTTTTTTTAAGATAATCTATAAATCAGCAGACCAAATAATAGTAAATAGCAAAAAATTTAAAAATCTTTTAAAAAAAAAATTGAATATTGATTCAATATTTATATATAATCCATTAATTTCTAAATATAAGATCAAAACACCCATTAAAAAAATTAAAAAAAATCTTAACATATTAAACATCGGAAGACTCACAGACCAAAAAGACCAACTAACTTTATTAAAAGCTTTAGACTTACTAAAAAAAAATAAGATAAAATTTACGGCAAAAATAATAGGAAGTGGCAATAAATATAAAAATTTAAAAGAATATATAGATAAAAATAATTTAAAAATGGAAGTCCAATTATTGGGGTACAAGCCTAATGGATATAAATTTATGACTAAAGCAGATGTATTCATCTTGTCATCTAAATATGAAGGTCTACCGAATGTCTTGATTGAAGCACAACAATCTAACACACCAATAATTTCCTCCAATTGTCCAACTGGACCGAGTGAAATATTAATGGAGGGTAAGTTGGGATCTTTATATCCGGTTGGTGATTATAAAAAGCTATATACAGAAATAAAAAGTTTTAATTTTAATAAAAAAAAACTAATAAAAAAAGCTAATTTAGCTATTAAGTATTTAAAGAGATTTGACAAAAAATTTAATTGTAATGAATATTATAAAATAATTAAAAAATATGCTTAAATTATTTCAATCTATGAAAAAGCAAAAAATAAGCATAATAACAGTTACTAAAAATTCTGAAAAGTATTTAGAAAGAAATATTTTAAGTATAAATAACCAAGCCTATAAAAATTATGAACATATCATAATAGATGGTGGGTCTACAGATAAGACACTTGATATCATACACAAGCATAGAAAAAAAATTAAATACTTTATAAGTGAAAAAGATAAAGGGCTGTATGATGCTATGAACAAGGGGATAAAAAAATCTACTGGTGACATAATTGGAATCTTAAATTCAGATGATATTTATTATAAAAATGCCTTAAAAACTGTTAACAAGTATTTTAGCAAATATTCAAAACTAGATTTTTTGTTTGGTAGCGTTTATAAATATAAATTATTACATGGTTATCATCCAAAAAAAATTAGATGGAGTTTTGGATTTTATTCAACCCATTCAGTTGGTTTTTTTATAAGAAAAAAATCACATAAAAAAGTAGGGTATTACAATATAAACTACAGATATTCTGCCGATTACGATCTCTTTTATAGACTGATTGTTAAAAAAAAAATGATTGGGATGGCAACAAATAAAAATGAAATTTTTGGGAAATTTAGAAGCGGCGGTCTTTCTTCAAGAATTAGATATATTGATTTTTTAAAAGAATGTAATTTAATCAGATTAAATAATGGTCAAAATTTTTTTATAGTCTATCTTATATTTTTAGCCAGACTATTTAGAAATATAAAAAAAGTATTTGTATGAAAATTATCTTATGCATTTGCTTTAGTGCAAAAAATTCATTGTATCATAAAAAAATTTTAAGTAATTTAAATGAAATTAATACACCTCGTGGCTGCAAGCTATCATTTTATTTAATTACAAATGATAATTTTAAAATTTTAAAGAACTTAGTTTCAACTATTGTAAAAAATTTTAAACTTGAGATCAAGATTTTTAAAACAGCAAAAAAAGACATTCCCAGTACCAGAAATGTATTTTTAAAAGTAATAAAAAATAAAAAAATAGATTATATTGGTTTTTTTGATGATGATTGTAAAATTAAAAAAAATTGGGTTTTTGATATGGTTACATTTATCAAAAAAAATGACTGTCAGATAGTAGGTGGGCCTCAGTTACACGAAACCAGAATTCATAAATATAAATCTTTTTATCAATTTATGGAACCCAAATACACCCATAAACAAAAAGTTAATTGGATTGCGACAAATAATTGTTTTTTTAAAAAAGAAATCATTAATGAGACTAATTTGAAATTTGATGAAGAATTAAAAAATATAGGAGGTAGTGATCAACTATTTTTTACAAAATTAAAAAAAGCACAATATGAAATTATGTGGAATGAAAAAGCCAAAGTTATTGAATATTATCAAAAAAATAGAGAAAATTTTAAATGGTTTATTATGAGGAATTTTAGATATGGATATTCTGGCTTAATTATAGACCAAAAAATATTTGGAAACATAATTGGAAATATTATTAATCTTATGAAGATAGTATATTTAATAATAATTGGCCTACTGGAAATAATTCAAATATTCAAAAGTTATAATATTATAAAATCATTATTTTATTTTTCAAGAGCTATAGGTAGAATTTTTTCTATTACAAAATTTAAAATGAAGAAGTACCGTTAAAATTTAATATATAAATTTAATCCAATATAATAAGTAGAAAAATATAGAATAACCAACCAACCATTTTTGGAAATAGATTCTTCTATCTTTCTACGATCAAAAAAAACAAAAAATAATATCCAAAACATTGGCTCTAAATATTTTTGAAAAATAAAAATTCCAGTTGAAAAAGATATTAGCAGAAGTAATGATAACAACCAATTAGAAAGAGAATTTTTACTATAAAACAAGATTAAAAATAAACCAAAAAAAGAACATATAAAAAAAATTAAATTAGTTGAAAAAATAATATTTGAAATTTTGTAAATTACACCACCACCAACCGAGCTATTATAATAAAAAAAATTATTAAATAATAAAAATACAAAAACAACTAAAATTATTTGTTTGAAATTAAATACTTTAACAAAATTATCTTTATTAAAATTATTTAAAAAATATTGAATAAAAATTGGAACCGTATAAAGAAAAACCATTGATGAAATAATTAATACTGCAGATGAAAAATTGGTAACATCTAAATGATTAGCTTGTAGCCCAGTAAACAGTATTGGGTTTTTTATTAAAAAAAATATTCCTGGTAGGGCTATAATTAAACAAAATAAAAGTATTTTACAAAAAAAGATTAAGCTCGTATTTTTAAAATAGACAAAAAGTATGAATGGGAATAAAAAAACATAAAATTGCTTTGTATAAGCTGCTAATGCTAAAAACATTAAGCTCCAAAAAAAATATTTACTGACATTGTAATTTAGCTTGTCTAATTTTAAGTGGAAATAAATTGAAGTTAGTAAAAAAAATAATCCTGTAATATGAGTATTTCCCCAAATAGCAGAATATTGAAAAGCAGGTAAAATATATATTATTGAAGCAATCCCTAATAAATTAATTTTTTCTACATTTTGAAATCTTATTATCAAACACCTATAAAAATAAATTGGTAAAGTTAGAGATAACAAAAAGTAACTTAATAAGTAAACTTTTAAATTTGAACTAACTATTGGTATTTGAGATATTATGATGTGATGTAGAGGGTAATTTAAAAGTTTATGGTCCTTTCCAAGCTCGTACAATAATAAATTTCCAATATTTTCTCTCAATATTTGTATATAACTCCAATGTGTTTTGAGATCTGCTACTGCACCTCCACCACTTGCTTCAATATTATATTGAAGTAAAAATTCGTTGAATTGTGAATATGATTTAATATTGGATAGATTAATATTTAAGTAATAGCTTATAATAGTTGACGTGAAAGCGAGTATACTAAAAGAATATATATAAAATTTTTTATTTAGGACTAAATTTTTCATGTTAAAAAGAAATCGAATAAGCATCATTATACCGTATTTTAAAAAAAAAAAATACTTTAAAGAAACAATCAAATCTATTTTAAATCAAACTTACAGGAGTTATGAAATCATAGTTATTTATGATGATGCCAGTTTAGATGAATTAGATTTTGTTAAAAAAATTTTAAAAAAAATAAAGTTAAAAAAGCTTATAATAAATAGTAAAAATTATGGTGTAGGTATTTCTAGAAATATAGGGATAAAGCAGGCTAGTGGAACATTAATTGCATTTTGTGATGCTGATGATACCTGGAAAAAAAATAAATTAAAGACCCAAATAAACTTTATGATAAAAAATAATTTAATGATTTCGCATACGAACTATTTTGTTATTAATGAAAAATCAAAAGTTATTGGAAAATTTAATATTAAAAATAAACTTAGTTATAATGATCTTTTAAAAAGTTGTGATATTGGTCTATCAACTGTTATTGCAAGAAAAAGATTATTGCAGGATAACAAATTTAATAAGTTGAAGACGAAAGAAGATTATTTATTGTGGTTAAAAATTGTCAAAAAAATTAAATATATTTATGGGATAAATCAAAATCTTTCATCCTGGAGGAAAAATGAAAACTCACTTTCATCATCTGTAATACAAAAATTTCTAGATACCTATAGATTATACAGACTATATCTTAATAATAATTTTATTTTATCTATATTATTTTCTTTTAGACTCGTTTTTTATGCTATAAGAAAAAAATTTTTAATATTTTGGAGTAATAGCTAAATGAATGATTTAACGCTTGTAATACCAGCCAAATACGAAGCAAGCACACTGCCTATAGTTTTAAAAGAACTTGAAAAATTTAATGTAAAAAAAGTTATTGTAATTCCCAAATATGATAGCGAAACACTAGAGGCAACTAAAAATTTTAATTGTGAGATAGTTCATCAAAAAGGTGAGGGATTCGGTAGCGCTCTTATAGAGGGAATAGAAACTGTAAAGACGAAATTTCTATGTATATTTAATGCCGATGGATCATTTGACCCAAAATACCTAGAGGAAATGATAACACTTTTAGAAAATGGAAATGATTTTGTATTTAACACAAGATATGAAAAAAACTCAGGAAGTGATGATGATACTTTTTTAACTTATGTAGGTAATAAATTTTTTACTTATTTTTGCAAAGTTCTTTTTAAGCTAAATATATCAGATGTACTCTTCACATATGTGATGGGAAAAACAGACGCATTTAATCATTTAGATTTAAAAAACAAAGATTTTACATTTTGTATTGAATTGCCTGTAAAAGCTAAATTTAATGATTTTACATCGATAAGTTTGCCATCTTATGAAAGATCAAGGATTAGTGGGAAAAAAAAAGTAAATGAATTTAAAGATGGTTTTTTAATATTAATTTCTATAATTAAACTATTTATAATAAATAAATGAAAAAAAAAGTTGCACTAATAACAGGGATTACTGGTCAAGATGGATCTTACCTAGCTGAGTTATTATTAAGTAAAAATTATATTGTCCATGGTGTAATCCGTAAATCTTCTACGTTTAATACAAAAAGAATTGATCACATTTATGTCGATCGACATAATAAAACAAACTTTTTCCTACATTATGGTGATTTAACAGACAGTAACAGTATTTACAATATTATACATAAAGTTCAGCCTAATGAAGTTTATAATTTAGGAGCACAAAGTCATGTTGGAGTTTCATTTGAAAACCCAGAATATACAGGAGAGGTATCTGGAATTGGTACATTAAGAATACTTGAAGCTATAAGATTTTTAAAAATCAAGAATGTAAAATTTTACCAAGCAAGCACTTCGGAGTTATTTGGAGAAACATATGGAAAATCTATCTTTACAGAAAATTCAAAATTTCACCCAAAGTCACCTTACGGAGTTGCAAAACTTTATGCTTATTGGATAACGTCTGTCTATAGAGAATCTTACGGAATTTTTGCATGTAATGGAATTTTATTTAACCACGAAAGTCCACGTAGAGGTGAAACATTTGTAACAAGAAAAATTACAAGATTTTTAACTAGAAAAAAACTTGGATCTAAAGAGACACTCTATTTAGGAAACGTGAATGCAAAAAGAGATTGGGGACATGCAAAAGATTATACAGAAATGCAATGGAGAATAATGCAACAAAAAAATCCAAAAGACTATGTAATAGCTACAGGCCACGCATATTCTGTTAAGCAATTTGTAAATATAGCCTCAAGTTATTTAGGAATGAAAATTTTTTGGTCAGGAAAAGGTCTTAAGGAAATTGGATATATTAAAAATAAAAATAAAAAAAAAATTTTAATAAGAATTGATAAGAGCTATTTTAGGCCAAATGAAGTTAAATATTTAAAGGGAGATGCAAGCAAAGCACTTAAGGATTTAAAATTTAAACCAAAATATTCATTCAAGGATCTTGTTAAAGATATGATAGATAGCGATTTAAAAGAAGCAAAAAAAGAATTAAAATAAAATATGTTAGAAGTTTATGTAATCTTTTTTACATTATTTTCATCTATCACTATAAATTATTTCTTAACAAAAAAAAAATTATTATTAGATAAAAAATACTCACCACATAAATCATTTTTAAATAAGGATATAGTGCCTTTGTCAGGGGGTATAATTTTTTTATTATCGATTTGTATATTTTACCCGTCAGAGTTTTATCCTTTTAAATTAACATTATGTGCAATTTTCTTAATTGGAATGCTTTCAGATCTAAATGTAATTTCATCACCACTGAAAAGAATTATAATTCAAGTATTCATTATTTTAGTATTTTTATACATTGACCAGACCTATATCCAATCAATTAGATGGCTATTAATAGATCATTATTTGAAGAGTACAATTTTTGGGTATTTATTTTCCCTGGTTTGTTTAGTCGTACTGATCAATGGAACAAACTTTATGGACGGTGTCAATACCTTGGTTATTGGGTATTTTTTAATTGTCACATTAGCAATATTTTATATTGCGACCAATTTTAATTTAGAATTAAATTTGATTCTAATTAAGGTAATTTTAATTACATTATCAGTAATTTTTCTATTTAATTTTTTTGGAAAACTATTCTTGGGAGATGGTGGTTCTTACCTTATTGCATTTGTTTTAGGATATTTTTTGATTAATTTTTCTAACACAAATGATGAAGTAGTATCACCATATTTTGCTGCATGTATGTTGTGGTATCCAGCATACGAAAACTTATTTTCGATTATCAGGAAAATGATAAAGAAAAATTCTCCCACAGAAGCTGATAATCGACATTTACATCAGTTACTTTTTGTCTTTATGACAAAAAATTTTTCATATTCTAATAAAGTTCTAAACACCATAAGTGGTTTAATTATAAATTTTTTTAATATAGCATTTTTTACATATGCAATGTGGAACTTTGATAACACTAAAAATTTGATACTATTAATTATAGTATCAATATTTTTTTATAACCTTTTTTACTATTATTTTTCAAAAAAGATTAATTTATAATCTTAATCTATATACTTTTTATTGAGATTTAAGTTTGCAATTGAAAAAATTATCCAGAACATCGTACCATTAAATGTAGAAAAAATTGCCCCACTGGGCAGCAAGGGTATTAAAAAAATTAATAGATATACTGCAGGCGTAAAAACAAAAATATTATTAGATGAATTAAAGAGTATTAAATTTTTTTTTAAAAAAATAAACATTATGTAAAAGAAAAAAAAATAACCAATTAATCCGTGCTCAGCCAGTAACTCAAAATGTATTTGATGTGGATGCGTACTACATCCAATATAACTTCGTTGGTTATTAAAATCAAAAGCCTTATTTATATATTTTCTATCATTGCAGGCGACTATTCTGAAATTTTTATTTCCTACACCAGAAATTGGAAAATCTTTAAAAATTTCAAGAGCAATATTATAATGGAAAATATAATGTATGCCCTTGAATCTATCAATAAATTTTTCAGGATTTTTAACATTAATAATTCTTTGTAAAGTTGATGTTTGTTTGAAAAAAACATTTTCATTTAAAAATAGAGTTAAAAGCAAAATAAAAATACAAGACGTAATTGTTTTTTTTTTCGTAATTAACATCTTAGTTTTAATAATAAAAAATAAAATTAAAAAAAATATAATCGAACCTTTTATAAAATTTGACCTTTCACCTGTAATTAAAATACATATTGGAACTATAAATAAAAATATATTAAAAAAAATTTTTGATTTTAAGGTTAAATTTTGACTTAAAAAATAAGTAGCTATAATATATCCAAAACATAAAATCAGAGTTCCAACTACAGTTTCATCTTTAAAAAAACTTACAATTCTGGTATGATCAACACTTGAATAGCCGAGGACATTATATCCAAAAATTTTTTCGAAAAATATATCTAATATAACAATACTAATTATTAAACACCAAAATTTAAATATATTATCAAAAATATTTTTTTCTATAACTAGTAACTTAAAAGCATAAGCTAGAAATACAAATTTGATAAATGTTAGTGATCTAAATAACCCATCAGCATTATTATACTTTGTTGTATCCAAATAATACAATACAGCTGAGTTTATTATTAGATAAAAATAAAAGATTATTAATAATTTGAATATGTCATCTTTTATCCAATTCCAGTTTTTAGTTTTGTAGCAATGATACAAAAGAAAAAGACTTATCAACCAGATATTGAGATTAACTGCAAAATTTCCTAAAATTAAGGAAATAGGCAAAAAAGATAACAAAAAAATGGAAATTTTATTTAACATATAATGTATTTTAAATTTATTAATCTTTATTTACTTGAATATAGTCAGTCCTAAATAACTTATATGCATATTTGTATATTTTATAATTGTATTTTTTGTATTATTAACTTATCTGAATTATATTTTATATGAAAAAAAAAAATCAAAAACTTCAGTACTTAATTAAGAAAAAATATAAATATCAATTATTAGAAAATGGATTTTCAGACCAAGACATTTCTATTGGTAAAAAGGTATTAAATTCTAAAAGAATTACGATGGCTTCCTATACAAGGAATTTTGAGTTAGCTTTTGCAAAAAAATTAGGTGCCAAATATGCCTTAATGGTTAATTCAGGCTCTTCAGCGAACTTACTTGCGACATTTGCTGCTGGAAACCCACTTAAAAAAAACTGCTTAAAAAGAGGTGACGAAGTTTTAATCCCAGCCCTATGTTGGTCAACATCTATTTGGCCACTAGTACAATTTGGTCTTAAACCAATATTCGTAGATATTGATATTGAAACATTAAATATAAATTTAGCAGACTTAGAAAAAAAGATTACAAAAAAAACTAGAGCAATAATGTTAATAAATGTTTTGGGAATTAGTTCTGATCTTTTTAAAATAAGAAAAATAGCAGATAAAAAAAAAATAATTATAATAGAGGATAACTGCGAATCATTAGGCTCCACGCTAAAGAAAAAATATCTTGGAACATTTGGAGATTATGGCTCATTTTCTTTTTATTATTCACACCAAATTACATCAGGCGAGGGTGGAATGGTTACCTGTAATAAAAAAGAAGATTATGATATTTTATTTGCCTTAAGGTCTCATGGTTGGCTTGGTGGAACTAGATTTTATAAAAGAAATTTGAAATCATATAATACATATGCAAATCAAAACCCCAAGCTTGATCCAAGATATATTTTTATTAATTCGGGATTTAATCTAAGACCCACGGATATACAAGCCGCAATAGCACATAATCAATTTAAAAGATTAGATACTCTAAAAAAATTTAGAAACATAAATAAAAATTTGATAATTAAAAAAATATCAAATTCAAAAAAATGGAAAAATCAGTTTAAATTTATAGTTACACCTAAAGATATCGACCCAAGCTGGATGGGATTACCAATTTTATTATCTGAAAAATATATAAAGAAAAAACAAAAATTTGTTAATTTTTTAGATAACCAGGGGATTGAAACAAGACCCATAATAAGTGGAAATTTTGCAAATCAGCCTGCTGCTAAATTATACAAACTTTGTAAAAAAAATGAAAAATTTGAAAATGCACAAAAAGTTCAAGAGCTTGGTTTTTTAATAGGATTACACACAAAAAAGTTAAGTAAAAATAATTTAGACTTAATACATGACTCCTTTTTTATGATAGATAATATTTAGTCTTAACCAATTTAAAATGGAAAAATTATTAATTTTATTATTATTTTATTTCTCCATTACTTTCTCAATAATTGGGTATGGAAATATATTTTCTTTAATTTTAAACAGAAAATATTCAATAGGCGAAAAGGGTTTAAACGGAATTTTACTTCTAATTATAATTTCTTATTTAACAAATTTTTTTTCCCCACATTCACTATCTCATAATTTATTTATTATAAGCATTGGATTATTAAATTTTTTTTATTATTTGTTCCAAGATTTTAGAGATAATTTAAAGAAATTAAAAATAGTTTTTATTGTATTCTTAATTCTATTCATTGGTTTATTGATGTACAAAAACCATGATGACTTTTATTATTATCATTTTTCATACACATTATCTTTGATTGAATATAAAAAAATATTAGGGCTGGGACTGTTAAACCACGGCTTTAGAACTCCATCATCAATATTTTATCTAAATTCATTATTTTATTTGCCTTATATTAAATATTTTATGATTAATAGTGGGGCAATTTTTATTATGGGCTTTGCGAACATAATTTTTTTAGAAAAAATAAATAATTTATTAAATGCGAAAAAAACTTCATTAATTCTATTTTTGTTAATTCTCTCATTTATCTATATTAACACTGCCTTTTATAGGTTAGCTGAACATGGGACTGATAGGTCTGCACTGATTTTAATTTTTTTACTTGTAATTACCTATATGGAAAGCATTGGAACTTTGAAGAAAGTTTTTAATACAGGTAATTTTATTAATTATTACGAAAAAATAATTATATTACTATTATTAATAATATCATTAAAAAGCTTTTATCTTATTTATTTATCTTTATTTTTAATGTGGCTATATCAATTTAGATTTTCTATTTCTAAAAAAAAAATAATATCCACTTTTTTGAAAAATATATTTACATATATATTTATTTTAGGCTTATCTCTATCTGTCCTACATGTGTTTTTAAATACAGGCTGCTTAGTTTACCCAGCTAGCTTTACTTGTTTTGATAACTTTCAATGGGCCATCCCAATAGAACAGGTGCAGCAGATGAAATCATGGTATTCATTATGGTCTAAAGGAGGAGCTTCACCAACTTTTAGAATTGAAGATCCAGAATTATATTTAGCTAATTTTAATTGGGTTTTTCATTGGGTTAAAACTTATTTTTTTACAAAAGGGACAGATGCAATTTTTGTAATATTTTTAATTTCAATGACTTGTTTATTTGCATTAAAGAATATTAAAAATAAAAACCATGTTGTTTATAATCATAATTATAATCCCTTATTTATCATTTTGATTATATTATTTTTAGAATGGTTCATAAATCATCCAGCACTTAGGTATGGAGGTTATACCCTTTTAGCTTTAATGTTTTTTATCCCGTTAAGTATTTTTTTAGAAAAAAAAGTATCATTTAATAATAAATTCAAAAAAAAAGTTATTATTTTAATTATTATTGCACTTAGTTTCTTTGTTATCAAAAATATATCAAGACTGAATAAGGAACACTTGAAGTATCAATATAATATACTAAGTAATCCTTATTTTTATGTTAATGAAAATAGTTTTTATTTTAAAAAAATATTAGCTGATTTACAGCGCAAATATAAAAAAGATAATGATAGTTTCTATCTAATTTTAAATTATAATTTGATAAATAATGATAATTAATCTAATCAAACTTTAATAATATGAGTAATTTAAAAAAAATAATTGTAGTAACTGGAGGAGCAGGTTTTGTAGGAACTAATTTAATTAAATTTTTAATTAAGAAAACAAATTATAAAATCGTTAGTGTTGACAACTACTAATCTGGAACTAAAAAAAATCATATAGATAATAAAAGAATAAAATATATAAACTCTCATACAAAAAATATTTCTAAAATTTTAAATTCTTACAA
>Ga0115000_10003139_pt1 | contig 13872 bp, 7 predicted proteins | sample ArcticOcean_MG_C_6_FD_89690 | JGI IMG/M metagenome (GOLD analysis project Ga0115000, IMG submission 89690) | Marine microbial communities from western Arctic Ocean - ArcticOcean_MG_CB8_128 | ecosystem: Environmental > Aquatic > Marine > Oceanic | place: Arctic Ocean: Canada Basin | collected...
GGGGATTGTAGCCCAGGCGAAACAGAAGATTGTTATGGTAATTGTTTCCCTGTAGCTTGGATAGCCGATGGTTATTGCGATAATGGCCAGTACCAACATGATTTAAATTATATATATTTGGATTGTGTTGAATTTGGATATGACATGGGTGACTGTGCCGAACCTCCAGATTTGCCTGTGAATTTAGGCGCATGTTGTATAGGAAATCTAGCTTCTTGCGATGAAAGAGTGTGCCAAGATCTAACATACACTGATTGCATTGCTCTTGATGGTCAATACGTCGGCGAAAATACTCAATGCCAAACAGAGACTTGTTTATGTCCGCCTGGCCAAATAGCGGACTGTAATGGAAATTGCTTCCCAATTTATTACCTAGATGATGGCCTTTGCCATGAGGGTCAGGGTTTTCCAGCTAATGGGGATGATGCGAATTCATATTACTTATCACTTGAGTGCTTTGAGTTGGCATGCGATGGAGGCGATTGTAGTGGCATTTGTGGAGGTGCTTGCTGTTTAGGTGGGGAGTGTATGGAAGATTTTACAAGTGAAGGATGCGCAGAGCAGGGAGGCACATTTTTAGGTGGCGGCGAAACTTGTGTAGCGGTAAATTGTTTAAATTATCTTGTCCCCTCTTATTACTCTGAAACCCTAGAAGGTATTGGTGCATATATTGCCGATGGGCATATCGGCGCAACTTTGGATGTTTCTGGCGGTTTTACAGCGGTCTCTTTAAATAACTGTATTAGTGTGACAAACGAACCAATTTCCGTGGTAAATATTTATCGTGGATCAGAATTCATACAATCAATCATTGAATTTGGTAGTGACGATAGCCCAGAAGTTTCAATGGATGGCAATACCCTTGTACTAACAGTTAATGGAATGGCGTATGTATATGAATATGATGGCAACTACTTCTTTGACTATGCAGGTAGTTTTTCATTGGTTAGTGGAGTAGCGGCAACCGTTTCAATTTCTGGAGATCGTATTGTCACTACAAGTGGAATTAATTCAACAGTGGACATCTATGAGAAATCTGACAAAATATGGTCCCTTGCCCAATCAATCGATGATGCTATTGAATGGTTGTATGACGCAATTGTCGTTGGTGATACTATCGTGGTTCAAGGGGTCTTTGAATTAAAGATTTTGGAGCCTGAAAATTCCGAGCAATGGGCATCTGTGTATAGTTTTGATTTTCATGGGGATCGCCAAGATATTGACTTTGATGGCCAGCGAGTTATTATTGGCGAGACAACGGATTACTATCCTGGGACTCCCTATGTTGCTCGCGCGCAGATTCTTTCAAGGATTAGTGGTTCTTGGGCATACGAATCTACGTTGGTGCCAGTAGATGTTCAAGGTAATGATGAGTATGGCGATGCTGTAGCAATCTCGGGCGATGTTGCATGCATCTCTTCTACACATAATGATGCATCTGGCACACTCGACTCAGGCGCCGTTAGCGTATTCAGATTTCAAAATAATGAATGGGTTTATTCGGGGCGAATCTTTCCTGTCAAGTCCTATGAGAGTATGAGTTTTGGCTCTACGTTATCGACCGATGGAGACACTGTCGGAATAGGTTGGCTACGGCAATATGGAGGCACATCGACAGAGTATCGTGGGGCGCAGTCAGTGAGTCTTTCTGATTATCAATGGATGAATCCATCTGGTGGCGATATTGGAAATGCGAGCAACTGGTCACCAAGTCTGCCGGATGCTGGTAGTTCGGCAAAAATTTCAGTTCCCGCATCTTTTGTGGTCACTTCTTCAGGGAACTTTCCGTTTTCAAATTTAAATGTAGGGACTAGTCGTCCTTCGTTTAATCTGCAAGGCTCAGATGTTGTTGTGGGAACCCCAGGGAATAGCTCTCTAATTATTGCAGGTTCGCAGTCATATACCGGCAAGGCGTTTTTCAATAATGGATCAGTAACATTCGATGACAATATTCAAGTGGGTTTGGAAAGTAGGCCTGGTGCACTTTCAATTGGGCAAACGGGAACAGTTATAACAACGGATTATTCACAAGCGAAAACAGGCGAATTAAATATAGTTCTAACAGATCGAGACGGCTCCGCCCTTCAAGTGAGTGGCGATTGTTCTATTCGTGGCACTTTAAACTTGCTGCTTCCTAGCACAGATAATGCGCCTTCAGTAGGGACATCTTGGGATTTGATTCATTGTGATTATGTCGACACAAATGAGCCTAACAGGTTTGACATTATTGTCTTGCCTGGTATTAGTAGCGCTAAATATATAGAGATAGCTTATGTTGAAGATGTAGGTTTGACAGTTACAGCAACAGTTCGTGATATTGCTGACTTGTTGGATCTTGAAGATACAGATGTAGTTACCGTTTCGGGCCTTGCAACTGATTTAGTTATTGCGGATATTGGCTCGCCTTCTGGTGTAGCAGATGGTTTTGATGATATTGCTCTTTCCATTGGGGGACAGCCGGGTTCTGTTTACGTACTCGTCAATGATGGCGCTGGTGAAATTGGTAGTCAAATAATATACGGTGCTGGCAATGGTCCATCAGCAATCGACGCTGGGGATTTAGATGAGGATGGCACGCTTGATTTAGTTGTTACAAATAAATCAGACAGTACATTCTTTGTATTGCTTAACAATGGAGGCTCTCCAGATGCTATGTCTATGCAAAATACGGAATCAACTGATGGTTTGTTTCCTGTCGATGTCAAAGTGATGAATATTGATAATGATGGAGACAACGATGTCGTTATTGCTTGCCAGGGTGATGGTTCAATACTTCCTGATGGTTCGATTGCAGGCCAATTGGATTTTTATGATGCGCAAAATAATCTAGCGTTTGGTTTGAGTTTGGCTGGCACTGTAATGGCACAAAAACCAGGCAAGATTGATCCTGGTGATGTGAATAACGATAAAGACTTTATTATTTCTGTTTCATTGAGAGCTTCTAATAAAGTGGGTAGGGCAGCCCGCACTAGCGGCATGAGAGGATTTGATTGGTCATTGCAACAGGAAGTTTCAGTTGGCGCAAACCCAGGGCCAATTGCTATGGGAGATTTAGATGACGATGGATATGTGGATGTGATAGTAGCAAATACTGGCGCATCTACAGTGTCAGTACTAATGGGATTAAGTGATTCTACATTCGATGAAGAGGATGTCTTTGAAGTTGGAGACGAACCCGCAGGAATTGCCTTGTTAGATTACGATGGAGATTTGGATTTAGATTTGGCGGTTATCTCAAATGATGATCAAGGTAATCGTGTTGTTTCTGTTTATCGAAATGACTCTTCGCTTAATTCAGGTAACGGAGTTACATTCTCCTTAGAGCAAGTGTTTGATGAATATCAATCACCCCTATTAATTGGTAGCGGTACTATGGATAATGATGACGCAGATGATTTAGTTTCTATTGTTGCAAGCCCAGGATTCCGTGGCACAGAAAATACAACAGTTATTTTGCAGTCAATTCCTGAAGGCGAAGTTTGTCTTGCGGATTTCGATTCTAGCAATGTAGTTGATGTCTTGGATCTACTTATATTAATTGGCGCATGGGGCACGGCAGACGCTGATTTAAATGGAGATGGGTACACGAATGTAAATGATATGCTTATCTTGATTGGTGCTTGGGGATCTTGCCCATAATTTACTTTTCGCAATGGGGGGATGCGGCTCACTCCTTGACCAAAGTGCTTGGATAAACCAGAAAAAGCAAAGAAGTATATATATTTGTTTTTTAAAAATAATGTATGCATGAAACAAAATGCAACGAACTTGTACATGTTGTCTTATATACTGACTAGTCTGAAGGATAGGTGGCAGAGCGGTTGAATGCGCTAGTCTCGAAAACTAGTATACGTCTCGGCGTATCGAGGGTTCGAATCCCTCCCTGTCCGTTTTTTGAAGGCTATTTCCATTAGCGAAGGTATCAATATTTTAAAAGACTTGCTCTAGGGCGTATTTCTGTCGTTTTTATAGGGTAGCTACTTACCTATATTTACAAAAATTAGATTGCAAAAATTAGTTTTATTTTTTTACTTGGATTAGTTTGGCTTTCAGGTTACACTTGAAGTTCCTTTTAGATGCGAAGGAACAATGAAGAAACTAATTACTACTTATTTGTCGACGCTGCGTCGCCATAAACTAAGGAAGAGAAAATCTAATGAATAAATCAACTACTATCTTACTAACCCTTTTGTGTGTCACTCCAATTTCATTTGCAGAGACGCATATTGTTGAGGCTTATAGTATGACATTCGAACCTGATGTTGTAACTGTTCAGCCCGGTGATGTTATTCGCTGGGAATATGTCACGGGGTATCCACATGATGTTACTTCCGGAGTGAAATGTAGCCCCGACGGGTACTTATATTTAGATATACCTACAAGTCCAGGCGGTTCTGTTGAATGGACAGTTCCTGAAGACGCGCCATCTGAAATTCCATATTTCTGTGAACTTCACTGCGGCAGCGGCATGACAGGCATGATAAATGTGGAGGTGCCTCAAGGCAGCATGCACATTGGTATTGTGACAATAACAAACCCAACGAATATGAGCTATACCCTCAACTCGGATGATACGGGGACAATTTCAATTGAAGGCACTGCTCCAAATGCTTCTTCATTCGCATTGGGCGTAGATATTGAAGAAAACGATGTCGATGCTGAAATCACTGTTTCAACATTGGGCTCTGCAAGTGTCAATATAATTGATATTGATACTGGAGTTGACACATCGTTAACATCTGGAACATACACATTATTGAGTACAAAGAAATATATGTTCTATGGCGATGCCGGTGACAGTACCTTTGATTTTACAATCACGTGGCCAGAAACAGGATTTGAAGAAGGTGTAAAGATGGCTGGGTTAGACTTTTCTAACGCAAACGTTAGTTCGATGGGCGATGCAATGATGTTCACTGCGCCAAGTCCAGGATCAACCGGATTCGTCTATTTAGAAGGCGAAGGTGAGGTGTTCTTAGGATTAGTTGGAGATGTCACCTGCGCAACATTGACATTGCCTGCAAGTGGAGAGGAAGGAATTGTTTCAGTGCCAGCAGGGGCTCACACTATTGCACTGGCCGGTTATGGAATGCTTTGGTTCCCCGAAGACGGAGACGGAGGCGGTTCAGATTTTCCAGAAGATGTCAGCGGGGATGGTGTCGTTGATGTTACGGACCTTCTTGCAATCATTGCCGCCTGGGGAGCAACATCTCCGTAGCCCACAGAAGTTTGTAATAAAGATAAGATATAGGAGTAATGGCTCCTGAAATCCCACATGATCAACCTAGCATTGAGTCGCCGCTCTCAGGTGAGCGACTCGATGTTTTAGCATCTCAAGTTGCGGCTTCTATTCAAGATGATCAGCGAACGTGTCATCTTACGACAAGCTACTTGCCAAGTCGGCGTGAGGTAATCGGTGTGCTTGAGCGAATGAGTTGGTTATTGTTCCCAGGTTTTCATGGACCGCGCGAAATCGATAGTAAGCAATTGCAATCGCATACCCGCCAATTACTTTCGGGCATTGCGGGTCCACTTTTTCATCAAATTGCAGGAGCACTTCGGTATGCAGAAACCACTGGCTCGATTACGTTTAGTGAACACTGCCCAGATTGCGATGAGCGTGCACGCGAAATAGTAGATTCATTTCTAGAAAGCATTCCCGCTCTGCGTGCACGACTATCGCTTGATGTACAAGCGGCATACGACGGAGACCCCGCTGCTCACCATACAGACGAAGCCATTTTTTGTTATCCAGGTATTCGAGCGCTGTGGATGCATCGCATTGCACATGAGTTATATACATTTCATGTGCCGCTTATTCCTCGGATTATCGCGGAACATGCGCATGAGTTAACAGGCATCGATATTCATCCTGGCGCAACAATAGGTGACTCGTTCTTTATAGATCACGGTACTGGAGTTGTGATTGGAGAAACAACGATCATAGGAAATCATTGCAAGGTGTACCAAGGAGTTACGCTTGGTGCGAGAAGTTTTGAACGTGATTCAGACGGCGGTCTAAAGCGTGGCACAAAGCGGCACCCGACTCTCGGTAATCATGTAACAGTGTACGCAGGTGCAACTATTCTTGGCGGAGATACCTTGATTGGTGACAAGTGTATCATTGCAGGTGGGGTATTCTTAATGCGTTCAGTTGATGCTGACCATACAGTTCGTGGGCCTAAAGCAGCGGTGCGATTAAACGAAAACCGCGGCGAATTCAACTGAGGTTGAAATCTGTTAAAATAGCGTTCTATGAATACAGAACTTACGAACGGATGTGAAACTATTTCGACACCTGTAGGCGAGCGGACGGTCTACCGTCTTGACTCCCTGGGCAATCTTGATTCTTTGCCGTATAGCATTCGAGTCCTACTCGAATCGTGTTTGCGTCACTGTGGCAAAGGAATTGTTACAAGCAAGGATGTACAAGCGCTTGCGAAGTACGATGCAACCAATGTTGGCGAAGTGGAAATTCCATTTACCCCAGGAAGGGTAGTGCTACAAGACTTTACTGGCGTTCCTGCGGTTGTTGACCTTGCAGCGATGCGAAGTGCAGTCGTTCGGATGACGGGCGACGAGGCTTCTGCAAACAAAGTAAATCCTCTAGTACCTTGCGACTTAGTGATCGACCACTCAGTTCAAGTCGATGCGTTCAATTCTGGTGAAGCCCTTACTATTAACGGCGAAAAAGAGTTTGAGCGAAATACAGAACGGTACGAATTTTTGAAGTGGGGGCAAGGATCCTTCGATAACTTTAGAGTGGTTCCCCCAGCAACTGGAATTGTGCATCAAGTAAACTTAGAGTTCCTTGCGAAAGTTGTATGGGATCACGAAGACACGCTGTATCCAGACAGCTTAGTGGGCACAGATTCGCACACTACTATGATCAACGGCTTGGGCGTTCTTGGCTGGGGTGTTGGCGGTATCGAGGCTGAAGCGGTCATGCTTGGGCAACCAATTTATATGTTGATTCCTGAAGTTGTTGGCATGAAACTGATTGGCACATTACAAGAAGGCGTAACAGCAACAGACCTTGTTCTTCGAGTGACAGAAATGTTGCGAGAGCATGGTGTTGTTGGAAAGTTTGTTGAGTTTTACGGCGAAGCGCTTGCAGACATGCAACTTGCTACGCGTGCAACACTTGCAAACATGGCGCCAGAATACGGCGCGACTATGGGTTTCTTTCCTGTTGACGAGCAAACGACTAAGTACATGCATCTCACTGGTCGAGACGAGAAACTAATCGAAACTGTTGAGCAGTACTGCAAGTTGCAGGGATTATGGCGAGACGATTCGCGAAAAATTACATACACGTCAAGTGTTGAACTTGACCTGTCAACAGTCGAGCCATCTATGGCTGGTCCAAAACGTCCGCAAGATAGAATTACACTTTCAGATATGAAATCTCAATGGCAAGAAAATCGCACTGAAATGTTCGGTCATCCTACGCCTGCAAAATCTTCAGTAACTTGCGATGGAGAAACATTCGACTTAGTTGACGGCGATGTCGTTGTCGCAGCAATTACAAGTTGCACAAATACTTCAAACCCAAGTGTTATGGTTGCGGCAGGTCTTGTTGCTAAGAAAGCAAATGCACTAGGTTTGAAACGAAAACCATGGGTTAAAACCTCACTCGCCCCTGGCAGTAAAGTTGTAACTGACTATTTAGTACGCGCGAATTTATTGAGCGACCTTGAAGCGCTCGGCTTTTACGTTGTTGGATATGGTTGCACCACCTGCATAGGTAATTCTGGGCCGCTTCAGAAGCCTATTAGCGATGCGATTAACGAAGATGATCTGGTCGCATGTTCCGTACTAAGTGGCAACCGAAACTTTGAAGGACGAATTGGTCCAGACATAAAAGCAAATTACTTGGCGTCCCCTCCACTGGTAGTTGCGTATGCAATTGCAGGCACTGTAGATATTGATATAACATCAGAGCCCCTTGCAACAATAGACGGAACAGATATCTTCTTGAAAGATATTTGGCCTACAGATGAAGAAGTACAAGAAGCAATTCAACATTGTTTGGGACGAGCTCAATTTGTAGAACAATATAGTGATGTGTTTGGTGGCAGCGAAGACTGGAAAAATATACAGGCAGGCGAAGGCCAGTTATTCAATTGGTCAGATGAAAGTACGTATATTCATGAGCCACCATTCTTCCAAAATATGACGACTACAGTGCCGGGCATTCACGCCATTACTGGTGCTCGAGTTCTTTGTAAATTAGGCGATTCCGTAACAACAGATCATATTTCACCAGCTGGCAACATCGGTTCGGCATCTCCAGCAGGAAAGTTTCTTCAAGACCAAGGTGTACCTGTAAGCATGTTTAATAGTTTTGGTTCTCGACGTGGCAACGACCTTGTTATGACCCGAGGCACGTTTGGAAATGTGCGTGTAAAAAACCACCTTGCACCCGGAACAGAGGGCGGTTTTACTACTGACTTTACAACAGGCGAAGTACGTTCCATCTACGACGCAAGTTGCAACTACAAAGAAGCAGGTGTTCCGTTGGTTGTTCTTGCAGGTAAAGATTATGGAATGGGCTCATCCCGCGATTGGGCAGCGAAGGGCACAATGCTCCTAGGTGTAAAAGCGGTCATTGCTTCAAGTTATGAACGAATTCACCGAAGTAATTTAGTTGGCATGGGTGTGCTTCCACTTGAACATCTACATAGCGAAAGTGCAGAGTCACTTGGCTTAGACGGTTCTGAATCCTTTGCAGTTGCGATTGATGAATCGGTGCAACCGCGTGATGAAATTACTGTGACTGCAACAAAAGCGGATGGTTCTGAAGTGGTATTCCAAACGATGTGTAGAATCGATACGCCAGTTGAGGTGGAGTACTACCGAAATGGCGGTATTCTGCATACGGTGTTGCGGAAGATGGCTACAGAATGAGTAACCCTAGAAAAAACCCGCCCGCTTACTTCCAGTAAGTGGACGGGGGGTGTGTCGCTAACGTGTAGAGAGATGCGACACGAGGGGTATGGAGAGAGATTTGTACGGAAATCTGGTAAAGAGGCGCCTTTTGACTATGTCAGCATGTTTAGCTGATGGCCTCAAATTCACCAGTGAAGGACAAGTCGTTTAATGGGTTGTACCCGTATGCCGTTTCCGTTGATTTTTGTTCTTCTAGCCCTTGGTGCATGTGTTGCAATAGAAGTACCCTAGTTCTGTTCTTGCTTATCCTTGCTTCCCTTGTTAGTTCAAGCTTTGAAATAGCATCAATATTCGTGTCTTTGTTAATTTTCATGGTTCTCACATACCTTTGTTTCAGACTGTCTCATCCTTGACAAGTCTTGCTTTGCCACCCCCCCCCGAGCACAGTAGGGCGTTTGTTAGTTTAGAAACGCGATTCTTATTCGCACAGTACTGACAAGCCCACCGAACCCCAATCTTTTCGACTTTTAGCAATTTTTTGAACTTTTTCTATTTTGCGTTGGTTACAGCACATAATGTAGTACTAAATCACTTATTGAGCCAAAAATGCAGTTTTGCAGTTATTGAGCATTGCACAGTATGAAAGGATTTCATGCGGACGTACTTGTCTGGGAAGCAAATGAATGAATCGAGCTCCATAATCTCTGAATGGCTTCTTGGGAAGTCAAAACAACAACGTGCCGAAGTTTTACACGCAAACAGCGGTCAAGCAGGATCTTCGTTGAATATGCCCATAGAAGGGGTACTAGAACAATTTGCAGCACGAATATTACTTGCATGCGCTGATGACTTGGGTCTGTCAACAATGGAGCTTTCGGGCTTACTTCAAGAGCCCCGCAAAGACGCCCTTGCATGTTTGATAACTGTTATACGTGACGACGAGTAATAATAGCTACACGCTTCTTCCCAAGTCGCAATGCGAAAATTGTGAGAAGGTCGCCAGTAGAGTTTGATGAAAGTTTGTTTTGCCATTCGTTGGGGTCTATTGTTTTTCCCCGTGTCTTTACTTCAACTTGCGTGCAGTTATATTCTCGCAGTACTTTCTGCACTTTTTCGATGCGAAGTGAAGTTGATGCAAGTATTTCAAACTGCTTGAACCATGCAGAGTCGATTGTGTGTTCACTGCAAAACAAGCCAAGGTTTGGTGAAAGTTCCTTCGCGCCTAATTCTTCTGCAAGATTGCAATGTAACCCGCTGCGTTCAAGTGCAGGGTTTGGTACAAGAATCCAACCTTCAATTGATTTTGAAAAACTAGGAAAGTCTGGGACTCCTGAAACACTGATGCCCATTGAGATGGATGTTGCCGTAACGTTGTCCGCATGTAAAGCAAGAGAGCCAAACCAAAGTGCGCATTGCAGTACTCTGCCATTTTCTTCAATGTATTCCAATTCATACGGTACTGGGAAATCTTCTACATCTTCTGCGTTCACGCTTGGAGAAACTTTTATACAGCCCCCAGCGCACGAAGTGATTATGTCGCGAAGTTCATCTATGCTAGGTTGCATTGCATCAAGACCATGCAATCGTTGCGTTCCACTTCTGCGAGCGGGGTCAATATGAATAAGCGCGTTGCTTGCGATAGTCATGTGTAGAATGTCATTGCAACGAACTTCTTTAGAAGTGTTATGCGCAGCCATGAAACAACGTAACGGATCCACATCAACTCCAATAGTATTTGAAGGCAGTTCTTGTAAGTCAGCACCAATGCCACAACAAAAGTCAAACACTTGCATGTTTGTGTTGAACCGCTTCGCTTTATGAAGTGCAATTGCACTTGACGTTGCTTGTTGCACACCAACCGAATCTGCGAGAAGTATGTCCGCGTTAAGAAGTTTTTTTTGCGCACGCGTTCGTGCTTCTAGTAAAGCAGAAGCAACTGCTATTTCATCTACCGACCATTGCTTGCGTAATGATTGCATTTGCGCAACTTCACTGACGTCTGCATTCGAGACAGCGGCGAGCAGTTTTGTGTTTGCGTGTACGTGTAACCAGATATCAGTATTATTCGTCATACAGAAAAAGAGCAGTACTGTAGAGTTGCTACTCGTCAGCATGGTAGAAGACACAGATGGACTCTGCATCAAAACAATGGCAACTCTTTCTAGATGATTTTCTTGATGACTGGCTAGGAATAGAACTCCCAAGACCCAAAGTTGCAATGGAGGGTTTTGAGCAAGAAGATGGTTGTTCGTGGTGTGGTGAAACTCTGCGAGCATTTGGGAAGTGCCCTTGCTCTACTCGTAGGTTGAAATGGAACCGTGTGTTTCGACTTGGAGCATACGCACCACCATTGTCGACATCCATTTTGCAAGGGAAATACGCAGTTTGGGAGAATATGCTCGCGTATTTGGGTAAGCATCTTGGACTTCGAATTCGTGGGTGTGTACCACCGAATTCGGTCATTGTGCCAGTTCCGATGCCTATGTTTAGAAGGTACTTGCGAAACATCGACCACACTGAAGTGATAGCAAAGCATGTTTCGAAGCATTCGGGTATCCAAATTCGCAAAGCGCTGTGGAGGCGTGAATCGACCCCACAAGCCGCAAAAACGGCAAGCATGCGTAAGTCCTTGGCAAATAAGACGATGCATCTTCGACCTTGGCCGAGAATTAAAGGGAAGAACGTCATTCTGATTGATGACGTGCTCACTACTGGTAAAACCCTAGAGATTGCGACGAACCATTTGAAGTCCGCTGGCGTATTATCAGTACAAGTCGCAGTACTCGCCGTGACTGAAATGCCCCAAAAAGGTAAAAAAAAGTGAATTCGGGGCTTGCATGCAGTTGACGGGGGTGGTGGGTGGTATACAATATTCCTCCTTGCCTGTTTTTATAGCAGGCGGGCTTTTTTTACGGCTTCTTGAGCCTACGAAAAGTGCTCTTTGAAAAGTGAACAGTTGGGAAAACCGCGAGGATGTGTCCAACATTTTCCACACCACGATGTGGGCTATGTTTGGATATCAAAATTCGGGTACCGTGTTTCACAGCATCGGTATCCTCGAACATCTTCGTGATAAGCATTTGTTGCTGATCCAAGCAATTGGTAAAGCAACATTATGTGTGATGTAAGAAATTAGCAAGTAAGTTTAGCCGCTTACTTGCCGTCTACTTCGGTAGATGAGACCTGGGACTTTTTCGTCGGATGACAGCAATGTCTGAAGACCGAGAAGTCCTGCCACGGTTAAACGATCATTTGAAGTTTTCATCTTTCTTCGGAAAGGTGTTCAATGAACAACAATTGAAGAGTTTGATCCTGGCTCAGATTGAACGCTGGCGGCATGGCTAAAACATGCAAGTCGAACGGTTAAAGCTTCTTCGGAAGTGTATAAAGTGGCGTAAGGGCGAGGAATATATTTCTATGTACCCCTAAGTCAAGGATAGCCCAGGGAAACTTGGAGTAATACTTGATGTGGTCTCCGGATCAAAGATTTATCGCTTAGGGAGCAGGGAATATCCTATCAGGTTGTTGGTGAGGTAACGGCTCACCAAGCCAAAGACGGGTAGCGGGTGTGAGAGCATGACCCGCCGCATCGGAACTGAGACACTGTCCGGACTCCTACGGGAGGCTGCAGTAACGAATATTCCGCAATGAGCGAAAGCTTGACGGAGCAATGCCGCGTGTAGGATGAATCTCTTCGGAGTGTAAACTACTGTCAGAGACTAGGAACAAAATGACCAATCTCAAAGGAAGGGCCGGCTAACTTCGTGCCAGCAGCCGCGGTAATACGAAGGGCCCGAGCGTTATTCGGAATCACTGGGCTTAAAGCGTACGTAGGCTGGTATATAGGCGTCTTGTGAAATCCCTCGGCTCAACCGAGGAACTGCAAGGCGAACCATATATCTTGAGACAGACAGAGGTCGTCGGAACGATTGGTGGAGTGGTGAAATGCGTTGATATCAATCGGAACGCCGAAGGAGAAGTCAGGCGACTGGGTCTGTTCTGACGCTGAGGTACGAAAGCGTGGGTAGCGAACGGGATTAGATACCCCGGTAGTCCACGCCGTAAACAATGTGCACTAGGTCGAGGGCGTTCTGACGCGACTCTCGGCCGAAGCGAAAGCATTAAGTGCACCGCCTGGGGAGTACGGTCGCAAGGCTAAAACTCAAAGGAATTGACGGGGGCTCACACAAGCGGTGGAGCATGTGGCTTAATTCGAAGCAACGCGAAGAACCTTATCCTAGGTTTGACATACACGGATTAGCTATAAGAAACTATAGTGACACCTTCGGGTGGAACGTGAACAGGTGCTGCATGGCTGTCGTCAGCTCGTGCTGTGAAGTGTCGGGTTAAGTCCCTTAACGAGCGCAACCCTTATCGTTAGTTGCTAACAGGTAATGCTGAGGACTCTAGCGAGACTGCCGGTGTTAAACCGGAGGAAGGTGGGGATGACGTCAAGTCCGCATGGCCTTTATGCCTAGGGCTGCACACGTGCTACAATGGCAAGTACAGAACGATGCAATACCGCGAGGTGGAGCAAATCGCTAAAGCTTGCCCCAGTTCGGATTGCAGGCTGCAACTCGCCTGCATGAAGTTGGAATCGCTAGTAATCGCGGATCAGCACGCCGCGGTGAATACGTTCCTGAGCCTTGTACACACCGCCCGTCAAGTCATGGAAGCTGGTAGTGCCTTAAGTCGCCGAGATTCATCGGTGCCCACGGCAAGACTGGTGACTGGGACTAAGTCGTAACAAGGTAGCCGTAGGGGAACCTGCGGCTGGATCACCTCCTTTCTAAGGGATATCCTTAGACCAAGACTCGAGCATCCGCTCGGTGTTTTTAGATTTCTTTTAATCGACCAAACATGTAGAGAGATCTACGCTTGGTTGTCAGCACATCCTCGTGCGATCGCAAGATCGCGTACCGGTACAGTAATGTATCGGGTCGGTTCCTCCCAACTGTTCATCTTTCAAAGAGACATGAA
>Ga0115000_10003150_pt1 | contig 13832 bp, 14 predicted proteins | sample ArcticOcean_MG_C_6_FD_89690 | JGI IMG/M metagenome (GOLD analysis project Ga0115000, IMG submission 89690) | Marine microbial communities from western Arctic Ocean - ArcticOcean_MG_CB8_128 | ecosystem: Environmental > Aquatic > Marine > Oceanic | place: Arctic Ocean: Canada Basin | collected...
ATTTAAAGAAACAAAAGGCAGATATTTTAGCTTTTAAAAGAGATGAAAATTTAATAATCCCGGATGAAGTAAATTATGACGATCTATCTGGACTTTCAAACGAGGTAAAAGCAAAATTTAATGAAATAAAACCCAAAACGATGGGTCAAGCATTAAGAATCGACGGAATCACCCCAGCTGCAGTATATATTTTGTTGTCACATGTAAAAAGAAAGTCTATTAAGCTTATAGCTTAATGGAAGAAACTATAAAAAAATACTCCCTGTTAAATAGACTGAATGTTTCACGTGAAACGTGTTTAGATTTTGAAAAATTTATATCAATGATAATTGATAAAAATAAAGAAATTAACATAATTAGCAAAAAAACTGCTAAAAATGAAATAATTAGGGAAAGACATATTTTAGATTCAGCGCAAGCAATTGATTTTATTGATTTAAATAGCAATACAACCTCTGATTTAGGTACTGGAGGAGGAATGCCAGGAATTGTAATTGCTATAATGGTCAAAAATTTAAAAAAAAAAGTGAAAGTTAATTTATATGAAAAAAGTCATCACAAAAGTTCATTTTTAAGAGAAGTATCAAGAAAATTAAATTTAGACACAGAGATAATTCAAAAAGATATTTTTGAAACATCTGAATTAAAATCAGGAACAATAATGGCAAGAGCTTTTAAACCCATGTCAGTGGTTTTAGAATTAGTACAAAAAAATTTTAGTAATTATCAAAACTTAATTTTATTTATGGGAAAAAATGGAAAACAAACATTAAGGGAAAATTTAAAAAATTGGGACTTTGATTATTCAGAAAAAAAGAGTTTAACGAGTGTAGATTCATTTTTGTTAAATATTAAAAATATAAAAAAGAAGAAATTAAATTAAGATGCAGATTGTTTCAGTAATAAATCAAAAGGGTGGAGTAGGAAAAACAACGACAGTAATTAACCTAGCAGCAGGGTTGTCTCAACAAGAAAAAAAAATTTTAGTAATAGATTTAGATCCACAAGGTAACGCAACAACAGGACTGGGCCTTTCAAATATGGAAAGTTCAAGTGAAACAATCTATGGAGTATTAAATGGGAGTAAATCAATTTCAGAGGTTATCAAAAAGACAGAATTTGAAAGCTTAGATATCATAACATCAAATGTTGATTTATCAGGACTAGAGCTAGAAACTGCCAATGATAGTAAAAGAGCGTTTATATTGAAGGAACGATTAATGGCCTATTTAAAGGATTCTGGAGCAAGTTATGATTATATCCTTATTGATTGCCCTCCATCTCTGAGTTTGTTAACAGTTATGGCATTAGTATCATCAGATTCATTACTAGTCCCACTCCAGGCAGAATTTTTTGCTCTTGAGGGATTAACGCAATTAATGAAAACAATAGAAAGAATAAAAATTAACCTGAATCCAGAGTTAAAAATTAGAGGAATTCTATTAACAATGTACGATAAGAGGAACAAGCTTTCCTCACAGGTTGAAAAAGAAGCACGAGACTATTTTAATGAAAAGGTATATTTAACTGTAATACCGAGAAATGTGAGATTATCAGAAGCCCCATCACACGGTATGCCAGTTTTAATTTATGATAAGTCTTGCCCAGGTAGCAAATCATACTTTAATTTTACTGATGAATTTATGGGTCAAGACACAACTCCAGGAGGGGCCCAATAGTGGATTCTACAAAAATCAAAAAAGGATTAGGCAGAGGCCTTTCATCTTTGATTGGTGATTCAAAAACAGAAATAAATATAAGTAAATTATTAATAAGCGATTTGGTTCGAAGCAAATTTCAACCAAGAAAATTATTTGACGAAGAAAATTTAGAAGAATTAACAAATTCTATTAAAGAACGTGGAATCATACAGCCAATAATAGTTAGAAAATCAAAAGAAGATAAATCTAAACATGAAATAATAGCTGGAGAGAGAAGGTGGTTGGCGGCCCAAAGAGCGGGTTTACACGAAGTGCCAGTTGTTGTTACAGAGGCTGATGACTTAAAATCTTTAGAGTTTGCAATTGTTGAAAATGTTCAAAGACATGATTTGAATGCTATTGAGGAAGCACAAGGCTATCAACGTTTAATAAATGATTTTTCTTATGATCACGGAAAAGTAGCAAAATTCATTGGTAAGAGCAGAAGCCACATAACTAATTCCTTAAGACTTTTAAGTCTTCCCGAAGAGGTGCTAAAACTAATAGAGCATAAAAAAATAACAGTTGGTCACGCTAAAATCTTAGTTGGTTTAGAAAATTCAACATTTGTAGCCAAAAAAATTTTAGAAAAAAATCTCTCTGTTAGACAGGCTGAAGGTTTTGTTAAAATTTTTAAAACAAACAGACGTTCATTTAAAAAATTAAAGGATCCTAATATGCAATCTCTCGAGATATCAATTACTGACAAAATAGGACTTAATGTTTTGATTAATAACAAAAAAAATAATTCTGGATCAATTTTATTTGAATATAAAGATATTGATCAATTAACCAAAATTGTTGATATTATAAAATCTAATTATTAGATGAGATTGTTTGTTCTATTATAAAATCAGACAGAATATTAATTGAATTATGTGAGTTTTTTTTTATTAAGAGCTCTATTTCGCTAATTCTAAATATCAATTTTTTAATGCTGTTGTAGGTCCACACTTTAGACTGTTGTTTTACAATTTCTTTATCTTTCCAAAAAATAGGAGGCTTAAATGATGCAATTGTATCATCAATATTTTTTTTATTTTTTAATTCTCCATATAATTTCATCAGTCTTTTAGATTTTATTAAAAAAGTTCTAATTATAAGAATACAATCTTCCAATGTATAATTATTTTCATTCAAAATATTAATGGTTTTGCTTTTGTTTTTAGCAAGACAATTATCAATTAATTCTGATGCATCATAATTTTCTGCTAAATTAGTAATTTTCAATAAATCTTTTATTTCAATTTTGTTTTTATTTTTAGTGAAATTTTTTATTTTTTCTAATTCGTTATTTAAATTTTGCCTATCCCCTCGAGATCTTTCGACTATTATATTTATAGCTTGTTGTGAAATTAATATTTTGTTTTCTTTGAAAAAATTATTTACTATAAACATTAATGTTTGATGGTTATCTTGATAAAAAGGTACACAAATTGTCTCTTTATTTTTTTCAAAAAAGTTCCGTAGTTTTGACTTCTTTTCTAAAATATTTGCATTCAAAACTATAGTTAAGTCACCAATTCTTTTTTCAATTATTTCTTCAATTATATCTTTAATTTTATCACTTGCCCTTGTGATTATAATTAGTTTTTCATTCTCAAAAAATGATCTAGATAAAATATTATTAAAAAAATTTTCTTCATTATTAAGTATTTCACTCTCTTCGTAATTATAGATATTTTTTAAATTTGTTCTAAATTTTTTTTGTATTAATTCATTTTTATGACCTTGATTCTCGCCGTACAATAAAAAAAACCGTTTATTATTTAAGTCTACTTTATTTAACTCGAAAGACTTGATTATCATTTTTTATCTATTTATATAAATTATAATTTCTTCAGCAATTTTAATAATTAAATTTTCTTCAATATTTTTTTGATATTGTGATAGATCAAAGCTGTTAGACATATTATTATATGAAAAATTTGAACTAAACTTTTTTTCTTTAAAAATTTTACCCTCATGTTTTAAGGAGAATGTTACATTAATCGTTGTTCTATAAATTGTAGCATTTCCAGTCATGTCCTTTGCGATCACTTCAATATCTTTGTCGCTAACTATCCTTAAATTATAAGGGGGACTTCCAGCATTTTGGTTCTTTAAGTTTGTTAATAGCATAATCTTCCTATTAATTTTTTTATTCCCCTCTAAACTAATTGTTTTTATGTATATTTTAAGGCTGTCCTTTTTTGAGTATAATGGTTGATATCCACAATTAGTAAGAAAAATAAGAATAAGAAAGAGTGCAAAAAATTTAATTTTCATTTTATTATTAAGTTTATTAATTTATTCTTTATAAAGATACTCCTAATAATTTTTTTATCATTTAAAAATTTTTGTATCTCATTAGTGTTTTTTATTTGTTTTATTAAATCTTTTTCCTCAAGGTCATTTTCTGTTAAAATTAAACCTCTCTTTTTTCCGTTAATTTGGATAACTATTTTGTGTTTTTTTTCATCAAGGTATTTTTTATCAATCTCTGGCCAGTTTATAGTTTTTTCATCTGATATTTCGCTCAAACATTCTGAAGCTAAATGAGGGGTGATTGGAAGCATTACCTTTAAAATTTTTTTATAATTATCAAACAAATTACTAATATTTTTTTGGGGTTCTATGATTTTGTGAAAAAAATTATAAATTTCATGTAAGTTTGCAATTATTACATTATAACTAAATTTCTCTAAGCTTAGATTTATTTTATTTATCGTTTTATTTGTAAATTCTTCAAGAGGTTCGCTAAAATTGTCTTGTTTTTTTTCCTTATTTGTTAATTTAATTTTTTTGTGTAATGCCCAAAATTTTTGTATGAATTTATATGACGCCACAATACCTTTTTCCGACCATAGAATATCTTTTTCAGGCGGACTGTCTGATAATATGAACAGTCTTGCTGCATCAGCTCCATAATTTTTAATTATTTGTTCAGGATCTATAGTATTTTTTTTTGACTTTGACATTGATTCTGATGGACCAACATTAATTTTTTGTGTTTTAAACTTTTTATTATAAAATTTCTTACCATCATCTGAAAAAACCTCTTCTGGACTTAACCAATTTCCATCATCATCTTTGTATGTTTCGTGACAAACCATTCCCTGTGTAAACAAACCTTTAAATGGTTCTGTGATATTAAATTTTTCTTTATTAAAATTAATAGCTTGCATAAAAAACCTTGAATAAAGCAAGTGCAAAATTGCATGCTCGACCCCCCCTATATATTGATCAACAGGCATCCAGTATTTAACTTCATCTAAATCAAAGCCCTCTTGATTATTTTTTGGAGAGCAAAACCTTAAAAAATACCAAGAAGAGTCTACAAATGTGTCTAGAGTATCTGTCTCTCTTTTATATTTTTTACCTTCTATTATAATATTTTTCCACTCATTAGAATGATCTAGTGGATTACCATTAGTATTTAAGTCAATATTTTCTGGAAGCTTAACTGGTAAATTTTGTAATGGAATTTTTTTTATTTGATTATCTTCATCATAAGCAATAGGAATAGGACAGCCCCAATACCTTTGTCTCGAAACTCCCCAATCTTTTAGTCTAAAGTTAATCTTTGTTTTTCCAATATTATTTTTTTCCAGGTATTCAATTGTCTTACTTATAGATTCTTCTGGAACTTTAAGATCGTTTAAAAAATTTGAATTCACTATCCTTCCTGGACCCGTATAAGCCTCTTTAATATTTTTATTAGACCAATAATTAGGCTCATCAATAGGTTCCACAACACCACTTATTTTTAATTTATATTTTGTGGCAAAATCAAAGTCTCTTTGGTCATGAGCCGGACACCCAAATACTGCTCCAAATCCATAATCCATTAAAACAAAATTTGCAAAGTATACAGGAACAGTTTTTGTATTATCTAAGGGATTTATTGCTTTGAGATTGGTCTTAAAACCTATTTTTTCTGCTTGAGCTATTGCTTCTTCGGTAGTTCCAGTTTTTGAACATTTTTCTTTAAAATTTATAAATTCTTTATCTTCATCATAAGATTTAGATATAGGGTGATCAATTGATACCGCTAGAAAAGACATACCAAATAAAGTATCAGGTCTAGTTGTAAAACATTTGATAGATTTAATTATATCATTATTTTCTAATTTAAAATCAATTTCACATCCAAAAGATTTTCCAATCCAATTTTTTTGCATCGTTTTAACTTTATTAGGCCACTCATCAAGATCTTTAAGACCATCAAGTAATTTCTCAGAAAATTTTGAAATATTAAAAAACCATTGATTTAGTTTTTTTCGTTCAACGAATGCACCAGAACGCCAACCTTTACCATCAATTACCTGTTCATTTGCTAAAACACTTTTTTCTATGGGATCCCAATTCACGTAACTTTCTTTTCGGTAAACTAATCCTTTGTCATATAAATCTAAAAAAAACTTTTGTTGATGTTTATAATAGTCTTCTGAACAAGTTGAAATTTCTCTATCCCAATCAATTGATAATCCTAATTTTTTTAATTGAGATTTCATTATAGATATATTCTTTTCCGTCCAATCTTTAGGATTAAGATTGTTTTGTCTTGCTGCATTTTCAGCAGGCAAACCAAAAGAGTCCCAGCCCATAGGATGTAACACATTATATCCTTGCAGCGATTTATAGCGAGCCAGAACATCTCCAATAGTATAATTTCTGACATGCCCCATGTGAATTTTACCAGATGGGTAGGGGAACATTTCTAAACAGTAAAATTTTTTCTTATTCTTGATGACTTGTGCTTTAAAAGTTTTATTTTTGTCCCAGAATTTTTGCCACTTCTCTTCAACTACTTTAAAGTTATATCTATCTAATTCCATTTACAAAATATTTTGATCCATCAAAAATTAAATTAAAATAATAATAATTTGTTATTAAAATGATTTTCCAGGTATTTTATATTTTTTATTTTTCTCTTTAGTTTGTTCAAGGTCAGTACTTTTAATTTTTGCAGCTTTTTTTAAAATAGCAAATCTAATTTCGCTGTTAGTTTTATTTTCTATTTTTGTAATTTTACAATTATTATCTGCTTTACAATTTTTTTTATGTATAATAACTTCTATTGCATCAGACCTAATCTCATTTGTTAAAAATCTAATAGTAAGTTTAATTTGATCATTTGAATTTCCTTCACTAAACCAATCAGTGATAATGATTCCGCCTGCGTAATCAACAGTGTTAAGTGGTGCAAAATCTAATTTTGCAATTGCTGCTCTCCACATTGGATTAGAAGTTGCAAATTGGAATTCTCCATTCGATCTATTCTTTCCTATTTGACCAAGTCTAAAACCTTTTCCTTCTTCCATGTTTTTTGTAATTCGTTCGTCAGCGTTTGTTGGGTTTTTTCTTGCATCTGAATATTTATAAATTCCACAAGAGGTATTGAGGGTAAAAATAATGATCAGTAAAAAGTTTAAAAGTAATTGTTTTTGCATATTTGATTTTTTGAGTAAATTAGCCTATTTTAATATCAGTTTTATTTAAAATTGCCGTAAAAATTGATAACATACATTAAAAAGTGACATTTTTGCAACAGTTTGTATAAAAATGTAATTTATTAAAACATAATATATAATTTTATACAAATAATTATAGTTTAGCTTCAATTCATATATGAAAACAATAACAAAAGGAAAAAACATGAATAACTTTAAAAAAGTAGGCTTAACAGCTTTAGCTGGTTCTCTTGCTGCTATCTCAGCTAACGCTGCAGAAATGTCAGTAAGTGGTGCTTCAGTGTTAACTTATACTTCAGGAGATGGAAGTGAAGTAACAGGAAACCCGTATGGTATGAAAACTAACCTAAGCTTTACAGCTTCAGGTGAAGTTAACGGATACAATGTATCTTACATGCAAACATCAAAAGACCAATTTGCAGGAATGACTTCTGCAAGATTGTCAATTGACATGGGTGATATGGGAACTTTAGCATTTGACCAAGGTTCAGGGTCAGGTCTAGGTACTATTGATGATAAAACACCGACTGCCGCAGAAGAAATCTGGGATGGTATAGATACTGACGGTACTAACGGACCTTATGGTCTAGTAGGTGCTGCTGGTGCTTCAGGTACTTGGAACTACATTAAAACAATTAGTGGAGTAACATTTAATGGTGCAGCTAGAAAAGGTTCAGGAGCTAAAACTGCAGATGGTGGATTTTCAGGTGCTGGTCAAGGCGCTTGGGACTTTGCATTAACTGGTTCTGGTGATGACATGGGAGCTCCTGGTTTAGCTTGGGGTATAGGTTACGGTGAAAAAGACATAAATGCAGCCGCAACTGACGAACACATGACTGTGTTTGCTAATTATACTGCTGGAATGGCGACATTTGGATACCAAGTATCGACAATCGAAGTAGGAGCAATTGGTGGTACTGACTACGATACCGACGCGTGGGGTATTGCTATTAATGTAAACGACAACTTATCTGTTTCATACGGTGAAAGAGATGTTGAGTTTAAAAAAGCAAGTGCTGCAAACGTTACAGAAAATGGTTCAGGTGTTGCAGTTGCATACACTATGGGATCAATCAAAATCGCTGGAAACATGAACGAAGTAGCAGACAATGATGGTACTGCCGCTTCAAACGATGAAATGACAGAAATTGCTGTTTCATTTGCTTTCTAGTAACTGATTTAGAAATTATTAAAAAGCCCCAATTTATTGGGGCTTTTTTTTTATTTAAAATTTAAATGATATTATTTAATTCACTTAAAAAAGAAGAATATTTTTCAAAAGAATTTACTGAAGTGCTGTAAATAGGTTTTCGTGCCTGGGCAGTGCTCATCGTTTTAATGGGAGTTTTATTTTCATAAAATTTTAAACATTCAGATTCCCATTCTAGTCCACAGAAGTTTATAATTTCTTTGCTCTTTAATTCCTGTTTATCTAATACTTGTTCATATTTAACATCAAAAATTGAATCAGGAAATAATCTTTTCCAATAATTCATTAAATCTAAATAAAGATTATAATAACTTCCCAATTCCCTTTGATTGTATGTAAAATTTAATCCACCCTCAAAAAAATTTTTATATAGTGACAGACAATTATCCTTAGCATTCCTTGTACAATGAATTATTTTTGAATTTGGAAATAAAATTTTTATAAACCCAATCCATCTGAAGTTTAAAGGTGCTTTATCTGTAATAAAATCTTCTTTATAATCAAATTTTCTTAAAAGATTATTATATTCCATCTTAACTTCATTTAATGAATGATCGTTATTAATTAAAATATTTAATTTATCTGACGATATTTCTGTATCTTGTAAAATATTTTTTTCTATAATTTTAGACATAAAGGGTAATTCACCTCCCCCAAATACCTTAGAATGAGAGCTTATTATTTGCTCAACTAGAGTTGTCCCCGATCTAGGCATACCCAATATAAAGATAATTTTTTTTTCATTATCTATTGCTTTATTTAATTTTTTTAAATTAATATTATCAAATTCTTTTTTAATACTATCAAAAAGTTTAATTTCATCCTGTATGTTAAAATTAATTAAGCTTCTTATTATTTTATTTGCTTTTTCAAAGTTTTCAAAAGAAGCTTTTATATTTCCTATATCTTCATTTGCTTTTGCCAAACCATAATATAAGTTCGATTTTTGATCTAAATTTAATTCTAAATTTAGAGCTTTTTTATTCATCGATTTATAATGATTATCATCTTTTGTATATTTGTTAGATTGGCTTATTAATAAATCTGCTTTTGTAAATTTTGGATCAAGCAACAATACTTCTTGTGCATGTTTAACTGCTTTTTTAAAATCGCCTATACCTTGGTAAGCTAAAGCCAATGAATATTGAACTACTGGTATTTTGTCGTTTATTTTATTTGCTTTTTCGTATAATTCTAAAGCTGCATTGAAATCATTCATGTCCCTTTTCAAATTTCCAAAATTTATATAAGCGTTAACGTAGTTGGGGTTTTTATTTATTATTTTTGTATATAAATTCTCTGCTAAGGTTATTTGATCTAAATTTTTATAAGTATTTGCTAAATTATTCATAACAGCAATATTTCCTGGACTCATTTTATTTGCTTTAACAAATAACTCTTTTGCCAGACCATATCTTCCTATATTTAAATAAGCAGATCCTATTATGTTGTATAATATTAAGTACTCAGGGTTTTTTTTTAAAATTTTTTTCCCTTTAGATATTACTAAATTAAAATTAGATACCTTAAATAAACCCATCAAAATTTTTACTTGTCCTTCAATGTCTGTTTTTTTCATATTTATTTTTTAAAAGACTTTATCTTATTATTATTTTGAAAATAAGAAATTCCTGCAAAACCGTATAAATTTAACATATTTAATTTTTTTAAATTTTTACTGTTAATGCCACCCAATGCTATAATTCTTTTATTAGTGCTTAATGTCATAAGTTTGAATTTAGTTGTATCTAAAAATTGATTATTTTTATTTGTTTTAAATAGAGGACTTAAAAATATCATCTCGGCACCTTGTTTTTCCTTTATTTTTATTTCTTGTACTGAATGGGCTGACCCAATTATTAAAAATTTTTTTCCCCTATTTGCTATATTTACATTCATTCTTTTATTAAAGGCTGGGAGGTACGCCCCGTCCAAATTAAGATTTATTGCGAGCTTAATGTTATTTGATATAAAAAACTTTCTTTTTTCTTTTTTACAGTAAATATTTATTTTTTGAATTAGTCGTTTGTCATCATTTACAGAATAATTTCTATATATAATTGAGGTATTTTTATCCAGATTACTGATATGATGTTTATCAAATTCATTAATAAAACAAAATTTATTTAGTAAACCGGTATGGATCATAGTGTTAACAACCTACTAACTATTGAAAAAGAAATACAATTAAAAATATCTCAAAATATAAGCTTACAAAAATTACCCAAAATTGTAGCAGTAAGTAAGACCTTCCCAATGAGCAGTATACTTCCATTAATTAATCATGGGCACCTTAATTTTGGAGAAAACAAAGTTCAGGAAGCTATTGAAAAATGGGAAAGTATTAAAAGAGATTTTAGTCACCTAAAACTACACATGATTGGCAAGTTACAAAAGAATAAAGTAAAACAAGCAATTTCTTTATTTGACTATATTCACTCTCTAGACAGTCTAAAACTAGCTGAAAAAATATCTAACGAGCAAATAAAACAAAATAAAAAGATTAAGATATTTATTCAAGTTAACATTGGTAAAGAAGATCAAAAAGGAGGAATATTATCCTCAGAATTAGAGAGCTTCAGTAAAAAATGCGTTGAAGATTTTGGATTAAATATTATAGGTCTTATGTGCCTTCCACCAAATGATAACAACATCTCTCTATATTTTTCAGAAATGAAAAATATGATTAATAAGATAGATTCAAAAGAACTCAGCATGGGTATGTCCAACGATTATCTTGAAGCATTAAAATTTGAATCTACCTATTTAAGGATTGGATCAAAAATTTTTGGAAGTAGAAACTAATAAATTTTAATTTTTGTATTCTTATTTATTAGCTTAATAAGTATTAAAAAATCCTTTTTTTTTAATACAATACAACCAGCAGTCTTTTTATAATTTTTTGTTAAATGAATAAAAATCGCGCTTCCTTTAAAAGGTATTATTTTTTTAGTATTATAATTAACAACCACAAAGTAATCGTATGAATTGTCCTTTTTAAATAATTTTTCATGCTTTATTTTTTTATTAACTATAAATTGTCTATTGTAGTGACTACTCTTAGGATCATCACACCACCCCATTTTTTTCGTTATTATCTTTATAGGAATTCTAGTTTCAGGTCTTTGTACTCTATCGGCTCTATAGTATAGCCCGCCTATAGAAAATAGTCCTTTTGGTGTAGCATTATCACCCTCTATTTTGTTTTTTTTAATTCCATTTTTCCCCACTGAACACTTAAAGGTAAAATTATCTATGATTAAGGTATCTTTATTTTTTATTGCTATTAGCATAATCTATATTTTAATGTTTAAACAATCAGTCAATATAGTTGAGTTTTCACAGTTATATATCATTTTAGATGAAGTTAATGATTTATTTAAATTTAATATTTATAATTATCAAAAATCTGAAGATTTTATACACCAAATAGAAATAAATAATATTAAATGTATAGATTCGACAATAATTATAAATAAAAAAAATTTAATTTTGGTTAACAAAATAGATAAAAATAATATTTTATTAATTGATGAATTTCCTATTAAAATTGAAAAACTTATAGAAAAGATAAATATACATTTAATAAAACAAAAATATAATTTTCAATCTAATATAAATATTAAGGATTATGTTTTGAATATAAATTCAAGAATTATTTCCAACAAAAAAAAACAATTAAAATTAACGGAAAGGGAGATTGATATTATTTTATTTTTAAATGAAAATGAAAAATCACAGTCTGTGGCAAATCTCCAAAGTAAAGTTTGGGGTTATTCTTTAGACCTAGAAACACATACTGTTGAAACGCATATATATAGACTTAGAAAAAGGATAATTGATAATTTTAACGATAACAATTTTATTATTAGTGACAAGACTGGTTACAAAATTTAAATGCCAAAAAAAAACTTTATTGCTAAAGATTTAAGAACCAAAAAATATAAACCAAGAATAGTAAAACCAAAAAAAGGAAAGGGAAGCTTCAAGAGAAAAAAAATTAAGTAAGCCTAGCCCCTATTTTTTGAATTATTTTTGATGACATTTCCGTTCCTTTTTCAAGACTTTCTTTTGTTGTTAATTTATTAATATGTCCATGAAGAAAACCAGAAGCAAACAAATCACCTGCACCCGTTAAATCTATAATTTTTAAATCTTTTTTACTGTCACATTCAGTTACCCCATCTTCGTTGATAGCAATACTTCCTTTATCACCCCGAGTAATAATCAAAGCTTTTTTAAGTTCTTTTCCAAATTCTATAACTTCATTAAATTTTTTTGCATCTATCAATGACATAATTTCTTGTTCATTAGAAAAAGTAATATCTATTTTATTTTTAACAAGTTCTAAAAAATGTGGTTTATGCCTTTCTACACAAAATAAATCTGATAATGACATTGCTGCTTTATTAGAATTATTAATTGCTTTATCAAAAGCAGATTTAGGCTCACCCTCATCCCATAAATAACCTTCAAGAAAAATTATTTCACTTTTTTTAATTGAATTTGTATCAACATCATTTTTATTAATTTTTCCAGCAGTTCCCAGAAAAGTACACATGGTTCTTTCAGAATCAGGTGTGATTAATATTAAACATGTCCCAGTTGATAGGGCTTCTTTTTTTTTAGTGTAAAAATAATCAACATTTTCTTTTTTCAAACCATCTTCGTATTTTTGACCCAAGTCATCATCGCTAATTTTACCTATGAATCCAACCTTATTTCCCAATTGAGATAGTCCAACAATAGAATTAGCAACTGATCCACCTGAAACTGTATCTTCAATTTTTAAAGTTGATAGTAATTTTTGAAACTCGACTTCATCGACAAGTTTCATAGTACTTTTTATTAATTCATTATCTGACAAGTATTTATCTTCAACCTTACAAATAACATCTACTATTGCATTTCCTATTCCTAGAATTTTCATATTAAGTTTTTTTTGTGTTAATTGGATTTTTGCGATCAGGATAACAAGTCGTACAAATTTTACAAGTTAATCCATAACAACTTCTTGCCTGACAATATTCTCTTCCATAATAAATTATTTGAAGATGAAGTTTACTCCAAGTTTTTTTTGGAAAAATTTTTTTTAAATCCTCTTCGGTTTGGACTACATTCTTACCGTTTGTTAGTCCCCACCTTTGGGCTAGTCTGTGAATATGAGTATCAACAGCAAATGCTGGGAACCCAAAACCCTGAGACATTACCACACTAGCTGTTTTATGACCCACTCCTGGCAGTTTTTCTAATTCATCAAAGGTTTTTGGCACCCTTCCATTATGTTCTTTTAATAATTGCTTAGACATTAAATAGATACTTTTAGCCTTCACTCTAAATATGCCTATACTTTTTATCAATCTTTCAATCTTTCTTCTTCCTAATTTTACAAAGTGTTCAGGCTTATTATATTTTGGATATATATCTTTGGTTACATTATTAACATTTAGATCTGTGCATTGTGCA
>Ga0115000_10003151_pt1 | contig 13828 bp, 12 predicted proteins | sample ArcticOcean_MG_C_6_FD_89690 | JGI IMG/M metagenome (GOLD analysis project Ga0115000, IMG submission 89690) | Marine microbial communities from western Arctic Ocean - ArcticOcean_MG_CB8_128 | ecosystem: Environmental > Aquatic > Marine > Oceanic | place: Arctic Ocean: Canada Basin | collected...
GTAAAAAATCGGTGCTAAAGGAATGCGCGAGCCGTCCGTTCGACATCTGTTCGTGATGACTTTGGACGCTTTGATCGCCTGTTGTTATAGTAACACGTTGTGCGTAATAATAATAAAAACGTTAATATTCACATTGTTTCACGTGTTTGAAAATCATCATCATCATCCTTATGAACAAGAACAACAACACGAGAGACGACGAACTGAGAAGGACGAGGACAAAACGGCGACCTTTCGAGAGGACTCCTTTTCCTCCTCCTCTTCGAAAGCGAAAATTCAATCTTTCTCTCGAGAGAAGAAGAGAAGAAGAACAAAACATGATTATGAAAATGATGTAAAAAACGACGCCGCTTACGTTTTGAATCTCGTGCGCTTCAAAGTCGTTATCGTACACAGCTTTCGGCGCCCGTCTCGCGCGTTTCGAACGGGCACGAGGAATACGTTCCTCCTCCTCCTCGTGTATTACATCGTTCCGTGTCGTTGGTTTGAGTGGGCCTTCTTCTTCTTCTTTGTCGTTGAGACTGAGCATTGGTTTCGGTAAGTCAAGAAAGCGTGAGTTTTGAAGCATTTTCGAGTGACTTTGGACGAGATGTGCGATGCGCAGAAGACGAGAGTACTACGCGTTCGAAATATGATGCGTGAATAATAATAGCGTTACACGTTCTCTTTAACTCTCTCTCTCGTACTGGTTTCTCCTCTGTTTCGCTTTTGGCCAAAACGTGAGCGTTTCTCCTTTTCGTCTCGTAAACTCTCCCGGAGCGACTTCGCGAGAATGCCCTCGTACTACGGTCTGATCCCGCCGACGTACGCCGCCGCGACGAGCGCCAAGACGACTAAGATAATATTCGCGAACAAATTCGACGGCATTGCTTTCCCGGGTGCACCGCCTAAACCGACCGATTCGTTGAGCAATTTCGCTCGCATTTCTTTCGAGACTCCGCCGGAGCTTTTTCTTTCCGGCGGTTTCGAAGACGACGGATCGTCGTCGTAAAACGAATCCGGAAATTCTCGTTTTGGTTTTTCCGGTGGCGGTAACAAATCGTCCAGAGATTTCATCGTCTCGTCCATGCTGTCCTTTCCCGGGTTTGCGCGCGTCGTTGTTTTCATCCTCCTCTCTCTTCTCGCGTTGTTGTTATAAAAACTGCTCCTACTAATCCTCTCGTTTTCCTCGTCGTCGTTGCTCTTCCTCGCTTTTCTGCCGATGATGATGCCGACGCTGAAAATGCTGTCGTTCCCCGTGTTTAATACACTCCCTCCTGCTTTCACAAGAAATTTCTTGGGGTTTTGCTGGTGGTCGTTCCTCCTCCCTCGCGAAAGCTCCGTCGCTGCCGTCCTCCTCGGCCGAGAAGCCAAAGAAGACGTCGTTTCCGTCCTCGTCACAAAGGCGCTCGTAGTCGTCGTTATCATCGTCAGCATCGTATTTTTTGGTGAAAAAAATGAAGTAAATCAAGGCAAAAATGAGGCAAAAGTAAGGCAAAAGTAAGGCAAAAAACGAGTTTTTTGCGTCACTGTATAAATATCAAGAAGGAACAGATGACAATCAACGATCACGATCAATTCACCGGCTTAAACGCCGTCCACGTCGCGGCTTCGGAAGGGAACGTGAAACGCTTGGTGGAGTTGATGGACGACGGGGCGGAGTTGGACGTTCCCGCGCTCGGAGGTATGTTTATTTCGTTTGTTATGTACTATAATAAGACACATCATTAGCGTTGAAAATTGTCTTGAATTTTCTCTCGTAAATTTTCTCTCTTTTTTTGTAACCGAATTGGTACGCGATCTCGTGTACGCGTATACTTTTTTTTGTCGTGTGATTCATCGCGAAGGAGAAAAGCGACCAAAACGGAGATTTTCGAGACGATCGTATTTAGATGCGTGCTCTCAAATGAGATTAAGGTTCGTTGAGACGCGAAGTGCCCGTCGGCGGCGCGCGATTACGAGAGACTTTTTCCTCAATCGCTTTTTGTTTGTTGTTGTTGTTGTTCTTCCGAGGGAAATCGAGAGGAAAAATTTCAACCAAAAAACGTGGGACTTGAACAAACTTTGAACAACAAACTTATTCATAAATTTTTTCTTAACTCCTCTTCTTTCTCTTAAAACAGAAAACGCGGGAAAGACAGCGGCGATGATTGCCGCCGGCGCCGGCCACGTGGACGTGCTCAAAGCCATGCAACGCGGTCCGTCCATGCTCGACTTGAAAGCTGCGGACGGGGGCACGCCGGCGATGTCCGCCGCCGTGCACGGATACAAGGAAGTTTTGGACTATTTGATTTCCAAAAATGTCGATTTGAACGCGCAAGACGAGGACGGCTGGACGGCGTTGCACTTTGCGGTGATGGCAAACGCGGCGAGTTCGGTGAAGGCGTTGTTAGCGGCCGGGGTGAGAACGGATATTAAGAATTCTGACGGGGATACCGCGGAGGGGTTAGCGCAAGGATCGAAAGCGGGGATTAAGAAGTTGTTCGGTAAAGGGGGATCGTCGAAGAGGTTGGACGGGGTAAAGGAAGGGAAGAAAGGGTGCGTTGTCATGTAAACGATGAACAACACGAAATGATTTTTGGGGGGGGTGAGAGGAGAGAAGGGATGATGACGACACGACGCACGAGTGAATAATTTAATAATACACGCAGCGAAAAAAAGAAAAGTTTCTCGCGAGATTTAATAATACGAAAGTCCTGTAGAGTATGTTGTTGTTATTGTAGAGACCGCACAAACATAGATAATAAAGACACGTGAATCATACGAATGCGTTTTATTAAAACTCTTTCAGATTTCGTCCAATAAACCTTTCTTCCCGTCCTCCGGCGGCGAAGGCGCAGCGTCTACTTTTTCTTCCTCTTTTCCTTTCTTTGCTTTTTTCATGTCGCCGCCGCTGCTCTTCTTCGCGTTCTTTTTGCTACTACTGCTACTGCTGCTAGTGCTACGATTCTTACTACTGATGATGCTTTTTTTCATGCTCTTCTTCGTTCTGGTTTCGTTGTCGTCGTCGTCGTCGCCGGTGTCCAAACCATCCATGGGAATATCGAATAAATCATCGAGAGACATTGGATGCGAGGCCTCCGGCTTCTCTCCTTCTTCTTGAACGTCGTCGGCGTCGCTATTTTTTTTGTTCGCGGATGATTTCTTCTTTGCTTTCTTCGCCGGGTGAAGTTTCTTCATGACGTCGTTCTCAACAGTATTCACGGTGTCGATGTTGGACTTCTCGCTTTGCTGCACGGCTTCGATCAAGTTCTCGAGAACTTCCGGATCGACCTCGCCGCTCTCGATCCGTCCTCTCAAATCGGCTTCGTTGAGAAACTTGTCGACGGAGTTCTTCGCGGCAGTTCTCGCAAGCCACTCGTCTTTACCTTTCTCATCTGCGAGACTTTGTTCCACGGCGTTGAGCTTCTTTTCCAACTCTAGACGAGATAATACGTCGTCCTCGGTGATATCCGAATTTTCCGGCAACGCAACGTCGTCGGCGTGCGACCACAAAATGTCCTCGTCGTCCGAAACGCCTCGGACGTCGTTTACCATCGATCGCGCGATTCTGTGCGCAAAATCGTCCGAGGCGACCGTATCTCTCACGTTCTTCGACCACCCTTTTACGCCTTCTTTCTCTTTCAAACGCGCGATGAAATCTGAGACGGACAACTTGACTTCCTCGCGCGACATCGCGTTACCTCGCAAGTCCGCGTCAAAGTGTTGTCCGCGAAGAATGTCCTGCTCGGAAACGTCCTCGGTGAGCCCTCCCTTCTTTGACAAAGAACTCGATTCATCTGAATGACTCGTACCAGGCGACGTGCCTCCCCAAGGGTACCTAAACGGTGCGTTCGCGTTGTAATACGCGCCCGTCTTGTCTCGATCGTTGTTTTCCAGAATTTTGTTCTTATTCGCAATCTTCTTCGCCATTTCGCCGCTTAAACCAACCTTAGCGACGGAGGAGGACTTAGCGTCATCGCTATCATCGAATTCGTTCAGAAGCTCAACTCTTTCAATCTGTAAGTTCGTCAATGTTTCGTTCAATCCTCTCAATTCGACTTGTTTGCGATCTTTCGGAAGCGTCTTGGAGTTTCTCACTTTTTGCATCAATTTCTTCGCCATCTTAATCTCGCGCTCGTTTACCGAAAGCGCCGCTCCAGCGCCGTCGTCTTTATCAAAGTTCTCGTCAAACTCCGAATCATCCTCTTCGTCGTCCTCTTCGTCCTCGCCCAGCTCTACATCGTCTTCGTCTTCCATTTCGTCGTCGATTCGAGAGTTCTTTTTCTTCCTCCTACTCCTCCCGCCGTCGTACGCCATCGGAGGAAGGTACTCTTCGCCTCTGAAATACGCCAAGCCTCTCTCGTAATAGTGCAACTCGGTGCCTAAAACAGTCGCTAAAACCACCACTAGTACGAGTAACACGCAAACCGCAACTCTGGAAACCCACGGACTTCCAGAACACAACCACATCCTTCTACCTTTTTCCAACTCTTCTTCGTCGGCTAATTTTTTCCTCGTCGCGAGAATTTCTTGCTTCTCCAGATCGTACAACTTTGCATTCATCGCCAACTGCTCTTTTTCCTTCCTCAGTTGCTTCTTACTGCTCTTCTCGCTGCTTTTCACCGAACTCTCTTTGCTCCCGTGTGTGCCTTTCTTAATCGTCTTGGCTGTGCTTTCGTATTGCAATCGCTTCGCGACTTCGTCCTCGTCTTCGCTCGAAACCGACTGCGAACTCCGTCCGTCGTATCGCGACCGCCGTCGGCGGTCTTCGTCGTTCTCATCTCCTATAATCGCGTCGTAGTTTTCGTCTTGGTCTTTCTTCTTCTTCTTCTTCTTCTCAGTCGTATTCGTGTGATTGCTTCCGTACTTGGTCGTCTTTTTCTTTTTGCACCCACACAAGCCTTTCTCGACGTCTTCGTTTTCCTCTTCCTCCTCTTTTCCTCTCACGTCTGCTTCTTCTTTTCCCCGACCGCGTTCGTGTAACGTGTTCCAACGAGGCACGGTGCTGCGAGAACTCGACGCGCCCATAATACTCTTCCCTCCTTTATTTGTGTGTGAATACGAATTAAACAAACAGCTCTTCTTGTTGTTCAATGTTGTCTCGTTAATGTTCCTAATGCGTGAGAGTTCTTCGGGGGGAAATTCGAACGAGAGAGATGTGATATGAACACAACAACAACAACAAAGAAGAAAAAGTAGAGTTACTTTAATTTCCGCCTAACTCTCTCTTCGTTCGATGACGAGGGTAGTAATAATGTTGATATTATACTCATCCATCGTCGTCTTCATATCGTTGATACTATCGAATGTATGATGAGTGTGTCGAGCAGGCCGCGGTTTTTCCCAAAGAAGGAAAGCGAGTGACTCTTGTTTAGGGTGTAGTGTTTAGGGTTTTCAAAATTTTTTAACGAACACACGAGAGCCACGAAAAGAGAGAAAAAGTGTCTCTCTTTGGGGAAGAAACGACAAAATAAAACAGACGCTTTATTCAGCGCTTTTATCATCATCAGAAGAAGAAGAAAAGAGCAGTATTCATCAGTAACCTTTTACGACGATGGTGGCGGCGTTTTCTTTGCAAGTACCTTCGTCGTCGTCGTCTCTTTTTTCATCGTCTCTTTCTTCTTCGTCGTTGGTGAGAAGAAGAAGAAGAAGGAAGATTAGATTAGATAATGTCGTCGGCAGAAGCGAGGAGAGAAAAGTCACGTCATCGTATTCATCGAAAGAAGAAGACGATAAAGAAGAAGAAGATCAAACTTTCATGGCGAAAACAGAACTGAATTTGGGACGGTCCGCCATGCTCGGTTTCGCCGCGACGACATTTTTGGACGTTTCCACGAACGGGTTAGGGCCGATAGAGCAGCTCATCGGAGAGGAGAAGAGTTTAGTCACCCACGTGGTCAACCCTTTGAACTTGGCGAAAGACGTGTTAGAGGTGACGGGGTTGTACGTGGAGAGCATTATATTGGTGTGGGTGTTTTTGAGCGGCGTTTTTTTACTCGCCGTCACGAGCGGGTTGAGGAAACCGTCGACGTCGACGATGAGCGGAATGTCGCGTCCGAACGGCGAGAACAGAGTAGACGCGATGGCGGGTATCGTGAAGTCCGCCTGGAGAGAACAAGTGAGAGAGAATAAAAAGTATGAAAATTTTAACGGGCGTTTGGCTATGCTTGGCATCACGGCGTCGTTTATCGGGGATTATTTCCTCGCGGAAGGGCCCATGGAGCAAGTGGCGCAAGAGTTGGGAGTGCCCGTCATCGACCAAGAGATTTTCGCGTTGGTGTTTCTCTCCGCGGCGAGCTTTTTGTTGGTCTCGACGTTGGTGAGAGTCGGGAGAAGAGCGTTGACGGAGAGCAACTGATTCCCTCGAGGAGACGATATTACTTACTTTTGCGCTGTATATTATACATGATTAAACTACTACCTACAAGGTACCTACAAGGTACGTGTACATATCGTCGCTATCGCTAACAATCAATTCGCCTCGGAATCGATTTGGATTGTTTTCACCGTCGTCGATATCCGAATCGTCGTCCGAGGAAGAAGATTCAATCATTAAATCGGGGTCGTCTTTTATTGCTAGAAGTGTCGTCGTGTTCTTTTCCTTTTCGATTTGAAAACTTTCATCCTCCAAGTTCTCTTTTTTCGAAGCGTTTAGCTGCTTTAATCTCTCCTCTTTCGCGTCTCGAAACCAATCTTCAATTTCCATCCCGGCGTCGAAGAAATCCGTCGGGTACCGAACGTTCGCGTTGAACATCTTTTCACCTTTGTGTTTGTGCGAAAAGTACGATTCGCACGCCGACTTATAATCGCCTCTGGAAACTTTCATCTCAATCTCTCGGTTCGCGTCTATGGAAATCTCTCGCTTCCATCGATGGTCGTTCGCGTTCAACGCTCGATACTGGTTCAAAGGCATCGCGAATGGACATTTCGCCGCGTGTGGTTCCATTTGAGACGTTTTAATCAACTTTTCGCAATCGTGTTCGAATTTTTCTTTCATTTGGCCTTCTAAACCAAAAACGTGTCTCAGTTGATACGTGTGTTCGTTTTGGTAGTTGCCCATGGCGCCGTGAGGGAACACCGCGGAGCGCCAGACTTTGAATATTTCTTCCAGAGGTAAACCGATACCTTTTAAAAACAAGTTCAGCTCGTACCGTTTGAAATGTCGAAGATGTTTTTTCACGTGCAACTCGTCCATGACGTCTCTCATGCACGGCGGAAACACTTTCGCGTGCGCTCCCGTGGCGCCTTCTTTGATAACTTTCAGCGAACGTTTCAACTCTTTCGATGGTTTTCTCGAGTGGTACGTTTTCATTTTCCCGTTTTCGTCTTCGTATTCTAACATTATCCCACCACCGCCACCTAATCTTTGCTTCTTTCTTCTCGAGTCTCTTCGGACGACTCCCCAGTTCTCGGTGCCACCGTATTTCAAATTCTTCTTATTCCCAGCGGTCGCATTCTTCATTAAAATTTTGTTCCTTTCCAGTAAATGTTTCGTCGCGAGCGCCATCAACGGGTGAACCTCACCCCCGTCGTCCTCGTCCACGTCCGGTCTCCACAGTTTCAACCGGTCGCAAACGTCTTTTAAACCCACATCGAACGCGTTATTTGCCAACGCGAACCGCTTCTCTCGAAACGCGCGTTCTAAATCTTCCTCTAAATAGTCCTCGTACGCCGCGAACCAAACGTACGGCACGAGTCTCTCTCGAACCAAACACTGACCTCTCTTCATAATCGTTACTTTCCGCGCGCGTATCAGTCGTCGACACTTTTCGAACGGAAACCAATAACACCTTTCCTTCTCTTCTTCTTCTTTTTCGTTCTCTTCTTTATGTTTTTCTTCTTCGAAAAGAACGCCATCTTCAAAGTCAACTTCCTCGGGCAATCCTCGAACCGCGTTCAACCTCACCCGTTCTTCGAACAAATCCACCTCCCTGACTTTCAACCACTCTCGCATCATTCTCGACGAATCGCACAGCGCGATTTTCAAAGTCTTCCTCGACAAGTCATCTTTTCTCTTAAACTCGTTCACTATCTCGCGATCATTATTTCCATCGACATCGTCCTTCTCATCGTCGTCACCAAAAGAAGAAGACGACAACAACGAAGACCTCGACGACGAACGATGCAACGAAAGCACGATTTCATTTCGAACATCCTCCGACGCCAACGAGAATCGCGCCGTTTCTAACGCGTAATGCGTCGCCAGTCGCTCTCGAGCGAGCGCGTCCAGCTCTTCCACCGTTACGTGTACCATTGTTTTCTTCTTCATCATCGCGACCTCCTCAAAGGTTCCTCTCTCTCTCACTCATCAGAGAAAAAAAGGAGTAGTAGGAGTCTCTTCATTTCTTTCTCTCGTCTGTCGTCTTTCTTTTCGTGTGTGAAAGAGAGGAAATTTGAACGCAGAAAGGGTGCTCAAATTAAAGCTCAAATTTCATTTTTAGGGTTTTTACATGAATTAGGTGCCTAGATATCAACATTAGGGTCTTTCCTTCTTCTTTCTCACAAGGTGTTTTGGATAATCTTCTCTCGTTTGTCCGCACAGAGTGTACCACATCAAACGACACTTTTTGGTGCTCACTCTATAAATATACATATATAGTTTATAACACGACACAGAATGGCTTCTTCTTCCGTGTGCACGACTGCTGCTGCGATGCACGCGGTGGTGATGAACGCTTCGCGGCGAACTTCGTCTTTGTTTTCATCGTCTTCAAAATCATCATCGTCAACGACACCATCATCGATGAGATCTTCTTCTTTCCCTGGAACGACTTTGACGAGTTTTAAGTCGTCGTCGTCTATAAAAATGGAGCAAAACAGGAGAAGAAGAAATGCATCACGAGGACTCATCGTCACGAACATGGCGGCGGGGGATAAAGTGGACGATTTGAACATCAAAGCGTCCGAAACGAACGTCTCGGAGACGAAATTAGGAGGCGACGTGAGACAAATATTGGGCTTTAAAGGCGCGAGTACCGAGGACGTGCCGGTTTGGAAAATTCACATTCAGTTGACGAAACCAGGGACGTGGGTACCTTTAATTTGGGGAGTCATGTGTGGTGCCGCCGCGAGCGGGCATTACGAGTGGAATTTAGACAACATCGGGAAGGCGTTGTTGTGCATGACCATGTCCGGGCCGTTTTTGACCGGGTACACGCAAACCATCAACGATTGGTACGACCGAGAAATCGACGCGATTAACGAACCGTACAGGCCGATTCCGAGTGGTGCGATCAGTGAAACCGCCGTGAAAGCGCAAATTGCGGTTTTATTGCTCGGTGGTTTGGCGTGCGGTTGGCAGCTGGATCAGTGGTGCGAACACGATTTCCCGGTGATTTTCTTGTTGACCGTGTTTGGGAGTTGGGTGTCGTATATTTATTCCGCGCCGCCGTTGAAGCTGAAAGCAGAAGGTTGGAAAGGATGCTACGCGCTCGGGAGTTCGTACATCGCGTTGCCGTGGTGGGCCGGTATGGCTACGTTTGGTCAGTTGACGCCGGACGTGATGGTGTTGACGGTGTTGTATTCCATCGCCGGTTTGGGCATCGCCATCGTGAACGATTTCAAATCCATCGAAGGCGATCGAGCGTTAGGTTTGCAAAGTTTACCCGTCGCATTTGGGGTTGAAAAAGCGAAGTGGATTACGGTTGGAACCATCGACGCGACGCAATTGTTCGTCGCTTTTTATTTGAGAGGCATTGGCGAAGATTTTTATTCCAACGTTTTGTTTTGCTTGATCGCGCCGCAAATCTTCGCGCAGTTCAAGTTCTTCTTGCCGGATCCGATTAAAAACGACGTGAAGTACCAAGCCGCGGCGCAACCGTTTTTGGTGTTTGGTCTTTTAGCGACGGGTTTGGCGTGGGGGCACCACGTGAACATGCTTGCCGCGTAAATCATTATAACCCGATGGATTCAAAATATGAAATAAACGAAACGCGTGAAAGACATTCATAAAATACACACTTCATATACACAACACAAGACGAACCAAAAACCTTTTGGATCCTCTTTTTTTTTACAACTTACGATAATAAATATGGCACGTTAATAAGCACGCCCATGATGTGACCATCATCACTTCTTAATCATCTCTTCTTCCATCCACTCGTTTGAGTAGTAGTGTGAACAGGTTTCTCTTTTTTCTTTGAAGAGGCGAATGAAGAAGAAGAAAAGCCCAGCGCGAACGCGACGACCATTCGCCCGAGCGTCGGCAACAACTTGGCGCCATACTCGGTCCCTAAAATCGTTTCCACCATCCCTCTCTTCAGAACTTTCGGCGTTTTATACCCCGGATCTTTCGACAGTCTCAAATATTTCTTCCCACTCGGTACTTTAACGACTGAAAAGTCCCCTAAAACTACCTGGGCGACCTCGTCCGGGGTGGACGGCGTCACGCACACTTTCTCGCCTCTCTCCCAATTCGCCGGCGTCGCCACGGGATACTCGTCCGTCAACTGCAACGAGTCCACTACTCGTAAAATCTCGTAAAAGTTTCTCCCCGTCGTCGCCGGGTATAAAATCGTCGCTCGTAACTTCTTATGATCGTCCACGATAAACACCGCGCGACACGTTAAGGGCTGGCCTTTCTCGTCTTTTTCCTCCGGGTCCAGCATGCCAAATTTCACCGCTAACGCTCTCTCTTCATCCGCTAAGATTGGATACGAAACAGTAGACGAAGTTTTCCCGCAATACCCGCTCGCGTCGATATCTTTGATCCATTTGCGATGCGACTCCGCGCTGTCGCAAGATAAAGCTAAAACTTTGCAGTTTCTCCGTTCGAATTGCGGCAAAAGCTTCGCCAACGTCCCGAGTTCAGTCGAACACACCGGCGTGAAATCACTCGGGTGCGAACATAAGATGGACCAATTTTCGTCGCCGACGTGGTCGTAATAGTGTATTTGACCAACAGAGGAGTCGCAGGAGAAGTCTGGGACGACATCGCCAAGGTTTAACGGCATTTTCTTTTCGATGTATATTAAGTTTAAGAATTTGTGGAGAACGAGGAGTTTGTGTTCTGAACGATCCCCTTTTGTATTTACGCGGAGTAAGTAACAAATATTCCTCCCAGATGGTGGTTCTTTATTATTAGATATTATAGTATTAGTTTATTCTCAAAGAGAGAAAGGACTACGATTAGTTGCTATTATTAAGAGACTACTACATTTTACTGGTAGATTTCATCATCGAGTCTTCCCCCCCTCCTCCGCCGTCTTCGATTTCTTCTTCTTCGGCAGCTTCCGCTCTCAACATCTCCAAGGAGAGGCGTTTCAAATCTTCCACGCGAACGAATCCTTCCTCATCGGATAAGTCTTTTAAGAGCTCTCTCAGTTCACTCTCCGCGTCTTCGCCGACTTCGGTGGTTTTGCACACGTTGGTGACGTTTAGGAGTTCTTCGAGACTTATGATGCCGTCGTTGTCGGCGTCTAGGAGTTTGAATTTTTCGCCGATGGCGGTTTCCGCCGCGGAGAGTTCGCTTTCGACTTTTCGGAGCATTTCGTCGACGCGGGCGGAGACGTCGTCGGCGATTTTATCCGTCAAGGAAGCTTCCTCTTTGGAGTGGAGACTCGCATCCTGCTCTTCCTCTCGCATCTTTTTCAACTCTATCGGCGACGGCGCGAACGGATCTTCGTCGTAAAACGGATCGCCACTTCCACCGTCACCTGCGCGCATCGCTCGCAACTCCACCAGCTCGTCCTTTCGTTCGGTGTAAGCGTCTAACTTTTGCTCGACTAATTCCGTGAGCATACGTCTTTCGTCGCTCACGCCGGAGGTATCTAAAACCATAGCCAACAACCGAGAGAGTTGCGCGCGACGTCTGGACTTTCGAGTCTGCATTTCAAAGTCTGTTTCTTCGTCTGTACAAGAATCCACCTCGGAGCGTTTGGTCTTCTGCATCGCATCCGCGACTTGTTTATCCTGTTCTTCGAGTTCAGCGGAGGAGAGCGAGGTGCGCGAAACGACTCTCTGAGCGTCCGGCGCGCCGGAGACAAGCATTTTCTCCATCTTTGCTGTCGTAGATATCGCATCTTCTTCTGCACTTTTTATGGCGTCTAAGCCTTCATCAACAACACGCTTGGGCGATAACGACTCCGAAGGTTTCGTCGCGTCTTCTGAAACCATTTCCATCTTGGCGACGTCCGCCGAAGAAGCTTCTTTCGTCGGGATGACTTCCTTCTCTCTTTGCTGCTGCTGCTGCTGCATGAGAAGCTGCTGTTGAAGCAAGTGCGAAGTCGTTGATTTTCTCGCATTCACCCAGAACCTTTCGGAATATTGCATACCTTGTAAATACTTGTCCATCGCCGCTTTTGCCTCTCTCTTCGCCTCTTCCGCTTCCCACTCGAGTAACGCATCTCGACCTCTCACGTTAGCCCAAAACCGTTCCGAAAACTGCGGTCCAGACAAGTACAAGCGCATCTTCTCCTTCATGTACGCTTCCGCTTTCAATCGTTTTTCTCTCGCTTCCGTATCTTTGGCTTCTTGTTTGATCGTCTCTTCTTCTCGCATCAAATACTCCAACTTTTTCTTGTACTCCTCGCTGCTGGACTCGTGCGCCATCGCCGTCTCGACGGAGACTTGCGTGACCACTTCCTCCGGTAAACTCGCCAAAGTATCCGTGATGTCCTTCAACGTCGCCGTTTGTGTGTCCTCCTCCTTTGCGTGCGTGATTAAAAACGCACGACTTAGAATCAACAGAGAACTCGGCAAATTATTTTGCAACGATAACTCCAGCCAGTCCTTCAGTTGCCTTTCCAACTCTTTTCTATCTTCCTCCCATCGCATCCCTCGAGTTCTCGCGGCTGATTTCAACTCCTCGTCCGATAAACCTTCAACGCCTTCTAATTGAATCAGTCTATCGTCTTGTTTAATCTCTCTCAACTTATTTCGTAACTGAAACCGTAAAAACGTATCCGTCCCATACGGCGATATGCCGACAAATTTACACATGTTCACCAATTGCGTCCGGTTGATGTTATCCAAGGTAAAATCGTCGTTAAACAACTTGGCAAACCGCACAATCTGTTCATTTGTCACCGCTTTACCGCTTCTCACGGCGTTCATAAACTCGTACAACGCATCCGCTTTCTCTCGTTTCACCCCCGAACTGCTATGTTTCAACCCTTTCGCCATGACTTTCACCGTATCCTGTAAAAACTTCGCCACCTCAATTTTCGCTTTCAGTTTCCGTTTCAACTCCTCCTCGTGTTTTAATTCGTCCCTAAACGTACTCGGTAGCATGTTTGGAAAAAGCTTCAGCGCGACGGGTAAAAATATTTCCATAAACGGCACCAACACGAACACCGCGAAAGGCACCAACCGAAACACGTCCGCGGTCGTCCTCGTCAACTGCCTTCGCTCGCGTCTCGTTAACGTCTGCCCACCCATGAGTTTAAAACCGAGTCTGCTGGCAATTTTCACTTCCACCCACAACAGTTTCGCGCCGGACCAATAGTGCGCGAACTCGTGCTTCGCGTGCTTCCACCCGGAACTCAAAGTCACCTTCCACTCGCTCGGCGACTGCCTCAGCAACTGCACCGAATACGGCCCCCAACTGATCACATATTTCGTCACGTTCGCGACCGCTTGGTACGTTCTCTTCGCGAAATGTATGTGCTGTTCCCGTCGCATCATCTCTATTTCAAATCTCGCGCGTTTGAGCGCGTTGACGTCGACTTTCGGTTTCGCCTCCTCCGCTATCGTTGTCGAAGAAGAAGAAGAAGAGGAAGGATTTTTTTGTTGTCCAGAAGCTGAGGCAGCCAACGTCGATTCGTTCCTACTCATCGTCGCTTGTTTTCCATCAACCGTTGATGATGTCTCCGTGGAAGATGAAGACGCGCCCCCGGCGGCAGCAAATCCACGGTGTTGTTGTTGA
>Ga0115000_10003152_pt1 | contig 13828 bp, 7 predicted proteins | sample ArcticOcean_MG_C_6_FD_89690 | JGI IMG/M metagenome (GOLD analysis project Ga0115000, IMG submission 89690) | Marine microbial communities from western Arctic Ocean - ArcticOcean_MG_CB8_128 | ecosystem: Environmental > Aquatic > Marine > Oceanic | place: Arctic Ocean: Canada Basin | collected...
ATAGTTGCAAAAGAATGCGAGAATGTCGGGCACAGGTTTTACGCGAATTCTTGCGGCGTGTGGTCAGGGTGAGGGGGGCAGTGCGTGGGAGTGTGGCGCGTATGAAGCGCGCGGCACAAGCCGGTCTTCCACTACCTGCGTTAGAAAGTTTGTAATAATACGTATTTTATAAAACCAATCAGTAAAAGGGTGTGCGCGATGCTGCCCGATCTGGGTCGGCTATGCCTCGCGCCCACGGGCGTGGGTGGTGGTGGCAAAAGACGCGAAAAACTGCCGCGCGCTACGCCATTTCTGAACGCAAAAGAGCGAGAGACATTCTTTTCAATAGTTGAAAAGGCTTCAGGAAGAAGCCTTGGAAACTGGCGCGACATGGGTCTCACCAAGGCCTTTGAGGCGTTAATTGGTGGCTGGCGCGGCATGTACGCGCCGAAGACAAACGCCGAGATTCATACTGTAATCGAGCGCTTCTTTGAGCAATACCTCGCTCCGCTCGGCGTCAATGCCTCGGCACCACGCATGGACAGAACGACCGCCCACGATCTCGTGCACTACTACGTGAACACGTGGTCTAACGCACTCTGGGAGCTGTCCAAAAAGGACGACTACGACGAGTATGCCATTCGGAATGAAGACGAAGTCGATCACCTTTTTAAGACGATTGCACTCATGGCGCAGAAGCACGCGCACAAGGTGCCCGGATGGAATGACAAGACTTGGAAAGAAGATGTAAAGGCGATGCGTCGGCTCTTCATCGGACGAAAAGACGACCGGCAGCAGCGTTTTGCAAAAGGAACAACCTTTTATGACACTTGTACAAGATTTGAGCAAACCTACCTCAAACCGTTTAACATCTACGGCGAAGCGCTTCAAAAATACTCCGATCGATTCGGACCCGAGCAGCTCATGCAGCTCTTCTTCGACTGGACGGCGGCAACGGATCGGTACGTTCATGTGCAAAAACTTGTATGATTTGTAGTCTTGTGTTTTTTACAACACTCACACTCCAAAAAAAAACCTCACTTGCAAAAGAGGCAGTTTTCCAGGACGCGGTAGGGTGGTCCCGCACCTTCGCCATCGAGCTCGCCGCCCAAGACGTCAATGTCAAACTGAACACAATCGAGACAGCGGGGGTGCTTGCATCTCTGGCAACACGCCGCGTGTCCTCCAAAGGCAATGGACTCGACCACGTTTACAATCTTCTCGCAATTGCAGCACTGGTTTTCGCTCCCGTTTCCAACCAAGAACGTTTGAAAGTCGATGACCTGGGTCGCTCCCAGTACCGCGCCGCACGAGAGCGCCGCCCCGAAGATGCAGGTTGCGTCGTCAATGGCTTGTCCAGAGCCTCTCTCGAGTCCTTGCACGGCATCGACAAAAGAGGTACCAGTCTTTTGACACTTTGTCAGGGAGTCGATCGCCTCCCCGACAATCCTCGAATTTGCTGCTCCGCGACGTCGGCTCTTCGCGGTCATGCTCATCTGCGCAACCTCGTCTTCGAGTAGTTTTTGAACGTGGTATTTGCTCGCATCCTTGATCGATGCAGCGCTGCGCAGCTGAGCACGGCGCAGCTTCTTCTTGCTCCCACCTGCCTTGACAATGGTTGCCGTGCTCTCGAGCGCCTGTTCAAAGAGCGGTTTCAGAGTTTCAAACGAGCCGTTTGAAGGCTTGGGTTCTTCCTCGCTTGGCGAAAAGCATCGTGAAAGCGTCTTCGTAGCCGCGTCGTGCACGACGCTCAGGTGCACCAGCTCGGGGCCTGGCGACTCCGGAACTGTCAAAAGCGTCCCGCAATAGGTTCCGGTGCACAGCCATCGCTCCACGAGGGCCAAGACGCGCGCCAAGGCCATCTGACGCGCGCCCACGGTTGTGCAGCGCATAGGGTCCACCCGCGGCGTCAAATACCCCAAGTTGTTCTTGTAAGCTTCAGCGTTCTTGCTCTGATCAACCGGGTCGCAACAGCTCTCGGCAAGACCGAGGTTGTTGTAAACGCCAGTCGTGCCATCCGCTCGGCGCGGGGCAAAGCCGCACAAGTCGACAATCACAGCTGTTCCGGCGCGGTGGAAGAAGACCAATGCCTCTCGCACCTTGCGCTCAATCGCGTCGACTTGGGTGCCTTGCTGTTTTAGTTTCTCCTTGAGCGCTGCGCTGGCCGAGGAAGGCGTGGCGTTCTTGATGCGATCCAATTCTTTGAGCATCTTTTCCACCGAGTGTTGAATTACAATGTCAATCGCGAATTGCGGCTCCGAGCGCGTACCCTTAAAATCGCCAATGCCGTGCGGCAAGACAGCTGACTGGAAGGATTCGAATAGATTGGCCGCCTCGCGCGCCGCAAACTGGTCGTCTGGTGTTCCTACCGGGATGCCCACGCGGTCTGGGTAACAGGCAATCCTAACCGCAAATGCGACGAGTAGTGGCATTCCCGACGGCCGGTGCATCGAATCGGGCATGGCGCCGTCAAAGAAGGAATCGGCCATCATATCGAGAAACCCGCCGTGACTCAGGTTTTCACAAAGCATCTCCGCCGAGGCCACAAGCGCCGCAGCCTCCGACTGCAGGTCCTTGAGATGCTCGGGCGCCAGGCGCAGGGTGCATTCCTCATCGTCGTCCGAGAACGATTCGTCATCCTCAAAGACACTGGACGCGGCGCGCTCGTACGCGCGGCGGGCATGCTCCTTTCTCAAGAGCAATTCGGCCATGCCACAGTTCACGACAAACCGCTTTTCGTCGAGGATTTTAACGTCGAGCTGGCGCGTATCGGGAATGTCTGTTGAAGACATGCTAGGTTGCAGCTCGCATGCGGCGAGGCTCGCCGCAATCGTGCAAACATGCAGCGGACACGCTTGTACAGAATCGACCATCATCTTGCCATCGATGAAAAACTGCGCAGTAGAATCCGCGGTTGTTGTTTCCAGATGAGGTGGTGGTTGAGTCGTCGCAGTCACATAGCTGCCCAGGACCGCCCTGTACTGGTTGCGGCCCATTATAATGCCCCGTTCTTGTGCGCGCCCGTGATGCTCGAACAAATGAATGCCAATCGTGTTCACGCCATGCGCACCGTACGTTCCTCGATGGCGCTCGTTACTCACAGCAAAGATGTTCTTTGGTGGGACAAGCCACAGCTTGATCACGGAGATCCGCGCGGCCTTGCCATTTGATGCACTCGAACGCACGAGCACGGCCACCTTGCGCACCTCGTCGGGCTTCAACAGCGTGCCCATGCGGCCCTTTGGATGCGAACGTACTTGCCAATTCTCAGGGTATTTTTCAAACTCGACCGAATCGGTCCCCCAAGACATGGCGGCGTTTTGTGTCGACGTCATATCCCTGATTCCGGTGATTAGAATTCCGAACACGCCGGGCTGTCGCAACGCCGGACCCAAGATTGCCTCGTACAGGTCGGACAGCGTGGTCAGTGTGCTCGTGTCCAAGTCATCGAATGTATCGTAGTCTGGATCTTGAGCCATTTTTCTTAAAAGACGGCGGCGCACTGCGCGCGCCGCCTGAACCTAGCAGCAATGGGCAGCAGCCTCCGCAAGAAGTCTGCGCGCTAAAAATCACACGCGCGCGCGCCGCCCCCCCCCCAGGAAGGCGCACTGGCTGGATGCAGGCGCCAACACCCGCTGCCAACGACGACGCGTCGCAACCGCCGACACTAGCGGACCGAATCTGCACCGCTGCGCTGAAGACGGCGCGCAGCGTGGACACAACCGCGCGCATTAGCAGCGTAGCGCGCTGGGAGCACGACGACTCGACGCTTCTCAAGGTCCGCACCGAATCGGGATCGTCGTTTGGCGTCGCTGACGCGCTTCGAAGACGATGGCCCCTTGCATCCGTCTGTACGATACAAGACGAAATAAACGGAAAGAGTGAGACTCAAGTGCTTGTTCCAACTGGGTCTGAGCAATTGTACCGTGCTCATGCAATGGCAATGGACTCGAGCGCGGCCCGTTGGCTGTCGCTGCTCGTGCGCGTGCTCGGGATTACAGCCGCTATCTGCTTCGTGATTGTGGTCTTGTCCAATATGATGCTTCTAACATAACCAGGTCGGCTGTAAAGGCAGGAGGAGAGGCGAGCGTCCGCGCATAAAAAATGGACGTGTTGTCAGAGTGCGAGGTCTCGCACGAGTTTTCGGGTGCAATGGTGGTGTCCATCTTCTTCTTGTCTGTGTTTGTGGCGCTTCTCCTCGGGGACGCCTTTCTCACCCAAACGGCACTCGCGCGAACACTCACGCGCAACGTAAGATTGGAGCGACAGAAATTGGAACAATTGGCCACGCTCGACGCCGAGATTGTCAAGCGTTTCGCGGAGCTGCAATCGATAGACCGACGACTGAGGGACTTTGCGCGTGGAGAAACGACAAAATTGGGGGTAGAACACGGACTTTTGTTGGCGATGAGTCGAAACAAGGGTGTGGTGTAAAACGCACTCGATTTTTTTTAAAAACACATGTACACGCACACGCACATTTTCTCATCGCCGCGAAAGCCACCAGTAAGAAGTCGGTATTGGCGGCGGCGGGTCTTCTTCCACCAGCGATCTCAGCTGTTGATGCTGTGCGGCTAGACCGCCGCCCCAGGCGCTCGTGTGGTCGGATTTATGGGTGAGTGTGGTAGGCTGCGGCTATTGGTCGGAACACGTGGAATATGGACCCCATTCTTGCCAGCGCACGAATCGCCCCTTTTGGATACGCACAAACGCCCCTTCACGCGATATCTGCATTGGAAACGGCGGCGAGCGCCGCGTCCGTCGTGGATGTCTGCGGCGCGAGGCGCAGCGCCCCTTGCCACATTGGTAGACCATCAACGAGGACCGTACTATCCACGGGCGATAGCCACGGCGAGAGGACCCGTGGGGCCTGCATGGGCGGCGCGAGGAGCGCGTCCGCTGCCGCGCAGAAGATTGCATTGGCACACTCTTGATACCCTGCCCCCATGGGCAGCCGCCAGTGTAGCACCTGCATCGCATTTTGGGGCAGGCTGAGGAAAAGGTGCGACGTATGTGCGACGCACGCGCGAAGGCGGGGCTGCGGGTGAGGGGCAGGCTGCAAGCTTAGCACCTCAAGGGTCTGGTGCTCGATTCTGATCAGCAGTCCGACCTCGAGTAAGTTGAACACGTCCTCCAGGAGGCTTTGCAGATAGGTCAACGAGATGTCGTGCTCGCGCGTCATCTTACAGGCAAGTACGCAGCACCCCAGGAAGATCGGGCGGACGGAGTAGCAACGTACCAGGTCTGGATTGAGAAGTCGTGCTTGCTCGACCTGACAATTGCGTGGAGACTGGTCTTTAGGTGAGGGGTACGAGCTGCGGGCGGTGGGGTGGTTGTGCGGCGTGTGGTCTGGTGGGGTGGTTGTGCGGCGTGTGGTCTGACCAAAGCATACGCCATGACGATCTCGGCGACGGACATGTGGAAGCGAGCGACTAGCACCATGACAAACTGGTGCAACACCCTCGGTGGGGGCTGCTCGAGGACGTGATGCAGCTCGGTGAATGGGAACGAAGTCATAGGTGCTTCGAGCCTTGTGAGCGGCACGATCGTCTCATTGAATAGGGCAGGGAGCCAGCCCTGCCAAGCGGGTAGCGCAAAGAGTCAATGCGGCGAGAGGCATAGAGGGAGGGGGTCTGCGGTGTGGCTCACATGCCGCACCGGCGTGCACCCCGCGGAAAGTAGCTTGCCAAGGGCAATCGCCACGCCCAGCCCGGCAATATCCTCGTCTTGACCTTGGGACCCGACCTCGAAGACCTCATTTGGGAGTGGACATGACCACGCATCGCGCATGTCTCCTGCGATCGATGCTACCGGCGACGCAAATAGGCTTTGGCCAAGCCTGGGACTGGGCGCAGCCGTGTCCTCCTCCATGGGTTTCGCTAGTTGGGACGAACATTGTTTAATGTGTGCTTGATTAATACACCGTTATTAATATGCTCTACCAAACTCAAAACAATGATTGGAAATTAAACTGCGTCGGCCTGGTTAGATCGTCCTTTGTGGTGACCTGGTATATTGCTTGGGAGGTCGATGTTATCATTTTCCCACGGGAAATTGTAGATTTCATGCGGATCTTCTCTGTCATCGACGTTGGAGGCAAAGGAGGCACCCTCTGTGGCGGATTGGGTGTACGGGTAGTGGATGTCAGCAAGTAACCGTTGCGACCTTTCTTCTTGCGGTTCTTGGCAAAGAAAAAGAAGCATGTGGCAATGCAGCAACAAAGAAGCGCACCGACCCCGCTTAAGATGTAGATTACGAGCATGTGATGGTCATTGCCAGAGTCTTCTGCAGGACCAGGAATGACGATGTCGGCTTCAAAGTCAGGGTCAGTGCATGCAGTCGTTTTCCACAAACTGTCGTTGACCAAGCGCGGCCACTCTGCCTTGATCGCCTCAACCACCTCAATATCTACAAGCGAAGAGAATTGAATTGACACTTTCAGACGTGCCCCGTTCTCGCACTCACCAATCTCCTGGGCAAGTCGCCGGAGCGCGAGCGGTGGCGGTTCTCCACTCACGCCTGCGGAGAACGCTTCCGACTCGTTGCGCAAGGACTTGACATTGGTACGAATGGACACCTTGGCGTCGGTCAGGTTGGTCATAAAACTTTGAATGGCAGACTGGATGGCGTCAATTTGAGCAGTAAGCTCTTCGATGACCACCTCAGTCTTAGCTCCGGGTATAGTAAAGTCTTGGACAACGTTGAGGGCCTGCACTTGCTGCGGCGGAGCTGGAGGGGAAAAGGGTGGCAGCAAGGGGGAAGGGGGTGGTGGAGAGTACGCGTCTAGCTGCATCCCACTTGCTGTATTGAGAACAACGCCACCCGTGGTGGTCATCGCCGTGGACCCGCGCTTGGCCCACACGAAGAGGACATCCGAAATATCGCCCCCAACCTCGGCCTCAGCAAGCGCGCGCCCGTAATCAACGAGCGAGTACTGGGCCGGTACCCACATGTACAGCCAGAATGGACAGGGCACGCCCTTGCCCTCTTGGCGCACGCTGAGCGTGTCGCCGATTATGCTCCGGGTTCCGGTGGCGCCCGACACGATGCTCTTGCACCCCTGTAGCTCAGGCGGCAGTAATACGTCGTAGGAAGGTGAGCTCTGCGCGTACAGTTGCTGCTGCAGCGTCCGCGACCAGCGCACCTGGAAGTGCTCCGGCGCGATGGGCACCTCGCTGCCGTCGCGCGGTGGCGGGGCGTTAGTCAGCTGCGATCGCCCAGTAACCCACACGTTGTTGATCAGCAGCTCAACGATGACAGGCACGATGTTCGGCGCAAACTCAAAGCTGTGCCACGAGCCCTCGGCGTTAGCTCCCGCAAAACGCGACCGCACAAACTCATTGTCAGGGTCGTGGCTTCCACCGCCATCGTCGCCGGCGGCCGCCAGCAGGTCGGTGGGCGCCTCGCCCAGGGCGGCGGCGTCGCCGCCGTCCGAGAGCCGCCGCCGCACCTGCCACTCCTCCGGCCCCTCCGGCCCGGTTAGATGGCGGCGGAAGCTGTAGTCAACACTGGGAGGGCAGTAGCTCTTGTTGTACAGCTCCACCTGCCACTCGGCGCGCGTCATCCCGTCTTTGCACCGCGACTGCGTCTCCGGACGCTGGTCCACTGTAGTCACCTGGGCGTAGTTGTTGGAAGGGGCCGAAAATAGCTGGTCGTAGGGAGGGTCCTCAAACAGTGTGAAGACGAGCACGCCAATGTCAAAGCTGTTGACAACGCCGTCGCCATGGCGCGTGCCGCCCGACGTGCCCGGGGCGTTGCTGCAGTCAACGCCAAAGAGGTTGCGTCCACTCGGCGCGCTGTCGTTGAGGTACACCGCCGACACGTTCCGGTAGTTCACGTCGGACGCGAGCATCCGCCAGTCTATCGCGGGCGAGGCCCAGTCACCGGTGAACGTCCCGGGACCGGCAATGTCCAAGCATGCCAGGTACGGGGCCTGCGCGACGCTGCACGCGAACGACGCGTCATCGGTGGAGTAGGAGTCCCGCTCAATGGCGTGGCGGTGGTAGTTCTCCATGGCGCGGAACTCGGCAACGAGCGTGCCGTCGGGTCCGTGCTCGTACTCGTCCTGGTAAAGCGAGGCGTGTGCGGAGCGGAGGAAGTCGAGTTCGCACGCTCCGAGCGGTGGCTGAGGTGGCGGGCTGGGCAATGGTACCGAGGGCGGTAGGCTGGGCGTTGGCGGGCTGGGCGGTGGAGGGCTGGGCGGCGGCGTGGGTGGCGGTGGCAAGAATGGTGGCGGGAGTGGAGGTGGAAAGGGTGGCAAAGGTGAGGCGGCAGGAGGCGACGGCGACGGTGGATCAACAGGTGGCGGCGCTCTGGGCGGCTGCAACGGCGGCAAGGGTGGTGAGAGGGGACCAAGGCACGTCTTACTCGTGTTTTGCAAGGCGGAGTTCTTGGCGCCGAGAACGGGCTTGAAGGATGACTTGAAGCCGAGGCCATCGCCCTCGGCAAAGCGGTCTTGGCCAAAGGGTGCGATTGCGGACCCTAGCCACACGGCGTAGCTGTCCGGCATGCTAATACTTCCAGATACGTACGTGCCAGACGCAATGGCCACGTAGTAGTGCGCATCGCCCGTGTAATCAAACGGTTGAAACTGCGCGACCCACTCCTGGGACACCTCGTTATAATCGGCCAGGAAGACGGCGCGGTGCGCACTCAGTCCAGAAGCGCGCGATAATGCGTAGTTGGAAGACGCGGGAACCTCTAAGTTAGTGCCATCAACGCTGCGGTGCGTCACCTGCGTGCCGTGGGTCACGTTGAATAAAATCTCCGGGCTGGGGTTGGACGCTGCGTCGTCGCCCACTACCAGCACGTCGTAGTGTAGGTCCAAGTTGGAATTGACGACCTTAGTCTTTGCAGGCGTTTTGCCGTCACTTTGGTAAACTCCTGTGCGCACGATCGTGTCGGGCCGGCTGCCGAGCTCAGCGGATGAATTCGTGCACTCTATTGATGGTTCAATGAAGACCGTAAGTTTCGTAACAGCCCGCATGATGTGGATCACATCTGATACGCCGATGTGAGGCGCGGCCATAGTCGCGCGGAAGTCGTTCGGCGCGTCATAGTCAACGATTGTGTCGTGGAGTGGATTGTACTGGGCGCGAGTGAACTCGCACGACGCCGCCTGGTCAAGGGGGTCAATCTGTTGTATTAACCCACCCATGTTTCCGGATCCGGCGTAGTTGACGCGCGTACCCACCATCTTCTGCACCGCAAGCCCATCGCTCACGTCAAGCTGGCAATCGCCGTTGGCGTCGCCAAAGACGCGGTCGATGTCGTTGGCGCACGGGTCACAGGTCTGCAAGCGCCGCCCGTTGCTGGCGAGAGGCATGCCAGACTCTGGGAAAATGAGTGGACCAAGGTAGCCCCATCCACCCCACGCGAGACGGCGCCGTGTTGGCTTGCCCACCAAGAAGTTGCCGGTCCCGGCAATGGCGTTGCGAGGCGTGAACGACCCCTGGTCGTCTTGGCCGTCTGTGCCGTCAACGGATATGATCTTTTTGATTTCGGTGACGATTCCAGTTGAAAACAGGTGCGTGCTTGGGAGTGAGCTGAAAGTGCCGCTGAAGTAACCCAGGTAGACCGGACCACCGCTTGGGATGCTTGACGGGTGCAGCGCGGATATCTTTAGGACTCGCTGCAGACGACCGTCTCCCACGTCGTCAGCGTCTTCAAAGTTGGTGTTGAAGAAAATTCCACCCTTCCACGAACTTGTAGTGGGAGTCCACGAGAAGTCGTTGGAGCTTAGACCCTGAAAGTAGGGGAGCACAATCTGCAGCTCAGCCGAGCGCAGCCACTTTCCGGCCATGGGCCTTGCTACGATGTGCAGTTGCAGGGGAATTGTAGTGTCTCCATAGTAAAAGGGCGCAAACTGGTCGGTGCCCGTTATTTGGGATTCAGACGACGAGCCGACGTCGACGTCCTCCGCACCAGGCTTCAGGTTGGCCCACAGGTACTGTGCGGTATGGGCGGAAGCGGTGAGTGCCCCTTCAGCAATTGTCCCAGCGTGAGAATACGGTCGTCCGTCGGCGAGCGTGCCATTGGGACATATGAAAGATTCCACCTTGACGGGGTTGTGGTAGTTTTGTTTGAGCGTAAGCAATCCCGTGCTGCGGTTGACGTCAATCACGACCGGTGTGCCGGCCCAGTACGACACGACTTTTGTGTAGTCAAACCAGTTACTTGTAGCCAAGTTCTCAAACGTGAAGGTGACGGTTGACCCACCCGCTCGTGCGCGGCTGTACTGGAGGTGGAACGATGTGGCAAGAGTGGCATTCTGTTCCAGATTGAGAGTGTTGGTACCACCGATTGAGAGAACTGAAAGTGATCCCGAAACCGCCAGGGCCCTGGCCGTTTCACCGGGGACGCCATCCCAACGTGACAACGAATAATCGTAGATGCTGGCGTTGTACGTGCGCGACACCGTGGCACTGAAGCCGTTTATTGTCACGCCCAAGGAGTTCCACGTCGGCCACCCAGGTTGAAACTCTGCCACTGTCCCTCCGAAGGAGGCTGTGCCAACACCGCTGAGGCCTTCGGCGGTCACAATTACGAGGCTCTCAATGACAGCCACCGACTCGTTGGTTGACTCGTAGGCCACGATTCTGTCGTTAATCGCGCCAATCGCGCCAATCGCGCGCCGCGTGCCGTCATCAAGAGTTCCCTGTGTGTAGAGCTGGTACTTCTCGTATCCCACATTACAGGCAAGTGGCAAAAGTTCGGCAGCGTTACTCACGTCCCAATCAAGTTTCGGGTACGCTTTTGCCGTGGTGCTCAGATTCTGCAGCCGCACAATGGGGGCCTGATCGCGACCCACGAAGACTGTGCCGTCTATGGTGACGTTGACACCGATATCAACCTCTGAGCACGTCGCGCCCTCCTCGACGGTCACGGTGTTGACGTCGTTATTGATGGTAGCACAAGAGGTGTCGTACGAGTAGTATACAATCTGCACAGTTTCACTGTCCGTCTCGTCTGCAAATGTGTCCACGCTTGAGCCGTCACTTAATAATACCTCAAGTCGGAAGCCACTCGTGGGGCGGGTGTCCACGTTTATAAACGGCGAAAATGACGCACCGTCGTTGGTCGGTGTGAGGTTGACAGTTTCGAGGTTGGTGCTAATGTTGAATACGATTCCAAACGGGTCCGGCATGGTCACCAAGATCTTCGGAAAGCCGACGCCGAGCGGAACGCCGCAACGTGTGACATTGACCTGAACGGAGAACTCGGCGCATTCCGAGACGGCCGTCTTGGAAAGGGTAACCATGTATTGAGACGTCTTGGAATTGTGCATTGTTAGTGCCGACGAGTTCGCGTGATTGTCGCTTTCTCCGGGTGCCGTCAGTAATATGTTGCTTGTGCTCACAATGGGGACAATGTCGTCGGGCTGCACCTCCTCGTAACTGCCGTCGTCGTAAAGTGCGCGCACAAACAGGTAGCCGTAGTGGCCACGCGTGGCGCCAGCGGGCTTGCTTCTGAAAGTCTGCTTCACGCTCACTTCCGCGGTTGTTGTGCTTTGGTGCGTCACTGTGCCTGGCGCAGCGCTCGCCCACGTCACTTCGGTCACAACCTTCGCGATCACCTCACTTATGGCAACAAGCGCGTTATCAACGGTGAAGGGGACCTTTGGGGCTCCCGCCTGATCGTGCAGCTTGATAAAGGCGTTGCCGGCACTCTTCCCGCGAACCAAGTCCTGCATGTCCAGGCCATCACCAGTCGAGCCAGGGGTTGCCATGAAGTCCGCAATGTCTGTGTTGTTCACGCGCATGCCCGTGGCCCAGCTTGTGATGTCCAGCCCATCGGCGTATACGCGCACGCGCGCCGTCTGGTACGCGCTGGTGGCAAGGTCGTCCGTTGTGCACGAACCGGCGGAGGCAACGGGCACAATCCGATTCAGCGTCGTGTCGCTGAGCTCCATGGTGAGCGTTTCTGGAGACACGATGCGCAAATCAACCGCGCCAGTGCACAATTGAAACGCCTGCGCCTCGCATGATGAGCTGGAAACAGTTCCCTGCACACGTGAGTTGGTGGTGTCAGAATTGAGCGCGATCTTTGTGCGCAAACTGCACGTCGCGGAGGCGTTCGTTGGCAGTGTCTCGTAGTTGGAGCTTGTAGATGACGCTGCGGGAGCACACGTGTGTGCCACCGCCGTGCTGTAGAAGGAGCTGCTGTAAGCAGTGTTGCGCAGCGCGTAGGTCATGTAGTCGTTGACAACCGTGGCCTGGAAATTTGTGTCGTGCGAATCGGAGCCGTCAATGGCGCGGCGGTTGAATACGTATCCGTGGTCCTTGGTGGTGCTGCCAGTGGCGTAATTGTACATCATGAACCTGTTGGTGTTAGAGCCCGTGGGTGCTGCCGCTCGAATGTGTACGGCGTCCGAAGCATTGCCACCAAAGGGGCCGCTGCCCGTGCGTGCGTCAAAGACAGAAGCCCAGATTTCTCCCGCCATTAACAGGTTGGGATTGTTGGGGTCAGCAAGGGAAACTTTCATTGCTAGGTTTCCGTCGTTCTGCACGGCCCCCGCCGCCAGCTTGATTCCAGTGTTTATGTGCACACCGTCCGAATCAATATCTGCGCCAACTTTTCGCCGAAATGTCACTTTCGTGTATGGGAAGAACCCGTTGACATTTTTATCTGGCTCATCGGGAGAGTACGATGCTTGGTCGTTGTTTACTCCTTGAGCAATCATTGTCACCTGCCCCGCAATGTCGGTGTTCGTATTGGCCGTAGAGTACAGCGGGTCGTACGTAACGCTCACGTACTCAACCTGGCTTGTGTTGAAATGGAGGTAGAACTCAAAAGCGGATACCATGAGGGATTGGTAATCGGCAACGTTGTAGACGTGCACGTCAAAGGTTTCGGATTCGTAGATTGGGTACGTCGGCGACGTGATCACGAGTGGTTGGGTGGGCCTGACGGGAAAGTTGTACCCGGAGTAGTTGTAAGGCCTTGAAAAGTGGGATGGCAGCGACGTCCTCGCATTCCGAAGTTCTTGGTGCCACCAGGTTGGCATCCGCGCCAGAGTGAGCTGGTTGTTACTGGCGTCCGCTCCACCCACGGTCGTTTCAGCCGAGGCGTTTAAACGGGTGGCGGTGATATTGAGCGCACCAGTATAAGGTTGCGAGCTGCTGAACTCTGCGGGTATGCCCTCGCCCATGCAGTTGTACATCCACGTGCCAGGGCTTGACTGCATTTGCCCGAGCGCGGTGCTAGTGGTACACGTCAGACCTGTGAGCTTCGCATGAAAGCTCGGCATCAAGCTACCGGCCGTTTCACCTGCGAGTGTGATCGTGTTTGACGACGAGTGCGCAAAGATGGGAGAGCCGAATTCGTCAGTGACCTTGAAGTAGACCCAGAACTGTGGCTTGTCAACGTACACCGTGGGAATCCGCAGGTAGGACACGACGGTGTTGACGTCCATGTGTTCAGTTTCGAGGTTTCTGATGGCTGTTTTGGCGTAATCTTGGCACGAGTTGGTGCCACACTTGCGCCACTGGTAGCTGCCGACGTACGCGCGGAGAGAGCCACTCTGCTGGGCGTGCTGAATCTTTTTGTAAAGGCCAGTGAACTGCGTGGCGTACTTGGTTCCGATGGCTGTGGTGAGTCCGTTGGAAAGCGAGACCAGTTCGGTGCTTTCAATGGAAGAGTGATTTTTGTCTGCCCACACAAACTGTGGGTTGTAGGCATGCGAGCTCTTGAGCACAACTGGAAGGTCAGCTGTTGCCTCGGCCGCCGAGCAGGCGCCGGGGACGTCAGGGGGGTGGGCGGGTGGCGTCGGTGGAGGCAGCAACGGCGGCGGGGGAGGCAGAAACGGTGGCGGCAACAAGGGCGGCGGCGGGGGAGGCAGAAACGGTGG
>Ga0115000_10003155_pt1 | contig 13824 bp, 9 predicted proteins | sample ArcticOcean_MG_C_6_FD_89690 | JGI IMG/M metagenome (GOLD analysis project Ga0115000, IMG submission 89690) | Marine microbial communities from western Arctic Ocean - ArcticOcean_MG_CB8_128 | ecosystem: Environmental > Aquatic > Marine > Oceanic | place: Arctic Ocean: Canada Basin | collected...
AATAATAACCAGAAGATATCAATTAATAATCCTACACTATCGCCTATCGCCAAATCTCACTATTCACGTAGTGTCGAACTAACTGCCACTGGATTTTATGAAGACGCTAGAAACGAAATTAGCAACCTTGAAAAGTCTGTACGTAAAAATTTTTCTGGAGTGATCTGGTTGACCTCATTGTACAATAATGCACACGCTTATTCCGATACTGTAAGAATACTACAATTGTACAAAAATTTTAAAACAAAAATTGGTGAGAAAGAATTAAGCTATAATTTCTGGAAAAATTTTTATCCACCGGCTTATGATAAAACTATTCGTAATATCTCAAAAAATTTAGGCGTGAACCCATACTTCGTACAAGGTCTTATTCGCCAAGAAAGTCTGTTCAATGCTAAGGTCCAATCTCGAGCTGGAGCAATCGGTCTGATGCAAATAATGCCCAAAACAGGTCGGTCACTACACACTAATTCAAATATGACCCGGCCATTTAAAACCGATATCCTGTTTGACCCAGAGACTAACATTCAACTAGGCATCCAATACATCCATCAACTAAAAAATAGATTCAAAAAAAATAAAACTCATGTTCTGATTTCATACAATGCAGGCCCTCATAATCTCAAAAAATGGCTGACACGATTCAAACATATTGATGACCCCGACGTATTTATAGAGTCCATTCCCTACCCAGAAACAAGAAAATATGTCAAAAAAGTCCTCCGGAATCATGGTATCTATAAAACTCTATACACTGACATACAACCTTAAGGTTTAAAAAATAGACCGTTCAAGGTATTCTTCGCATAGGATTATTTACTATTAATATAACTTTATGTAATCGAATAATAGTTTCATTAAAGTTAATAATGCAAAATATGAGTGAGTTCATTATAATAAATCTAACAATTAAACCGCCGTTCGATAATAAATAACTATTGATGATTAATTATGAAATCTAAAGTTTTACTGCGAAAAATTGATAGTTACCATCTCGATTCTATTGAAGTTTTCGTGCGTGAAAGTATAAATCTATTAGAAAATTCGTACCAGCTATTTAGTACTGGTAAAAAAGTTCTACTGAAACCCAATCTTTTGAGGGGTTTTGCTTCAGAGAAATGCGTTACGACCCACCCTATTTTAATTGAAGCGGTATGTCGTGTACTTAAGGACCTTGGAGTAAGTCAGATTGACCTAAGTGATAGTCCTGCTATCGGTAGTCTCCCATCGGTTGCTAGAAAAGCCGGATACAGCGATCTTTCAAAACGATATGGGGTTCGTATTGTGCCACTATCCAATCCAGTCCCCCTAATTTCAGAAGAAAATATTGCGCATCTTAAAATAGCCGGCAATATTCGTGAATATGACAGTATTATCAATTTACCCAAATTTAAATCACACTGCCAGATGACATTGACTTTATCAATAAAGAACCTTTTTGGGTTGGTTATAGGAAAACGTAAACCGGTGTTACATTGTCTAGTGAAAAACGATAAGTTAACTTTTGGTAAAATGCTTATCGATATTGCTAAGCACGTCGCTCCGTCTCTAACGATTATAGATGGCATTCATGCTATGCAAGGGAATGGACCAATCAACGGAACCCCTTACCCACTCAGACTTCTTGCTGCCGGAAAAGATATGACGGCACTCGACCGTGTGATGGCTGAAATTGTTAATGTTCCTTTTGATAAGCTCTATACTCTTGAAGCTGCCAAAATTAAAAATTATGGGCAATGGGATTTACGTAAAATAGATTGTGGAGAATTCTCTAATTTAGATACGTTAAAAGTATCTGATTTTAAGCTAGCTAAGTTTCCTGTGGATATAAGCTTTAATCCATTGCGGTTGGTTAAATCTGTTATAAAACAGTTTTACGAAGTGGGCGTTAAAGAAAAATTAACTGGTTAAGCTAAAATAAATTACTTTTAGGAAAAGCTATATGAATGACTCATCACCCCAAGCTGATAAAACCTCTGATAAAAATATATCCCGAGCCGATGTAAAAGATTTTTATTCAGAGGCAGCGGTTACAGCTCAAGATAATTTGTGCTGTCCTACTGAATATGATTTGAGTGACCTATCCCATATCCCTAAAGAAGTGACAGAAATTTCATACGGCTGTGGAAGCCCTGTTGGAAGGGCAGGACTTCGAGAAGGTGAAGTTATGGTTGATTTAGGTTCAGGGGGAGGTATCGATTGTTTTATTGCCGCAAAACATGTTGGGGAAACCGGTCAAGTTTTTGGTATAGATATGACCGATGAGATGCTTGATATTGCTAGAAAAAATGCGAGTCAAGTTGTTATAAATCTTGGTTATAACAATATTGAGTTTAAAAAAGGATTCCTCGAAGATATTCCAATTGAAGACACCTCCGTTGATCTCGTTACTTCAAATTGTGTGATTAATCTTTCTACAAATAAGAATGCTGTCTTTAAAGAGATTCACCGAATTTTAAAGCATAATGGACGCTTTTTAATCGCAGATATTATTTCAGAGATAGAAGTCCCTGAAGAAATGAGAATCAACAAGGAATTATGGGGGGAATGTATCTCGGGGGCACTTACCTTAAAAGAGTTCCTAGATCATGCAAGTAACAATAAATTTAACGGGCTACTAATTAAAAAAGATTACTTATGGAAAGAAGTAGCAAATATAAAATTCTACTCTTACACGATCGAAGGGTTTAAACACGAAACAAATAGAAACCTGCCCGACACAAGGTCAGTTTTTGCAACCTATGCAGGACCTTTTGACTCGGTTATATTTCAAGGGACTACATTCCCAATTAGCATACCTATTAAAATCGATAAATTTACTGCAGAACTGCTTTCCTCCCATTCTTATAAAGGGCAATTCATAATTACTGACCCCGAAATAGAAAAACCTACAGAAATTAATACCGAGTCATCATGTTGTGACTAACGTGACCTGTCAATTTTCAAACTAATAACATGGTCTTTAAGTACTAAAAATTGCTATTCTTTTTCAACATTTTTTAATTTATATCGTTGGTAAAAGATGGGTATTAATGAAAACAGCCCTAATAAAACTAAGGCTCCTAAAACCCCTGGAGAAGCAATATCAGAAATGGTTTCTATACGAGCGAGGTTACTACCAGCATTAGCATATATAAATGAACCTGGCATAATACCGATCATTGTACCGAAAAAATAGACTGAAAGCCTAACTTGCGTTACTCCTGAAACGAGATTAACTATAAAAAATGGAAACAATGGGACTAAACGTAAAAATAATATGTAACTAATAGGATTTCTTGAAAAACCTTCGTTGATAGATTTTATTTTAGATCTAAATTTATTTTCAACCCATTCACGAAAAACCAAACGAGCGAAAATAAATGCAACGGTAGCACCTAACGTAGCTCCTATGTTTACAACGAGCATGCCAGAAGTTGCCCCAAAAATGGCACCAGCTGCTAGGGTAAGAATCGTTGCACCAGGCAAAGATAAGGCAACAAACAAAAAATATACCCCAATAAACCCTAAGACAAATGACACCGGTTTTTCTTTATATAAAACATCCAACCTATCTCGATTTATTTTTAAATTTTCAAGAGATAAGTGTTGCTGAAGATCAAGCAAATAAAACAATAAAACACCTGACCCAAAAAAAACTAACAATATTATTTTTTTATTCATCTTCTAGTAAATAAATTTTTCTACATACAGCCACATGTTGCATATTATTCCTAAAGAAAAAGATCATTACTTTTATTGCCCAATAACGCCCTAACTCTTGCAAGACGATCAAAATCTTCTAACTTAGTAAAAAGCTTTTCTGCCTTACTAAGGTGATTGACTCCTTTTTTAACTTCAAAAAATGTTTCAAGATATATCTGGCCTAACATATAATGCCCTTCAGCAAAATCAGGTTTAATTCTTACTGTTTCATGAAAAGAAGCACATGCGCTTTCATTTTTCCCACACTTTATCAAAACAAGACCTAATGAATATTGTATTTGCAATGAGTCAGGCTTAAGTGATATCGCATATTGTAGAGATTTTTCTGCATTATTAAATTCTTTCATTGCTAAGCAAGCAATCCCGATGTAGTAATGCGCGTCGGCTTCTTTTAAATCAATTAATACTGCGCAGTTTAGAACCTCTAAAGCAGTTTCATATTCTCCGCTCCTAATATAAGCAGCACCCAGAGCGATATATCCATGGATAAATTTTTCATTTAAACGTACTGCTTGCTTTAATGATCCTATCGCAAGATCACGCGTCTTAACACCAGACTCTTCTAAACTTCCATAAGCAACTCCCATATTATAATAAGCGTCTAGAAAGTCTCTTTTAAAGGAAATAGCTACTTTATAAGCATCCACTGCTGCTTGATATAAACCTAGTTGCTGAAGTCGTAGCCCCTCTTTTAGCCAGTTATCTGCTGAGTTATTCTTATCTACTATAACTTCTGCAGAATTATTAATCTGTTGAATTAGATTGGCTTGCTGAAACTCTTTTTGTTCTCGAAATAAATGCTCGGCTGTTTCTAAATACTTACCTGCACGTTTTGGGTTCCTCAGCTTTTGCAGATGTACTACGCCTAATTGATAATGGGCTTCTGCAAATTCTGGCCTGAGTTGGATACATTTCTTGAATGCCTGTCGTGCCTCTGAATTATGCCCATACTCTATAAATTCTAAACCAATCATATAAAACACTTGTGATAGAACGCTATTTTTTTTAATAGTATTCTTATCACCTGTCCCATCATTTTGTGCGGGATACCGGTTAAGTTTTTCAGAAGTAAATGTAAACCAGAACTCAGGTATTTCAAATTCTGGGGCCATTGGCACGGCATTATGAAATGCTGCCATAGCTTTTTTTTCCCGACCTACCAGGTAATAACTCATTCCAAGGCTATACTGGAGATATGGATAACTATTTTTTTGTTTTAAAATTTTTCGATAACATTCAATTTCTTCTTTATAATTACCCAAACAACCATATATATGCCCTAAAAGATGGTAAGCAGGGTACGCATCGGGGCACATTTTTAAAGTCCCATTGAGAGCCTCAATTGCTTCATCAAACTCGCATGAAAAAATATTAATAATGGCCTCACCAAGCAACTCAGTATCTTTCCAAGCATAAGGAAATAAATCAAAAATTACATCCATGACCCATTCGACTGGCGATTCAATTCCCTGAAGGGTTTTTAAACGAAATGCCATATCAGGATTTAACTCTCGAAGAGTATCTCCAATAGTAGATAAACCTTCGTCTACTATTTTATTTTTATTTGAAGAATATTTTTTGTATTTTTTATTCAAGAAATTACTCTATTATTATAATTTTCTTTTATTATAGTGTTTTGAGGCAGTTATTAAAAGACTGTGTTACATTTGGATTCTCAAATTTCACCATTATCATTAGAAATAACTTAACCTCTCACCATAAATTATTTATTCTTCACATAAGCCTATGAATAATTTTATTCCCCCTAATTCTCCTTTTTTAACTCTTGATACTCGTACCAAACGATGGGCAATCCCTTATCACCCTGAATGTATTAATGCACGTATTGATATTTTATTGAATAAAAACCCAGAAGCAATTCAGAATAAATCTATTCTGGATGTAGGGTCTCACACTGGAATTTTTTCTTTTGCAGCACTACAATTGGGAGCAAAAGATGTCTATGGGGTTGACGTAGAAGATTTAACTGTCAAACGTTGTGATAGTTTATTTTTAAAGGAAGGGGTATCTCCTAAAAAATATACGTTTAAGGTTGAAAATATAATAAATTTTTTAGAAAAAGTCGAAGAAAACTCTTTTGATACTATTTTTTGTTTTGGTGTTATGTATTACATAACAGAACCCTACCGACTACTTAAATTGATGGCTAGGGCCGCAAAGGATTCAATTCTTATTGATACTTTTACCGCTGCATATTCTGCCGTGCAAGGTAAAGAAGCTCAACATATTCATCCTCACCTAACGGACCATATTCTTCAATTACCTCTTATGATCGCGTGTCCTACTCAATCCGGGAAAAAGGATTATACTCTTCCCGATACTTTTAATCGTAATGGACGTAATTTAAGTCTCACGAACCTTCCTACTCAATCAATGCTTGAATTATGGTTTGAATCGTTAAATTTAAATTGGACACTACTTGACTGGTCAAACTACATTACCCGTAAGTGTTCATTTCATGACCTACTTACACCCGAGCAAAAAATTTCTTCCCATTGGGCTGATATCTACTCCAGTGGCATTCGCGTTTCTTATAAAATTGAAATATAACTATTTTATTAATCAAAATGTAAAGTTTTAGTGCTATCAATTTTAAGCTGGCAGTAAACCCTCAAACATAAGACCTTCTAATTTGAGGACCACAATATTGAATTTAAAAATCACATTTAATATTCGTTGACTTAAGCTCGATTTTTTAGTTGCCCTCTACTTGGGAAGAGGGTTAAGGTTTATTCTGATATAATATAAATGATTAGATATTTGTAAAAGGAGTTTTGATATGAAAAAATTCTCATTTGAGGAATTCAATCGGAATCTGGATCTCGAACCGATTAAATTTTCTCTCACTCAACAAGAGGAAGGTGCCAACTGGTCATTTGCTAAAGTTAAAACCATGGAGGTTTGGTACCGTAGATTTCTGTATCTATCATCTTTATATACTGACAAAGTGATAGTGCCTAGTAAAGATATTGATATATTTTGGCACACTCATATTCTAGATACAAAAAAGTATACATCTGATTGTGAAGTTTTATTTGGGTACTACTTTCATCACTTTCCCTATTTTGGGATGCGAGGTGAAAAAGATAGAAACAACCTAAAGAATGCATTTATGGAAACCGAGAAATTATTCATCGAAATTTTTGGCGAATCAACTATCAGTGCCGGAATAGCTGATTGTGGTGCCTTATGCAACGAACCTGCACCCAAGTGGGGTTATGCCGATCTAAATGAAGAGCGCCCATCATTAGAAAATTCGGCTATTGAGCATTAACCTTATCTTTCATTAATATGCTAACTAAAAAAATATTACTTCTTTATTTATAAATTATGGGTTTTCTTAAACGCACATTTTCTTTTATTTTATTATTGTTTATTGTTTTGGTAACAGGCCAATGTTCATCACAAAATAGTGCCGAATTAGTCTTGGCAGGAGATGAATACAGCAAAAAAGGCGACTATGGCAAGTCGTTTGATGCTTTTTTAAAGGCAACTGAATTAGACCCAAAAAATGTCGATGCGCTTTATAGGTTAGGTGGAATTTATAACTACCAAAAAAATTATAACAAAGCAGTTCATTCTTTTAAAAACGTAATAAAACTTGACCCTGCTCACTTTAATGCTCGTTATAGTTTAGGTTTCACATACGAACAACTGGGGAAGCTAGAATTAGCAAAAATAGAATTCGACCGCTACCATAGTTTAAAGAAAAGATTTGAATCTCTCATTACAAAAGACTAGGAAAAGTGTTGAGAGCTATCATTGCCCTTACGGTTGCCACTATATTTTTTATATCAGGGTGCAGCTCAAATTTCACCAAACAGCGTAAGCGTTCACCTCAATATTCTCAAAAAGATAAGGGGAAAAATGAACGCCGTATAACGCAAAATAAAAAATATAAAAATAAAACTCAAAAAAAAATATATAAAAAACGTAGAAAAAGATACAAAAACTATAAAAAAAAATCACAACAAAAAAGAATCTATAACAAAAGTTTTACTCCACTATCAAAAAAACCAAATAAAGCCGTAAACCTGAATAAAACCTTAATTTTGCCAACTTTAATTCACTCAGTCGACGGAACCCTTATGGTTTTGATTGATCCATTAAGTAATAATCCTCAATCAACATTATCAAGTGATCCTCTAAAGGAAAAAAATTTTTACATCGACCATACTGAGGTAACCATAAAACAATATAAAAAAACACATCCAACTCATGATCAGTCACATATTACAGGAAAGGATGCTTGCCCGTCCTGTCCAGCCATGGGTATCGACTGGGAAAGTGCTGATAAGCACTGCCGTGCTGTGAAAAAATTCTTACCGACTGAATCTGAATGGAATTTAGCTGCGGGGAGTCTATTAAAAAAAGTTACTTTTTTGAGTGTTAAAAACAAAAGACCTATCGCAAATCTTTCTGGAGGTAAGGATGGATTTATTTCAGTAGCTCCTGTGGGATCATTTCCTTCAGGAGCTGGCCCCTATGGTACACTCGATATGATTGGAAACGTATGGGAATGGGTCGACACTCCTAAATTACCTACTCCAAAAAAATCAAATACCAAGAAAAATAAAACTCTTCGAGTTATTAAAGGAGGCGGCTGGTCGAGTCCGATAGTTTTTTCAACCGAAGGCTATCGTAACGTGGTAGATGGAGACATTAAAAACCCGACTTTTGGTTTCCGTTGTGTCAAACCGACAAATTAAAAAATTTAATGGAAGCTTATTATAACAGTAGAATTTTTTGGTAATAACTTTAGGAACAACCTGAAGTTGCTCCACAAGTTTGGCATTTCAAACAAGTACCATTCCGCACAAGAGTCAATTGCCCGCAGTCTGTGCATGGATCGCCTTCATAGCCCTTTAATCTTGCAATAGATGTCTTGGAAACCAATTTTCGCGTAGCCACAGCCTGTCCACCTTCAGTACCGTTAACCCTAGCTGGTGTTATTACTATAGGTTTAGTAGTGTACCCATTACTTCCATTCCCATTAATCTGAGGACTAGATGATGTTATAGAATTTTTCTGTTTTTCAATCTCTCCTTGGTTATTTTTTGATCCACTCTCATCGTCTTTATTTGTTCGTTCGCTATCCTCCGGCTTGTCATTTTTACCAATAGCATCTGCTCGAAGGTCATCTGGTGTTACTTGAGCAAGATCGGTCCGGTCAAGATAGTTAATAGCTAAGTCTCTAAAAATATAATCAATAGTAGAAGTAGCCATAGTAATACGCTCATTACCAGTAACTATACCGTTTGGTTCAAAGCGTGTAAAAACGAATGCATCAACAAACTCCTCCAGAGGAACACCATGTTGAAGTCCTAAAGAAATCGCAATCGCAAAGCAATTCATAAGACTACGGTAGGCGGCTCCTTCTTTATGCATATCAATAAATATTTCACCTAGAGAACCATCTTTATACTGACCGGTTCGTAGGTAAACTTTATGTCCTCCAATAACCGCTTTTTGGGTATAACCAGCTCGCCGATGGGGTAGAGTCCTTCGTTTTCTCTCACGCACAATTTCAATAATTTTTTCGGCAATTTTAAGAGGTTGTTTTTCTTCGTCACTCCCCATTTCAAGCATTTTAAAATCTTCACTAACAACACTATTAAGTGGCTGGCTTAGTTTGGATCCATCTCTATAAACAGCAGTACCTTTAAGCATAAGTTTCCAGCAAAGCATGTGCGCCTTATCCATATCTTCAAGAGTTGCTTGATTAGGCATATTGATTGTCTTGGAAATAGCACCCGATAGAAAAGGTTGCGCAGCTGCCATCATATAAATATGGGCTTCAGGCTTAATAAACCTTTTTCCATATTTTCCACATGTATTAGCACAGTCAAAAATTGAATAATGTACTTTTTTGAGATGAGGTGCGTTCTCTAAAGTCATGGTTCCACAAATAATATTATTAGCTTCTTCAATATTTTGATCGGTGAAGCCAAGATGGCTAAGCATATTAAAGTCGAATGAATCGAGTTTTTCTCCACAAATCCCGAGAGTTTCCTTACAGAACTGTTCTCCTAGAACAAACTTATTAAAGGCAAATGTGATATCAAATACCTTGGGTAGCTCATCTTGAATTTTAGCGAGGGTTTCATCTGTAAACCCTTTTGCAGATAATGAATCTCGATTGATGTGAGGAGATCCTTCCAGGCTAGCTGTTCCAACGCAGTAATCTATAATTGATCTAATTTCGTCCGGTTTATAATTTAATCTTCGGAGAGCAGGAGGAACAGATTGATTGATGATTTTGAAATATCCCCCGCCTGCAAGTTTTTTATATTTTACCAGAGCGTAATCTGGCTCTATTCCAGTGGTATCGCAGTCCATTAATAAACCAATAGTTCCTGTAGGCGCAATACAGGTTGTCTGAGCATTACGATAACCATATTTTTCACCTAACGCCAAAGCATCGCCCCATGACTTTTTAGCTGCTATCATCAAGCTGTTGGGACAATACTCTGCATTCACTCCTTGGGGGGAAATAGCCAACCCCTCGTACTCACGCGAATCACTATTTAATATAGCCCTTTGATGATTTCGCATTACGCGCATCATATGCTTTCTGTTTTTTGCAAATTGTGCGAAAGGACCCATTTCAGAAGCTAATTCAGCAGAAGCTGCATAAGATGCACCTGTTAATAATGCTGTAATGGCACCTGTCATTGCACGACTTCGATCTGAGTCATAGGGAACACCCATTAACATTAATAACGCACCCAAGTTAGCATAACCCAAACCCAAGGTACGATACTCGTAACTCTTACGAGCAATTTCGGCATTGGGAAATTGTGCCATTGCTACTGAAATTTCTAATGTTAATGTCCATAAGCGACAAGCATGACGAAAATCATCAACTTCAAACACTCCCGTCTTAGCATCATAAAACTTCATAAGATTAATGGATGCTAAATTGCAAGCTGTATCATCCAAAAACATATATTCTGAGCAAGGGTTAGATGCACGAATACGACCCTCTTCAGGACAGGTATGCCACTCATTTATTGTTGTATCAAACTGTAACCCGGGATCAGCACTCGCCCAAGCAGCCGAATTAATAGAATCCCAAAGCTCACGAGCTTTTAACCGATGACTAACTTTCCCATCGGTTCGTTGACGAAGTTCCCAATCGCTATCACCCTCAACAGCTTGTAAAAAATCATTGGTCAAGCGAACAGAGTTATTACTATTTTGTCCGGAAACTGTCGCATAGGCCTCAGAGTCCCAATTGGTGTCATACTCTTCAAACTCAAAATGCTTATTTCCTTGCTGAGCTAATTGAATTACACGATAGATATAATTTTCAGGAATACAATCTTCAAGAGCCCGTCGAACTGATTTTTTGAGTTTAGTATTTGTTTTAACATTAAAACGGTTTTCCTCCGTCAAATCTTCATCCCAGCACGCAAGAAAAACTTCCTTGAGTCGTCGCTTGAGTATGCGGCTACCGGTAGTCAATGAAGCTACTTTACGCTCTTCCTTAGCCTTCCAATTAATAAACTGTTCTATATCGGGATGGTCAATGTCGAGAGTTACCATTTTGGCAGCACGCCTCGTAGTTCCTCCAGATTTAATAGCTCCTGCTGCACGATCACCAATCTTAAGAAAGCTCATCAGACCTGATGATTTACCACCCCCTGAAAGAGCCTCTCCCGCACCGCGAAGATTCGAAAAATTAGACCCAGTACCTGATCCAAATTTAAACAACCTTGCTTCTTGTTGCCAGAGGTCCATAATTCCACCCTGTCCCACTAAATCATCTTTGACAGAGAGAATAAAACAAGCATGTGGTTGAGGTCGCTCGTAAGCATTTTTTGATTTTTCAACCTGACCAGTCTCTGCGTTAAAAAAATAATGGCCTTGGGCAGGACCCTCAATACCATAGGCCCAATTTAGGCCTGTATTAAACCACTGTGGGGAATTAGGGGCAGCCATCTGACTCGCCAACATAAAGCACATTTCCTGATAATAACTACGGGCCTGATCTTCGTTCTCAAAATTTTTATTCTTCCAGCCCCAGTAAGTCCAACAACCCGCTAAGCGATTAAAAACTTGACGCGAATCTGTTTCACCAATGACCCGCTCTGATTCAGTCAGTCCTAGCAAGGCTTCGGAATCTTCTTCTGATGGGCAAAGCCATTCAGGGACACCATCTTCCTTTTTTTTCTTAAGTCGAGCAGGAACACCCGCTTTACGAAAATATTTCTGTGCCATAATGTCTACGGCTACTTGGGACCAACTAGAAGGGACTAATACTTGTTCTATCTTGGAAACAACAGAACCGTCTGTATTAGTAATTTTTGAAGTTCTTTCTATAAATTCAATTTCGCTATAAGGGTCGCCCTGATCTTTCGCAAATTTAGTAAATACTCGGTCAATATGCACACGAACCTCCGCTTGAATTTTAAGAAACTATAGAAAAATATTTTGGACACCAAAGTGGGGGCGGTTTTTAAACTCAAAATACCATGAAAAGCCTAACCCTAACCCACTTCTATACTCCTCCGCTATAGAAGTGAAAATTGACAAACCAGATATCTATATCTAGTGTTCGCTAGTAAAATATATACAATATATGGGGTTGTCAAATAAAAACCGTGAATTGGTTGATTTATTTTTAACTCATTGATATTTAATTGATTAAATTGTTAATTCTGATTGCTTTTTAGCCATATCAACCAATATGGCTTAACTCCTTTTGAATGAAGGATTATCAGGGATAACGAGTAATATTCCCTTAAAAACTAGGGGGTTAATTAGGACTAAATAATGACTTTTACTCAATAATTTCCATACAAACCCGGACAACCGACCAACAAATTCCATTTGCTACAAGAACAATATGAGCGATAATTGATATTATACATAAATTTTTTTAAATCGTGACAAAGACTAGCTAATATAATTAAAAGACGACCATTGATCTTAATTCTATTGCTTGATACTAAGTTTTATTTATCTTTTTTTAAGAAAGATGTAAAAAAATCTATTCTGGAGTATTTAAATGAAAAATAGTTACTTGTTTTCTTTGATAGCATTTATCTCCCTTGCTCTGGTGTTATTTTTTTCAATCAATGGATTCAGTACATCTGGGAAAAATAATAAGCCTGATTCTATATCCGGTTTAGAGCGGGCAATCTTTGCAGGTGGATGCTTCTGGTGTATGGAACCACCGTTTGAAAAGCTACCTGGTGTCTCAAAAGTCATCTCTGGATATACCGGAGGCAAAAAGGAGAACCCTAGTTATAAAGAAGTTGCGGGCGGTTCCACAGATCATGCGGAAGCGGTAGAGGTCCATTATGATTCTTCTAAAATCTCTTATAGCGATTTACTCGAAGTATTTTGGAGAAATATAGACCCCACAGATGGGAACGGGCAATTCGTGGACCGAGGAAAACAATACAGACCCGCTATTTTCTACTACAATAAAGGCCAAAAAAACCTGGCTGAAAAGTCTAAGAATAAACTTAACAAAAGTAAACGTTTCAAAAGTAAGATAGAAACAAGAATTGTTAAAGCAACCAGGTTTTATAACGCCGAAGAATATCACCAGGATTTTTACAAAAAAAGTACCGTTCGTTATAAAATATATCGTGTAGGGTCTGGGAGAGACCAGTTTTTAGAAAAAACCTGGGGAAAAGACCTAAAATACAAGGTTGCAAGAGCCCTAAAAAATAATAGTGCCGATAGTAAACCATCACTTAATATTAATTTTATCAAACCAACTAAAAAAGAATTAAAAAACCAGTTAACATTTCTTCAATACCGCATCACACAGGAAAACGGAACTGAACCCCCGTATATGAACGACTACTGGAACAATAAGAAAAAAGGGATCTATGTGGATATTGTTTCTGGTGAACCTCTTTTCAGCTCTCAAGATAAATTTAAATCTGGAACTGGTTGGCCATCTTTCACCAAGCCCCTTGTATCCAATAATGTCACAACTAAAAAGGATACCAGCATGGGTATGGCCCGCATTGAAGTGAAGTCCAGGAATGCTGATTCTCACTTAGGTCACTTATTCAATGATGGGCCCAAACCAACAGGACTTCGATATTGTATAAATTCTGCCTCACTAAGGTTTGT
>Ga0115000_10003157_pt1 | contig 13823 bp, 12 predicted proteins | sample ArcticOcean_MG_C_6_FD_89690 | JGI IMG/M metagenome (GOLD analysis project Ga0115000, IMG submission 89690) | Marine microbial communities from western Arctic Ocean - ArcticOcean_MG_CB8_128 | ecosystem: Environmental > Aquatic > Marine > Oceanic | place: Arctic Ocean: Canada Basin | collected...
CTGGATCATATATATTTTTTGAAAAAAATATCAATTTAAAAAAGGGAAAGAATAAAGTTGAATTACAACTGGATGACGTTGTTAGGACTCCTAGTTGGTGGTTCATCAACAAACCATTCACCGAAAATGAGATGCCTCAGGTATCAAGACAAAAAACAGAATACATTGCATTATACGATGTTGCTGGTCACAACATTGGCAAAGAAAAGTCATTCCTAATATCAAAATTCAACCTTACACCAACCTATAGGAAGCAATTTATAATTGGCGGTGCTGGATTAGCTGTGTATTGTATCCTAATTCTCATACTTAACAAGTTGCGCAGCAGGAAGTTACTAAAGATCCTTGTCCCTGTTGATTTATCAGCGTTGGAAAACAAGGACAAAGATTACCCTCAATTAATTGTCAATTACATTAGCCAAAACTTCATGAATCCGAAACTTAAAATTGCCGAGATTGGAAGGGAAATAGGGTTGTCTGAAAATCAACTCACCCTTGAAATGAAACAACACACAGGGAAGACATTTAAACCGTACTTAAATTTTGTTCGAATAGAGCGCGGTAAAATGCTTTTAAAAAATAGTGAACTACAAATAAACGAGATTGCATACCAAGTTGGCTACAACAGTGCACATCACTTTATTAGGGTATTTAAAACGCTTGAAGACTGCTCTCCATCCTCCTATAGAGATCAGTAGCATTAAACATTGACACATCACTACCTGTGTAGCAACCCATCAGCAAGCAACTGATTTTCTTTCAATAAAGAGGCATAAATTTCTGAAGAGAATTACCTTCTTCGTGGAATAAAATTGAATACCAATCCAACTTGATGTAAACTTAGGTTCTTCGCTGATTGATCTAACATTGATTTCGTTTGTCCGAACGAATATGAAACCCTAAGTAGCTCGTTGTCATACCCTAAACTAAACAAGTATTCATTGTTAAAAGAATAGCTTGTTCCCACAAACAATCTATTAACACTTATGATGTTGGACAACCAAACTTTGTCGTATCCTCCTACTTTTATAAAATGTAATGAAGGGGATAAAATCAAATAATCAAGGTCCTTAACAGGAATTACACTTCCTCCTACTTGGGCAGTTAATTTACCAGCAACATTAATATTATCACTTATTCCTCCGAAATCATAACTAGCGTTCAACAAACGATCATAAGACAATCCAATAAATAATTTTGAAGTATTCAACAACAACCCAAATCCAAGGTTACTATATGAAGCTGAAGAAATTGATCTTTCCTCTTCACTTCCGTCTAATTGTAAATTCAAGATTCCCGTTCGTGCATCCACTAATTGATCTGTCTTTACCTGATCCCAAGCAACACTCTTTTTATAATGACCATACTTCAACGCTGGTTCAATCGTAGTTTTTCCAAATAGCTTAAACTTAGGAGAATAAATTAATTCGGCTCCTGAGGTTGAAAATTTATTGTGACCAAGCACGTCGTTATAGACAACAACACCAACACCACCCTTCAATGCTTTTACATAGCTATCAATAGATAACATATGTGTATTATAATTCTCGTTTAATTCAGGCCATTCAAAATTGTAATTATAATTTACACGAATGCCTTTCCCATTTCCGGCAAATGCAGGATTTAAACTTAAAGCAACTCCATTTGGCAATGCGAAAAACGGATCTTTTTCATTTTGAAATTTAAGTACGTTCTTATCATATTTTTCAAACTTACTTCTGCCCTTCTTAATTCTTGGAGTACTTAACAGCTCTTCTACCGAACTAGTTTCTAATCCAACAGAAAGATCGCTGTATTCAACATTTTTAGCCAATAATTTTTCCAATTTAGAAGCGCCTTGACTGTTTGATGTTGAGTTGCTTGCTAAATCTGTAGTGTTTTGGCTTGCAGTGTTTTGGCTTACTACAGCATTAGACTTAGTATTAACAACCTTTCCCGCTTGGTTCCCGTCCCCTCCTTGATCAACAGAACTTGTAGCACTAACATCAGTGTTTGTGTTTCGTACAGACTTGCTACCAGAATCTTTCCCACTTATCACTTCATCTGAGCTAATATGGCCACTTGAATTTTCATTAACCTGATCAATTTTACTTTCTGAACTTACACTTTCTCTTTCTGAACCTACGTTAAAATTTGAAGCAATGTTTGAGTCACTTGATTTTTCAACCTCAGCATCAGCCGTAACATTATTTTGGTCATCATTAATTTTTTGAAACAATCCAAAACTCAATCCTGTACCAACTAATAACATCAATAAGCCTGCTTTCCATCTTCCGAAAAATGCAGATTTACCTGTTTTTTCATCTACTAGTAATTCATCAACTCTGTCATATGTGAAGTTTTCTTGAGGTACAAAGGATTTTTTCCAAGCGTCAAAATCAGTTTTGAACTCTTGGTTGCTGTCGATAAACTGATCCACCTCAATTTTTTCTGAGCTGGTCATTTCACCCTCAAAATAGTCGAACAATTTCTCTTCTATGTTGCCCTTGTTAATCATCTTCAATACTATCTTATTCTTTAATTTATTACCCTTTAAGTATGGTCAAATCCTTGATTTGTTCCTTAACTTTTTTTCTTGCTCTGAATAAATACACTTTAACTTGTGATTCGGTCAATTTCATTATTTCTCCTATTTCTTTATAGTTGTACCCTTCGTAATCTCTCAGCAACAATATTGTTTTGTGTTGCAATGGTAAAACTGCTAAAGCACTATCTATAATCTCTTTTAGTTCGAACTGATGCTTATCTTCTTTTCCTCTATCTATTTCTAATGCATCCAAACTGCTCATCCTTCCACTTTTCTTTACGAAATTAATTAAGGCGTTGTGTGCCGTAGTGAACAACCAAGATTTAGCTTTGAGTGTTTCTACTTTTTCCCTGTTAATCCATAATTTCATGAACGATTCCTGAACAATATCGTTGCTGTCTTCACGGTTTCGTAAGGATTTAAAAACGTATCCAAACAACCTGTGACTTAAGGTCTCAACTGCAATATTATATTCTTGCTCAGTCAATATTCAAGTCAAATTAAAAAGCGAAGTTCCAATGTTCATAGTTAGAAACAATTGTAAGATAAAAAAGTTACAAAAGATATTAAATATTGATTATTTTTCCCCAACTTTAAAGAAGTTATAAATCAAGTAAAATAGAACACATGGGATTCATAGATAATTTTGAAAAAACATTAAATGACTTTTTCTTCGTTAATCATCCAAGAAAAATAAAAATCATTCCTCAAATTATTTCGGAGTTTACAGGTCGTGAAAAAGATGTGATGCTTCATTTATGTAAAACTTACAAAGTAAATCCAAGTACAATTGAAGGACTTAGTAGTTTCACGGCACCAGTTGTTGAAGCTGCTCCTGAGCCAGTTGCAGAAAAGGAAGCTGTTCAAACTGAAGAAGTTGAAGTTGAAGAAACTAAAGAAGTAGAAAGCGAAGTTACTGAAAATACTAGTGAAGAATCTTCTGAAAAAAAAGCTTAGAGATATTACTATTCGAAAAAACAACCGGTGAGGTCACGTCCTCGTAAAAAATCGGTTGTTTGCATTCGTTTCTTACCCTCAGGCTGCAGAGCAATAATAGTTACTGCACCTTCCCCACAAAAAACTTTCAAATATGTTTTCTGATCAGTGTCAATTTGGCCCGCCTGAATTTGACCTTCTACCGAATCTGCTATTTCAGATTTAAACAGTTTCACTTTAATCTTTTTCCCATCAGGAAAACACAAGGTAGAAAATGCTGTAGGATAGGGTGACAATCCTCTAATGAGATTGTGCACTATCGAAGCTTTTGCTGACCAGGAAACTTTACAAGTAGTCTTGAATATTTTCGGTGCTTTTTTTACTTCTTTAGCAAGCTTAATTTGATCTTGTGGAATTGTAATTACTTCTCCTTCCTCAATTCGTTTCACCGTTTTCAGCACTAAGTCAGCACCTACAAGCATCAGCTTATCGTGAACATCACCTACCGTATCATTTATTCCTACAGGTATTTTGAAGTTATCAATAAGTTCACCGGTATCAATTTTCTCATCTAAAAAGAAGGTCGTTACTCCTGTTTCCGTTTCACCATTAATAACAGCCCAATTTATAGGTGCAGCTCCTCTATAGTTTGGTAAAAGAGAACCGTGTAAGTTAAAAGTTCCTAATTCAGGCAGTCCCCAAACTTCCTCAGGCATTTTTCGAAAAGCAACAACTACTATCAAGTTGGTCCCTAAATTCTTAAGCTCATCGATGAATTCATAGTCCTTTAAATCAGCAGGCTGCAATACTTTCAACCCATGTTGCACTGCCGATTTTTTCACGTCAGACTCCTGGAGTTTATAACCTCTGCCTGCTGGCTTATCTGGAACAGTGACTACCCCAACTACATCATAGCCATTAGCTAAAATAATATCCAGTGATGGAACAGCAAAGCCTGGCGTGCCCATGAATACAATTTTTAACGGTGTTTTAGTTGAAGTCATGACGCGAAATTACTTGAAAAATACGAACTGAACCGAGGAATAAAAAAGTATTATTGTGATTCTATATTTAAATGTGCAAGTGGTATTATTGTGAAAGGACGTAACCAATTAGATTAATTGCGTTACAGCTACATAAAACCTCTACATGAAAAAAATTATCATCACCTTATTATTTGCTACGATATTAACTAATTCGTTTGGCCAATCTAAAGACCAAAGTTTGCTTTGGGAAATTTCTGGTAACGGTCTAGAATCTCCTTCCTACTTATATGGAACAATGCACGTAAGTAATAAAATTGCCTTTCACTTAGCCGATTCTTTTTTCATCGCCCTTGACAATGCAGACATTATAGCTTTAGAATCTGATCCAGGAAAATGGATGGAGGAAATGTTTGCATCAAAATCGGCGATGGTTATGAACGGCTACAGTAAATATTTGAATTTCTCGAACGATAAAAACTTTTACGAAGGGCTCAGTGATTTAGAAGAACCAGACAAAAAAGCGCTGATGGCTGCTCTTCGAGATAAACACTCACTGCAAAACGGATTTTTATACAGAGGGTCAACTTTCGAGGATGAATACGAAGAGAGTACTTATTTAGACTTATTCATTTATCAGTACGGCAAGAAAAATGGAATAAAAGTATTGAACCTGGAAGAGCACGAGGAAACTAACATTCTTCAAATTAAGTCCATGATTCCTGATCCAGAAGAGACAGAAGAAGAAGAAAAAAAGAAAAAGAAAAAGCGGAAAAACTACTATTCACAGTGGAACGAAGAAATGACTGTTCGCGAAGCGTTAGAAGAAGCTTACAGAAATGGGGAAGTTAACGTGATAGATTCCATCATGAAATTGACTTCCCATTCTGACAATTACATGAAGTATTTCCTTTACAAAAGGAACGAGATCATGGCCAGGGGGATGGATAGCTTAATGAAAAAACATAAGTTATTTGTTGGTATTGGCGCTGCACACTTAGCCGGTAAAGAAGGAGTGATTCAAATGATGAAAGACTACGGATATAATGTTAGACCTGTATCTAGAGAAATAACTGACTTCGCCAAAAAGAAAAAAGAAAACATCGAAGAAACATTTTTACCAATTGACTTTTTACCACAAACAACCAACGATGGATACATCAGCGTTAATGTTCCTGGTAAATTATTTGAAACACCAGGAAAAAGAGGTGACATCCAATATTTTTATCCTGAAATGACAAATGGGGGATACTTTTTCATCCGACGTTTTAACACTTTCGCTCCTGTTCATGAAGGAAAAGAAGGCAAATGGCAAGATAAACTGGACTCCTTGCTTTTTGAGAACATAGAAGGGAAAATAGTAGAGGAAAAAGAAATTACGGTTAGTGGATTCCCTGCGAAAGACGTTTTAAACAAAACAAGAAAAGGAGATTTTCAGAGACGAGTTATTGTTTACACTCCCTTGGAAATTTTATTCTTTAAAATGAGCGGGACTGGAAAATGGGTGGAAGAATATGGAGACAAGTTCTTTTCATCTATTAAACTAAATGCCAAAGCCAACACAGAGTTTGTTTACAAGGGACACTTACATGATCATCAGGTCACTTTTCCTTCTGCTCCAATCCATAACGTGCACGCAGAAAAACTGTACAATGCTCCAAGACATTCCGTTCAGTCGTATTCCCCTGGGGACAGTTCGTATTATGTATTGTTAAGTAGCCACATTAATGACATTGGATACATTGAAGAAGACAGTTTTGAAGTGAGTTTTATGATTAAAACTTTATTTGAGCAACTCGACTCAGCTGAAGTAGCATACATAACTACCGATAGCACCAAATCAAAATCAGCGATTGGAAAAGCAAGTCATGAAGGTTCAGACATTTATGCTAAAGCGATTCTTCAAAGGAACTTCTACTTTTTATTAGTTACAAAAGGAACAGAGGCTCAAGCGAACAAGTTTTTCGACAGCTTCAAATACAGTAATTCATTTAAGGAGGACAAGTATTTTGTTTATAACGACACCATTCTAAATTACACGGTAGAAACACCTGTTGCTCCAGAGAAGCTGGAAGATATTTTATTTTCAGTGAGACAAATAAGAAGGAACAAAAACAAAGACGATTGGAACTCGACTAATGCAAGAAGATGGTTTGACTATGACAATACAAAAGAGTCATTTTCAGTTCATTGTTACAAGTACAATGATTACTTCCAAAAAGAGTCTATGGATGAGTACTGGGAAGATGAGTTAGAACCTTACGATAGAAACAACTTAATCATTAAGAGTAAGATCATTGACAACAACGACACTATTCCAACAGCACACATGATTCTTGCTGACACTAATAGTACCAAATTAATTGAAGTCAAGAAGTTTCTTAATCAGGGAGTATTATTCACTATAAAAAGTAGTTACGACTCTCTCAATCCAAAATCAAAATTTGTATCAACATTCTTTGAAACTTTCATTCCTACCAGAGATACTTTACTAGGCAAGAAAGTTTTGGATAGTAGTGCTGATTTATTTTTCGATGATTTAGCAAGCTTAGATAGTTTAAGAATGAAAAAAGCTGTTGAGCTTGTTAATCAAATAACTTTCGAAGAAAGACACATAGACAGTATGGTCTGGTACATTAGAAACTTTGAATTCCCAGAAGAGGATGAAGAAGAAACGAAAGTATACTTAATAAGAGAGTTAGGATATGTAAAGTCAGACTTGGCAATCGAGCCTTTAACTGAACTATTTAATGAAAGTGACGAGGACCACAAAGAGCAATTTGCTGCCTTGAAAGGTTTAGCGAAAATTGGAACTAAGCAGTCTTATAAAGTGATGACGGATTTATTGGTAAACAACCCTCCAATAGCAACATCTAGTTCATCAATTAAGCACCTGTTTAATTACTTTGATGATAGTTTAAAATTAAGTCGGAAGATTTACCCTAAGGTTTGGGACATGATGTTATATGCTAAGTACCGAACTCCAATTTACAAATTGTCGGTAACTATGATGGACAGTTCTTTTATTAAGCACAAGTCATATAGCAAAATCAAACCTTTGATCTTAAGGAAAGCTAAAAGTTTAGTACAAAAAGAAAGCTCTTACGAAAGTAGCATTTCACTTTCAGGAAGGGATTACTACTATGCTAACTCAAAGAAAGTTAAGCACAACGCCTTCTTGATTGACCAATTTACAGTCACGAAATACTTGAAACTTTTAGCTCCTTACTACAAAAAGGACAAATCTGTTAAAAAGTTTTTTACCAAGATATTTCAATCGGATGATGACAGAAAAAGATACATCGCTACAGTTATATTTATTCAGAATAATTTACCTGTTCCTGACTCAGTAATGACTGTTTTAAAAGAATCGGAGTTATACCAGTTCCCTCTTTACAAAGATTTACAACTATCAAATAATACTGGATTATTCAGTGCTGATGAGTTAAATCAAGAAAGCATGGCTAAGTCTATTCTTTATGCTGGATCAAGTTCAATTGAGCCAGAGGAAGATAGTATTACATTTGTAAAGTCTATTCAGTTCAAGGAAAGTCAAAACAAGGGTAACATCTATTTTTACAAAAGCGAAAGCAGCTACGGCAACAAGTGGTACATTCACTACGCTGGAATAATGGATCTTGACACAACGGCAATTAATACAACCATAGATTTTGATTTCATCGACAGAAAAATTACTGTGTACAATGAAAAAGACATTGATAAGGAGATCAACAAAATAGTTGCTGAGCTTTACCTTAGAAATAGGAAAAGAGCTAGGAAGTATTAATCGACATATCTCAACATTAATGAGTTAAATCGAAAAAGGCATCACTTAAGTGATGCCTTTTTTTGTTCTGTGCAATGTGTTCGTATTCTCTAGTTAACTTTGATCACCTCAACCCACTTATTTTTTTGCATTGTTACATAAAGCCTTTTATACGAAGGACTAAAAGCAACGTTCGTAGGGTTTGGACCTTGCAGTTTGAGTTCTCTTAGAAGCACACCTGCTGGTGACAGGACAGCAACAGTTCCCCTACCATATCTAGCAATGTACAAATTACCTTTTTTATCACAGCGCATTCCATCAGTACCATCATCAATGAATTGGTGAAATAGTACCTTCTTGTGAATTGATCCATCTGTGCGAATATCATATTTCCATACCGTCCTCTGAATGCTTTCATTAACATATAGAAACTTTCCATCAGGGCTCACCTCTATCCCATTTGTTGTTCCCATATTACTTTCGAGCAATGTTGATTGACCAACCGAATCAATTGACCATAATTTGCCAGTTTGTTTAGGCCAGTTTGGATCTGATGCGTACAACATTCCTGAAGGAGAAATCGCAAGATCATTTGGTTGATTCATGCTGTCATTGTGATGATGAACAATAACATCTCCTGTATTAGCATCCACTTTCAAGATATTGTGACTCACGTAATCTGCAACGTAAAAAATTGAATCATTTAAGAACTGAATACCGTTTCCCACACTTATTTCCGGCAATAATAGGAACAGCTCAGGTTCATTCCCTCCAACTGGAACAATTCCAATAGTCCCTTCTTCTTTATAATTGACAAGAAACAAGTTACCTTCAGAGTCGCAGTCGGGACCTTCAATACCTGCAGTGAAATCACTTGAGGTATAAACTCGACTATACCTATTGATTGAGCAAGATGACAAGATTAAAATTAACAGCAGCAGTGTCCAGATATTTTTCATTTACAATTTACTTTAACAGGTAAAATTCCATAAAAAAAGCAACATACTGAATTATTTTGACGAATTTTACACTGGTATTCACAGCCATTCATCATATTAATCACTTATGGTACAGTTTATTAGGTTTTCAAAAAAAGATAATGTTGAGTTTGTAAAAACTGTCAAATCGAGAGTAAATACCTATTTCAAGGAGAACAACATCAGTAAATTTGGGAATTACAAAATGGTTTTGAAATCCATTTTTATGCTCAGCTTGTACCTTGTTCCTTATGTACTAATGGTAACAGTGGAGTTTGACCAAAACTGGGTATACCTTTTACTGTGGTGCATTATGGGGGTTGGAATGTCAGGAATTGGTTTATCTATTATGCATGACGCTATTCACAGGTCTTACTCCAAGCATAAATGGATTAACCAGATGATGGGTTCTGTAATATACTTAGTTGGCGCAAATGCTTTAAATTGGAGGATTCAGCACAATGTAATGCACCATACTTACACGAACATTGATGGGCTTGATGATGACATTAAAGGGCCAATACCTGCCTTAAGATTTTCACCGCATCAACCTAAAATGAAAATCCACAAGTACCAATACATCTACGCTTGGTTCTTTTATGGTCTGCTTACTTTATTTTGGGCACTCGATTCTGACTTTAAACAAATCTTTGAATTCAAGAAAAAGGGGTTAACAGAAGGACATAAAAAGAACTTTGCATCGGTAATGTTCGAACTCATCTTTTTCAAATTGTTCTACTACGGTTTCATATTCGTAATCCCGTTCATGTTTTCGTCAGCTCCCATTTGGGTGATAATTGTTGGGTTTCTGATCATGCAATTTATAGCTGGTGTATTTTTGGCTGCAATTTTCCAGCCTGCTCATGTTGTACCGAACACCGATTATCCATTACCAAACGAAGAAGGCAAAATAGAAAACAATTGGTTAGTACATCAGCTGTATACAACTGCTAATTTTGCTCAAAAAAACAAAGCTTTCACGTGGTTCGTTGGAGGGCTGAACCACCAGGTAGAACATCACTTATTCCCTATGATTTGTCATATTCATCATCAAGACATCACTCAAATTGTGCAAGACACGACCAAGGAATTCGGATTGCCTTACCATAGCTTTCCAACTTTTGGAAATGCTATACATAATCACATCAAGGTGTTGAAACAATTTGGGGAATAACACTTGTACATTGATGAAACTAATTTAGTTTTAAATATGGTACAATTATTTCAGTGCAAGTATTAAAACAACAGCATGAATCCGGTGATTATTAAGCAAAGCTCCCTTTTTATATTGTTAGCTTTCCTAACCCTAGGTAGCTTTGCACAAACCACTGAACAGATCAAAGCTATTGATGAGGACTACAATAAGTTCAAGGATCAAATTTCAAGGATCCAAGGTGGCTCTGCTAGTTCAGACGATTCAATTGCGACCACTCAAAAATTTTACGCAAAATTTCCTAGGTCATTAATTGATACAAAACAAGTAAATTACAGCGTTGGGGTTTCAGATCCGTTTGCCCCGCCAATGGAAGCTACGCATCAAGCTTTACGGAGAGCATGTTTCATTCAGGCGCTAAAAGGCCAATGCAAGACATTTGCAATCTTCGACTATTACTCAAAGTATTCCCCTGTTGTTAGAGGACCAAAAGTAATGGGCATGAAAGAAATGGCTCATGTGTTTGTTGATTCATTGTATGACCTTAGAGGAGCGACAATAGTAACCCATGAGTACTTAAAAACCGGAGAATTGATATTGACTGTTGATTTCAGCAAGTGTAAGAAAACTGGAAGCTCTGCCCTTTTTGAAGTGTATAAAAGCACAAAGGAAAAAGGAAAAGGTTTTCGAGAAACTAGTGCAATTAAAATCATAGATCGCCGTGATCGAAATACGTATGAGCTCAAAAAAGATTACCATGCTTTTGAAATCATCTCTAAAGATGTTTCTAAAAATGAGAGTTTTGCTGACTTTTACTTCTCTTACTCTTCATACAACACCAAGTTTGGAATAAAAGGAGGCTTATGGTCACACATGCTACTGAGCTTATCTAGTACCATTTTAAAACAAGCAGCAGACAAAACCACTTCAGTGAAATCTGTCAAAGATTACAAGATCAATGATATGATCATTGATTTAACAAGAACGTCAGGATTTTTCTCTTTCAATTTTCAGTATAAAAGTTTCCTTCAGGAATTGAGGAAGTTTTAATTTACCGAAAGGCACCAACTATTTTCTCAAAGTCAAACTTTTATCTGACCACTCATCCTATTGAAGAAGGATTAATAATTTATTTAAGCTACTTTTACAGCGTTAATTTACTTCATGAAAAAAGAATTAAAAAGAGGACTGATTGTTTTTATGATGTTTGCAGTTGGAGCCGTAACGGCATACAGTGTATTCTATCCTGAGGAACCCTTGCCAATATTAAATGCTAGCGATCTCAATCCTGAGTTAATTGACAGTACAGTATCATTAGCAGATAAAGACCATTTTATCGGAAATTTCAACTTAACAAATCAAGATGGCAACAAGGTTAATCCCTTAACATTCAAAGACAAAGTTTACGTCGCAAATTTTATTTTTACTACTTGTCCGAAAATGTGTCCTTTAATGACAAGTAATTTAAGAACGGTTTATATCTCCTTCAAAGACGACCCATCAGTATCCTTTATTTCGCACTCTGTTACACCCCTTGAAGACTCAGTTCCTGTCCTCAAAGAATTTGCCAACCAATATGAAATTAGTGGGAACCAATGGCATTTTGTCACCGGTGATAAAAAAGATATTTATAATTTAGCTAGGAAGAATTACTTTGCTGCCACAACTAAAGGTGATGGTGGTGCAAATGACTTCGTTCACACTGAAAACTTTGTATTGATTGATACAAAAAAAAGAATTAGAGGAATATATGACGGCACCTCTTTTGATGAGATTGATCAATTAATTGAAGACATTAAGATTTTAAAACAAGAACATTAAAAAATCGCATGGATGACTGCTAGACCAAGAAGAAACAGAATATCTAATACTATACGGAAAATGGTGCAAGAGACGACCTTAAGCACCAATAGTTTGATATATCCTTTGTTCATCGTTGATGGAGTTCAGGTAAAACAAGAAATTAAATCACTTCCTAACAATTTCAGGATGTCTCTTGATGTGATTCTGGAAGAGATTAAAGAATGTATAAACCTAGGAATAAACAGTTTTATCCTGTTCCCTATTGTTAAGGAAACACTCAAAAACAGCACAGCAACCTATAGTTACAGCGAGAATAATTTTTACTTAAAAGCAATTGCTACAATAAAAAAAGAACATCCTGAAACTTGTCTAATTAGTGATGTAGCCATGGATCCTTACAGTAGTGATGGTCATGATGGATTAGTGCAAAACGGCAATATTCTCAATGACGAAACACTTCCAATCTTGGCTAAGATGGCCGTAGCTCAAGCAGCTAATGGAATTGACATTGTTGGTCCAAGTGACATGATGGACGGAAGAATAGCCTATATACGTGAAGCACTTGATAAAGCAGGGTTCGTTAATACGGGAATAATGGCTTATTCAGCGAAATACGCTAGTGCCTTTTATGGACCTTTCCGAGACGCTTTAGATAGCGCTCCAAAAGCAGGTGATAAAAAAACCTATCAAATGAATCCTGCCAACAGAATTGAAGCGGAAAGAGAAGCTCAATTAGATGACGAAGAAGGAGCTGATTATTTGATGGTAAAACCTGCATTACATTATATGGATATTATCCGAAAATTAAAAGACAACCATGACCTACCAATTGTTGCTTACCATGTTAGTGGAGAGTGCGCAATGCTTCAAGCAGCTTGCGATAACGGTTGGTTAAACTTTGATGAAGCAATGCCAGAAACTTTACTTTCCTTAAAGAGAGCTGGCTCAGATATCATCATTACATATTTTGCTAAGCAATATGCAGAAATGGTTGAATCAAAAAAATAGTGTACAACAACAATATTTATACAAATTCAGTGCTTTGTTTAGATTTATTTTCCCTAGATTTGCAGCCGGTTTTGACGAAATAAAAGGAATACGAAAATGGATTTATTAAGAGAAGTATCAAACGAATTAGTATCAGGAACAGAACTTCCAAGCTTTGCAGCTGGTGATACTATTACAGTATATTATAAAATTAAGGAAGGTGAAAAAGAAAGAACTCAGTTCTTTCAAGGTGTAGTTCTTCAAAAAAGAGGTAACGGAAACACTGAAACATTCACTATTCGAAAAATCAGTAATGGTATCGGAGTGGAAAGAATTTTCCCTATCGCTTCTCCAGGAATTGAAAAAATTGAAATCAACAAGAAAGGTGTTGTTCGTAGAGCAAGAATTTTCTACTTGAGAGAGCTTACTGGTAAGAAAGCAAGAATTAAAGAAAAAGTTGTTTTAAAGAAATAACGACAACTAACATAATATCAAAAAAAGGGCTATTAATTAATAGCCCTTTTTTTGATATTAATTGTAACTCTCTAAAACTCTATTAATATAATGTGATAGGGTTACCCCTTTAAGTCGCAAACAAAAAAGATAACATATCCCGCTTGTTTTCAGTAAGTTAATAGCTCAGATTATTTATGTGATAAAAATTGAACTAGATTCGTAACACCTTTCGATA
>Ga0115000_10003161_pt1 | contig 13817 bp, 8 predicted proteins | sample ArcticOcean_MG_C_6_FD_89690 | JGI IMG/M metagenome (GOLD analysis project Ga0115000, IMG submission 89690) | Marine microbial communities from western Arctic Ocean - ArcticOcean_MG_CB8_128 | ecosystem: Environmental > Aquatic > Marine > Oceanic | place: Arctic Ocean: Canada Basin | collected...
GAGATATAAACCTGCTCGTGCAAATTTATATCTAATTCGTGTAATTTGGTACTTATGTATAATGTATTTAATCATTATTGTCCTCCCCTTTCATTTATTCTTTCCATAAGAAAGAATCTATATAATTTAATTTCTGATTCAACATACGTTTCTAAACAATTTATTAAATCTTCTGTATATTGTTTATCAGTCATATGAGGTTTTAAATTATTCATAGACGTATATATAAGTTCTATGTCTTTAATTGTAGTTTCTTCATCAAATCTCATCGTAGATTCCTTTCAGGAAGGATAGTGAGGGTTATCCCTCACTACCTTCAAATAATGATAATTGCTTAATATTATCAATTTCTTTTTGTAATTTAGGCAATTTCTTTAATTGACGTGCAATATAGGTTCTACTATCTCTATGCAGTGCCGTTAAGTCTGGCTTGCCTCCTACTACTGGTTGTGCTACACAGTCACCGTGTAGGTATGACTTCCATGTTTTAAACCTACGTTCTTTTACGAAGTAGCTTGTGATAGGATGTCTTTCGTCTGGGAATACTTCGTTATGACATATGCCACAATCTATAGTATTTATCCAGTAGGTATATTCAGTATCCATATTTTCTAATTCCTTTCTATGAATTTTTTGTATCGCAAGCCTGACTATGCAAAGAAATTTTAATAGAAAGGAATTAGAAGATATCATACAAAAATATCTACGGACGATACTAGATTGGCATTGACATACAAGTATGATAGACCAAGACGCACTCGCAAGCCTCGGCGACAAAGGTCTATAACATTAAGTTATCCTAACTGTACTGTTAGCACAATACAGTATAGGCAAGTAACTTAATGTACAGCTGGAATGTAACTCATTGTACGGATAACATTGAAGTATATATATAGTATCCATATGAGTACAACGACATATCAATACACTACGTATGGTATTTAAATAACAAGAGGATACTATATATAGTAGTCACTTTACCGTAAGGTAAAGACACTCAGTACAGTACATAAAAGAATTGACATTCTGTCAATACTGTTTATTACTGAGTGTTGTTTGACTACCCAATGTTAACCTTGATGTTCCATATATAGTATGTAAGGCTAGAAATATATGCTGGTAATTCTGTAATACAGTAGGTGGGTACAGACTTTTTAGGCACTAGCGGGCATTAGTAATTGTGTGCCTAATCAAACCTTCTTATAAGTCCTTGGGTACTGCCTTTGTCTTTCTAGTGTACTGTCTCGCCAGTCAGCAGCTTTCCGCATCCCGATTGCAACTTTACCTGTAACAAATTATTGGGTTTGATGTTTGTATTTATGAGTATGTTACCATATAATTAACACTACGCAAACATCTACAGGAAGTTAGTTAAATGAGTCAAAATGTTGTCTGTATATCTAAAAGCTGTAGGAAGCGATTAAGTGGAAAACAAAGAAAATTTTGTTCACCCACCTGTCAGAAACGACAGTTCGCAGCTGACAAACGACATAATGATAGAGTTGATAAACCTATCAACAGGAAACTAAAATCTGACGATGGCGACTACGCTAGTGTTAGACGAGGTCAGTATTACCGAGCTTTTGTAAGTGAAGGATACGCTGAGTTACTAGCTAATGGAGACATTAGTGTAGCTGAGGTGTCTTTGCTTCTTCAGACTAGCTCAGCTACCGTCTCCAGAATGGCAGCTGCCTATAAAATTGACACCAGGAACTCCATCGCTGCTGCTGATTGGGAGATATCAGAAGAAGCACAAAAGAGTTTAAAGAATTTTTCTAGCTTCCGCGATAAATATTTTCGTACGGAGCTGGGTAAGAGGTATGAAACTGCTGATTTCCACAAGAACTGGATAAATAACATTATAGATTCTATAGAGAATGGTAAAGAGTTACTTATCTTAAGCCCCCCAAGACATGGAAAGACAGAACTGTTAATACATTTTGCTGTTTACCAGATATGCAAGAATCCTAACCTACGTATTATGTGGGTAGGTGGAAACGAAGATATAGCTAAGAATGCCCTTAGTGCCGTCCTAGACGTACTTGACACAAACGAAGAACTCAGAGATGCATACTGTCCCCCAGGTACATCTTTTAAACCAGATAACCGTTCTGGTAAGAACTGGTCACAGAATCAATTTACTGTAGGTACTAGAACTGTAGCTGGTATTAAATCACCAACTATGGTAGCTGTAGGTAAAGGTGGAAAGATATTATCTCGTGACTGTGATTTAATTATTGCTGATGATATTGAAGACCATCAAACTACTATGCAACCTGGTGCAAGAGAATCTACTAGACAATGGTGGACAACAACACTATCTAGTCGTAAAGAAGAACATACAGCTGTTGTTGTAATTGGTTCAAGACAACACCCTGATGATTTATATAACCATCTTTTAGAATCAGATAACTTTACTTCTATAGTTGAGACAGCACATAAAATAGAATGTGAATTACCAGAACATACAGATGAAGTACATATTGATTGTATGTTATGGCCGTCTAAACGAACACACAAATGGTTAATGTCTAGATTACATTCTGCTCAGTCAACAGGTGGTAGGCAGATATTTGAGATGGTTTATTACAACCAAACATACATAGAAGGTACACAAATATTTACAATGAATATGATTGACCAATGTATGCGACCAGATTTAGTTATGGGACAACAGTATAGAAATTTATATTTAGTAGCTGGACTTGACCCTGCATCATCAGGATTCCAAGCATCAGTACTTTGGGGTATAGATGCATATAGAGGCGAATTGTTTTTAGTAGATTTAGAAAATAGACAAGGGGGCGGAGTAAGGGCTGCACTTGACCAAATGTCAGACTGGCTACATAAGTATGATTGCCGTCAATGGATAGTAGAAGAAAACGGTTTTCAAACTGCTATACGTCAAGATGATAAAATAAAAGAATTTACACTACGTAGTGGTATTCAGCTCCAAGGACATTTAACAGGTAAAAATAAACATGACCCATTGTATGGTGTTGGTGCAATGGCTGATTTGTTTGAAAATAGAAAAATACATTTACCTACAGGTGATTCAGAAAGTAGTGCTAAAATACAAAAATATAGACAACAGTTGTTATACTTTGATGGAAAGCCTGTTTCTAAGCGAAACAAGGAAAAAACTGATATAGTTATGGCTAGTTGGTTTCCGATGAAAGTATTTAGACGTATGCAAAAAGAACGACTAGCTGATGTAGGAACAGATTACACACCAAGTTATGGAGATTACAAATTAACTGATATGAATGAAGCACCATGGGGATAGAAAACCTAGACCTTAAAACATACAATGAAATTATTGAAAGCGCTTCTGAGTTAGTCGGTGGACAAGCAGTTCAAGAACGACAAGTAAGTAAAGGTCGTATTAAAGCTATTTTAAATGGTGGTAGTGAAGGCATGAGGTCTTTACTAGGTAACTCAATGGAAGCAGAAGATGCAGACTTGTTACCTGCACCAAACTTACTACAATCAGGTATTGATAGGTTAGCTCAAAAAATATCTGGAGTACCACAAGTACGTGTAGATATTCTTAATGGTAATGAATCCGAAAGAGCTAAATTTCAAGCAGAAAAACTAGAACGAATAGTAACATCTTATGATGCAACACAAAATCTAACAGGACAGTTAGCACAAGCATCTAGATGGTTACCAGGTTATGGTTATTGTGCTTGGGTTATATCAACCAAAGTAGATAAGAATGGTTACGTGTATCCTAGTGCTGAACTAAGAGACCCGTATGATACATTTCCTGGAAACTTCGGTCCTGACCAACAACCAAGAGAACTAGCAGTTCTTAGACGTGTGCCAAGATATAAACTTGCACAAATTTATCCTGAATTTAAAGATGAGATTTTACGTAAAGATGATGACGAAACAGGACAAGATTTTACACCAGTTGCTACAGAGTTTATGAGTTACAATACAAACAACTCACAAGACTGGGAAGATAATACACGAGCTGGATTAAGAATAATAGAATACTATGACCAAGGTGGTACATACATAGTATTTCCTGAACGTAAATTAATTTTAGATTTTATACCAAACGTTCTTAGTACTCCACCGTTTGTGTTTATGAAACGTATTTCTTTCGACCAACTCAAAGGACAATATGACCATGTCATAGGTCTAATGGGAATGATGGCAAAAATAAACATTATGTCTGCTATCGCTATGGAAGACGCAGTATTTACAGAAACAAACATTTCTGGTGAATTAGAATCTGGACAATATAGAAAAGGTAGATTTGCTGTTAACTATTTGTCACCAGGTACACAGGTCAGCAAACCACAAAATAACATGCCGTATCAATTGTTTCAACAAGTAGATAGATTAGAAAGACAATTAAGGCTTGTAAGTGGTTATCCTGTTACTGATGATGCGCAGTCACCTAATTCATTTGTAACAGGAGCTGGTTTACAAGAACTTAATAGCTCTATGTCATTAATGATTAATGAGTACAGAGATATTATCAAAAACGCAATTGTTGAAATGGATGCTAAAAGATTAGAAATGGACGTAGTCCTTGCATACACAACAGGTGTGACAAAAAAACCTATGGTAGGTTACATTGGAGGTTCTGCTTTTTCTGAAAACTATCAACCATTAAAAGATATAGGTGGAGATTTAAGAACTAGACGTATCTACGGAGTTATGGCTGGTTTTGATGAACCACAAAAGATTGTTACTGGATTGCAATTATTACAAGCTGGTGTTATAGACACAGAAACATTGCAAGATAACATTGATGGTTTAGAAAATATACAAAAAGTACAAGAACGTATTAGAAAAAATAAAGCAGAAAGTGTTTTGTTTGATTCAATATTATCTAGGTCAGCACAAGGTGACCCTCAAGCAACAATGGCAGCTATAGCAATTTATGAACAACCAAATGCTCTAACTGATATTATGAAACAATTTTATACTCCTGAAGAACCTGGTATGACACCAGAACAGGAAGCAATGATTCAACAACAAATGATGGGTGGTCAGGGCTTGCCACCACAAGCCCCTCCATCCATTGCAGAAGCTCTTGGTGGGTAATGGAAGATTACGTAGAAAATGAGTTTTGGGATATGGTGTATAACGAATATGGTGTTAAAGATGAATTTGATGTACTATCTGAAAATGTACAAAACATTATATATCCAGCAGAAGGTATTATTATTTTTATAACTAAGGATTTTTATGGCAAAAAGTAGACGTGGAGGATATAGAAAACCTACTGCTAATACAAGCAATGCTGTTTCTGGTCCTGGTGCATTAAGTCAAAGAACTGACGGCAATGCTTCTGCACCTGCAGCTGCATCTGGTGGAGACTATGGTCAAAGAAAAGCTATAGAAGCACAAGTGTCTGCTAGTGGTGGATTACCAAGAACTAAAAAAATGCCTTCTTTTGATATAGCAGCACCTACTAATCTTCCTCAACAACCACCTACATCAGGTGGAGCTATTGGTCCAGGAAACCCTCCTAAAGAAAGTCTTTATAATGATGTAGATGTGCTTTTATATGCAGCTGCTGAATTAACAAAAAATCCAATATTTTATGAAATGATAAATACTAGAGCTGCACAAAGGTAGTTATGGTATTAAGTTATTTTGACTTAGAAAATGTTGGAAACAACACAAATGCTTTAAATAATAAATCTAAATCTGCAAAAGATTATATAAAAAGTAATCCAGGTTTTACTGAAAGATTAGAAGAATATACAAGTAAGTATGCAATACTTCCTGCTGAAGTATTAATACCTATGGCACAATTAGAAGTGCCTCCATCATCTAAAGGTATGCAAGATTTATGTGATGAGTATAGTTTACAATATTGTGTTCAAGCAGCTAATGATTGGGAAACAGTTAAAAGTAGATTTCAAACAAATAGATACAATGATGACATGACAATGAATGCTTTTGATATTGCTGGAGGGTTAGCTTCTACTGCTTTTTTTTATGGTAATAAATTAGTTCCTGATAAATTAGAAAAAATTATATATTCAGAAGATGGTATTAGAGAATTTCCTGTAATTGGTAAAATTGATTTTCAACCTAATATAAGCAAATTTGCAGATACTCAAACAAGTTTATGGCTTATAGCAGCAGCAGATTGGTTTGATGAAAATTCTGTTATATGGAGTCCTTTTCCACAAAGTGAAACACCTGAAGTAGGTAGAACAGTATCTTGGAAAGACCCAATGGGTTTTTATAAACCAAGAGGACGTGTGTGGGCTTACGTACAACAAATGAATGCTTATGATAGATATTTAGAATCTGGTTATACAAAAGATTTTGCACAATCAAATATTCCAATTAATTTAAATTTAACGCAAGAAGAAGTAGGAGAAAAATTAGGATTTATAGGAGAAACCAAACAATTATTACGTTGGATTGGAGAAGCTAAAAACTTAGCTGGAGAAGCGTATGCTAAAGAAGCTTTAACTAGAGTAGTACAAAACTTACCAGTTAACTTCAACAGAGATAATGTTTTGTCATTTGAAAGTCTAATTGCTGAAGAAATGCCTGAATATAATGAATTAGTAAATGTTTTTGGTTATACACCTAAACAAGCTGAAGAAATAATTTATTCAAATATTGGAGAACCAATTAAAAAACCTGATGAAGGTACAGAAATTAATTGGACATCAATACAAAAACCTAACATGATTAATGCATTTGCTGGAACTAGATTTGTATATAGTCCTGATTTAGCTCAAGATTATGAAGAAACACAAGCACGTAATCCAAATGATGGAATAAGAATACCTTATTCAATTGGTAGATACGAAGCATCTAAGTTTGAACCAGTAGGTTCTAAAGCTTACAATGTTGTTTCTGGTGCTCTTGATGCAGAAAATAGAATAATATCTAGTTTAGGTCTAGGTGCAATTACTAAAACAATTAAAAAAGGTTCTATCCTTGCTAGTCAATTAGATAGATTACCTGACATGCTTAAAAGTAAAAAATTGTTTAGTCATGAAAAAGCAAAAGAAATACTAAAACCTATTGAACAATATGCTAATCCTTTTACAGGTCAAAGCAAAGTTGGTCCAAATATTAATGCTGAAGTATTTGATTATACTACAGACGCTCCCTTTAGATACAGAGCATTACAAAGTGATATTTATAAAGGTTATATTAAACCTGCTATAAGAGCAGATAATTCAATTAGAAAAAAATATGGATTATTGTTAGGTAAAACACCCAAATTTTTATCAAATACAGTTAATGATTTAATGCAAAAAACTTTTGTTAGAAAATCAATACAAGGTATGACTGAGGAATCAAATGTTGCTAAACTTGCAAAAAATCCTTGGTTAGTTGATGCACCAGAAGAAGTTTTAATAGAAGTTGCTAAAAGTAAATCTTTTGGTAAAACAGAAAATATTATTCGTAGAGCATTAAGTGAAGGTTATGTACCAGAAAAAACAATAACACCGTTTATATTAAATAGTATTCCTAAAGGTAGTTCTTCTTTAACTAATGCTGCATTAAAAGGTTTAACAGGTATAGACCCAGGACTTAGGTCTATAGGTTCAATGGCTGGTGGTTTAGGAAATAAAGTTATTAGAAGTGTTGATAATATTGGTAAGTTTACATCTAAAGGAATCAAATTATTAAAAGGTGATAATGCTTTTAATAGAGTCATAGACGGTACAGTAGCTTTAAATAAAAAAGCATTAACTGATTGGGAACAATTAGGTGTTTTAGATTATTCAAGTAATTTAGGTTTTAGTTCAGCATTTACAGAAGGTATGAGTCCATACTGGACAAAGAAATTTAGTACATTACCTGGTAGTAGTTTAAGTTATAAAAATAGAAATAAAGCATTTGTTGATATAGTTCGTCATGTAGAAAATGTAGGTTACACAAGCAGAATGGCAGATAAAGTTTTAAATGATTTTATAACAAATGTTAAAAAAACTAAATCTGGTGGCAGTGTTATAGATGATTTAGATGCATTTTCTTATAGATTAATGGAATACGATAGAAAATTAATTGCTAGTTCTAAAGGTGATTATGGTGAAAAATTATTTAAAAAAGGTTTAGAAGATATAAAAAATAGTCAACGACAGTTAAAATCATATTTAGCTGATGAAATGGGTAATGAAATTTTTACTTCTTTTACTAAATTTTATAAATTAGAAGATGGTACAAAAATTCATTCTGCTTCTTTAGTTAAATTATCTGAAGCTGCAAATAATGGAGCAGCTTTATACCCAGTAAGAAGACTTAATAGAATACAAAAAGGATTCTTTTTTGAAGTTGCGGATGCTGTTAAAGACCCAGACCATTTTACAGCTCCTTTACAATATATGAACAATTTAATAACTGAAGGTAAAAATCCTTTTAAATATGGTTTTATACCAACTAACAAAATAGAAAATGATTTACTAAGTAGTTTGTTTGATGGTTGGAACTCATTAATATTTAAACCAACAAAAATTATTAAACAAGCTTTATCATTTAGAGTAGGTATTGAAGAACAAGTTAGATTTATATTTGAAGGATTAGACGGTATATTTACAAACCCTGCAGATTATTTATCGTGGGTATATTCTTATGGACAACTTCCTAAACGTAGTCGTACTAGAAAATTAGTAGAAAAATTTATGGATTCTGGTAACGATACTAATGAAATATTAAGTTCACAATACTTTAGTGAAACTGTAAATGCAAACTGGTCTTTTCAAGGTGTGGATTATAGAAGTCAAAGTGTTAAAGGATATGATTGGGTAGCTGTAGATGCAGAAAGTATTGCAGGAGCATCAGCTATAAATACACAGTTGCAACATATAAGAAATAATCCAATGTCAAGAGTTGTAGCAAAATTAGGTTGGGGACCTGAATTAGAAGCTTGGGCTAGAACTAGAGAAGCAAAAGATATGGCATTAGATTTAATAATAGAAACAGGAGATAAACATAGACGTATTGTTTCTAAACATGAAGAAATGATGAAATATTTATCTATTTTAGAAGCTGACATAAGAATGCGAACAGGTCATGTAATGAAAGAAGGTATAGATAGATTTAAACAAATTGACCAAACATATATTTTTAATCATAATGGAGTACAAAATAATGGCAACTTACAAATAAGAGATGCTTTATGGTCAGATAAATTATTAAAACATGGAGGAGATGTTACTAATCCAGATGATTATATTTCCATGATGCCTAATATGGAAAATGCACCCTTTGTAAAAAACTGGAGTAGAAAACAACAACAAGCTATTTATAAAGAAATACAAAATTATATTGCAGGTAGTAACGAAATTGTAAAAGTTGAGTTTGGTAAAGTAATGATGCCTAAAAAAAGTGGTAAAGCTACTACAAGTTTAGGTAGAGGTGCTGATTTAATGGGAGAATTTTGGAATGCATCTTTTAACTTTTTGTTAACAGAACCATTATCAAGACTTAATAGGTCTCCTGCTTTTAAACAATACAGATATATGTATGTTGCTGCACAGTTTCCTACATATACTAAAAAATTACAGACTAAATATATTAAAGAATTTAAAGATGCAAAGATACCAAAGAAAGCTATTGAAGACCTTGTTGGTATGCAACTACTAGGTCAATCTGGTAAAACAGGAAGTTATAGAGCAACAAGCGAATTAGCTAGTCAATTTGGTTTAAAATCTACTCAACAGTTATTATATGATGCTTCTGAAAGACATCAACTTTCTGAAATAACTAGAAACATATTTCCTTTTCCTGAAGTTTGGTTTGAAATGGGAAAAACTTGGGGAAGATTAACTGCTAAAAATCCTTATAAAATACGTGAAGGTAATTTACTATACAAAGGATTAAAATCATCTGCTGGTGCATATTCTTTTCAAGGACAAGGATGGTTTGCACCAGACCCTAATGGTAGTGGTGATGATTTATTTTTATATCCTTTTAATTCAAAAATAAGTAATTTAGTATTTCCAAAAGATTTAGGATTTGAACAAGCACAAGCAGGAATGACTGCAGCTGGTAATCTAAAAGGTATTAACTTATTAAGTACAAGTTTAACTCCAGGTCCTAACTCAATAGTAGCTTTTGCTTTAAATAAAGTATTTGATAAAATGGATGCAAAAATGGAATTAAGAGAACAATTATTTGGACCTTTTGCACCGCCAGACGAAATAACTGAAGCAATACTATCTCCACCTCCTTTTGTTCAAAAATTAATGGCAGCTGGAAATCCATTGGAAATATTTGAAGAAGGAATAATGTCAGGACCAGGTTCAATTGATTCTGATAATAATGTTAGAGAATGGTTAACTTCTACTGATGAATATGACAGTATGAGAGCAGAAACTACTATCGATATTTATAGTAATATACGTGCAGGTTACGATGAAGAAAGACTATTAAAGTCTGGTAAGTTAGATAAATATATCAAATATATAAATGAAGATTGGAATGGTAGACGTAAAGTAGCACCATATAAAGAACAAGGTCCAGCAAAAGGCGAGTTAACAGAACAACATCTAATCGATGCTTTGTTACAATATTCAGCCCATAAAGCTAAATCATTATTTTTAATTAGAGCAATAGCACAAGAAATACTTCCTACTGGATTTAAACCTGTATTTACAGTTAAAGATAAAAATGGTAAATGGTGGGCAACACAAATGCTTGCTAATGAATATAATAAAATACTTACAAAAAACAATTATGATTCAACTATTTCCGCAGAAGAATTTTATGTTAAGTATGGTATAGACCATCCATATGTAACTACTGGTAGTAAACAATCTACTGATGGTACGAAAGCAGTTTTTGAAAAAAGAAATATTGATTTTTTAAGAAAAAATAATGATTTACTTACTCTTTTTCCAAAAAGTGCAGCGTATTTAGTTCCTGATAATCCTGAAGCAGAACGTACTTACTCTAATTTATGGTTTAGTGTTACTAAACGACCTGATATATTTGCACAACAACAAAACGATTCTGTTGGTTGGTTTAGATATGAAAGATTAGCAAACCAATACGATGAAGATACTTCATTAAATTTTGCAGAAAAAGTAATTAAAAAAAGAGATGCAAGAAATTCTTTAGCATATTCTTATCCTGGATTTTTAGGTAACTATGGTATACAAACTTATATACCTGCAGGAGAAGTTTGGAATGAAATTAGATATTTATGGCCTACAAACACTAAAGCTATGAAACAACCATCAGCACAAGGTTTACTTGATTTTATTAAAGTAGTTGAAGATGCTGAACAAATATCAAAAGAATACAGTAGAACTGATAGTAAAACTTGGTGGTTAGAAAGTACTACTGATGAAGCATATGGAATCAGAGTGTCTGTCGCTCAACAAGCATATAGAATTATAGAAAAAAACCCTGATTTCTGGTATATTTGGAATGGCATCTTTATTAAACTATATAATAATGATGGAGATAAGCTAGAATTTATTACAGATATGAGAGAAAATTAATGACACCTGAACAAGAAAAAGAAATTATAGAAACAGTAGGTTTACCTACAGATTTTGATTTTGATACTATATATGACACTTATGTTTTAACACCTAAACAACAAGAGGTATTAAGTAAAGCTATAGTTTCAGGAATAACTTTAGATATAGTAAATACAATTGAAGCAATTGGTTCTAGTGTTTTTCCAATAATAGAAGAAGTACCTGGGGGACAATCACTTACAAGTATAGGTACTAGAACTGTATTAGATGAGCCTAGACTTATGCCTATATTAGATGATAGTAACGAACCTACATATAACGAAGAAGGGGTTTACAATACTGTTAACTTTAGTGGACATTTTCAAAATGATTTTGTTGCTTCGTTAATTTTTTCATTGAATACATCAACAGTAGATAGAATGCAAAGAGATGCAATATCTTCTGGATTAAAAACAGAAGAATACTTTGGTGAAGAAATTGGTGGAGATAAAGGTGTACAAACAATTAATTTTATTAATGAAATATTTTTATATGCAGATAGTCAAATAAACGATTGGCATGAAAATTCTACAAATTTTTCAAATGCTTCAACTAATATAAAGAAAACTATTGAGGATAGAACGTTTAGTTATGACGTTAATACTTATTTTGGTGGTTTAGATTATAGAGATAGAGCAAATAATACGACACCATTTGAAATTATTTTACAGAAAGAAATATTTGGTAATGCTTTTACACGTATGTTAGATAATGCAAGTGAAGCTAAAAAACAATCTGAATTATTAACTGACAAAAAATCAGAAGATATGATTAGACAACAATTTGGACCAAAGACAAAATTACAATATGAAGAATTTTATGACGAATCTTACTATGCAACGTTTGGTTATTATCCATCAGATGAAGAAAAATCTGAAACTGCTATTCAAATGGCAGAACAATATAATCCATATCTGCAATCATTAGTTGCTAAAGATAAATTTGAACGTATGAATGAAACTATGAATACAGTTTCTGAAAGAGTATCTAGTGGTGTTAGCCCAGTTACTGAACGTCCAATAGAAAATTATGTAACGATGGAAAAAATTAATCCAGATTATGCAGCAACATTAAGTGTTGATTCACCAGAAAATATAAGTGATGATAAAATTAAAAGTAGAGTTACTAATGTTAATAGTTTAAGAGAAGCTTCCAATGCTAAAACCGAAGCACAAGAAGATATTATGAGTTTTTTAGTAGGAGGATAATTGCTTATGGGAGGTAAAGAATAATGGATATGGATGAACAAAAACGCATTGAACAAATAATTTTAGAAACTGGTTATAAACCAACAAAAGAACAATTGAATCTTTTAAATTCTATGGATGAATTAACTAGAAGTGAAATTATAGGTGGTTTACTTTATGGTCAAACATCATATGGAAAAATGCAACCTTTACCTGAATTACTAGAAAGTTATGGTGCTGATAAAAAATTTATTAAAACAGCACAAAAAGAAATAGCAGAATGGTATTTTAATAATTTAGAAGAACTTCGTAAAGCAGCTTTTGAATTAGTTGATTACGAAATGAACTATGTACATAAATTTTCTTTAGGTAAATTAAAAGAATTAGGTTTATCAGATATAGAAGTAGAAGATGCATTTAAAACTAATGACCATTTTAAAACAGGAATGGCTTTTACTGACCCAGATATGCGTGGAGATTTTGATAATTTTCTTAAAAAAAATACAGGAATGTCAATATTTGAAGTTGAAGATAATTTAAATAAAGCTCCTGATACAGCTAAAGGATTAGACCCTGAAGCAGATTTTAAAAGTTCACTAGACACACCTACAAATGTAGTAGGTGAAAGACTTAGACTAGAAAGAATTATTAAAAATAATATAGAAAATTCAAGATTACAAGAAGGTTTACTTACAAGATATTTAGATTTTGATGAATATGTTAAAGGATTTCCTGCTGATAAAGCAGAACAATTATTAGATTATACCAATAAAGATGTTGCATTTAATCTTGATTTATTTAAAGATGAATTTAATAAACAACCTCCTTATAACTGGCCTTTGAGCGAAGATTTAGAAGCAACATTTTTTGACTATAAAGAACCATCTCCAATAGAAGATGCAAGATTAGCAGACATAGAAGGTTGGGATTTAGATGCTGATGGTAATCCTATTAACCCACGAAAAAAACCAGAAAGTATGTCAAAATGGAAACAAGAATTATCTGCACAGTATGATTATTTAGTTACATTAGACACACCTACAAATGTAGTAGATGATATAGACAAACTTGATTTTGATGGACCTGATATAACATTAAACCCTGATGGTTCTACTACTGAAAGAACTCCAAATATGATACTAAATGAAAATGTACCTAA
>Ga0115000_10003162_pt1 | contig 13809 bp, 4 predicted proteins | sample ArcticOcean_MG_C_6_FD_89690 | JGI IMG/M metagenome (GOLD analysis project Ga0115000, IMG submission 89690) | Marine microbial communities from western Arctic Ocean - ArcticOcean_MG_CB8_128 | ecosystem: Environmental > Aquatic > Marine > Oceanic | place: Arctic Ocean: Canada Basin | collected...
ACGACGACGACGAGAACGACGACGACGACGACGAGAACGAGGACGTTTTCTCCTTCTTCGAACAAAATTTCTGTGGCTCCCAGTCGTCCTCCTCGTTCAAATCAATCCACCTTTTCGAGAAGAACGAGGAGAGGAGATTTGAAAATCAACGCTTTGACGCAAGACTACGATGACAATAAAGATCAATTCATGAAAATGGTCTCCTCGGAAGGGAAAATGAACGCGTTGAAGTCCATTTCCGCGGCTGATCAAAAGTTAACATCCTCCTCGAGCGTGAATAACAACGTCATTTCCATCGATCAGAGCATTTTAAAAGTCGACCCGTACTCCAAAGACGCTTTGGATATGATTGGTTCTCGAACAAAATCGACCCCGGTGAACTTTAGCGTTCAATACGATACGAAATGGGGTGAGAATTTGTTCGTGTTAGGTTCTCACAAGAAGTTAGGCGCTTGGGACGAAGCGAAAGCAATCCCAATGCACTACAAAGAAGGCGGACATTGGAGTTGCGAGGTGGATTTGCAACCGGGTGGAATTTTTTTCTACAAATATCTCGTGCGTTCGATATTTGGGACGAGGTGGCAAGAAGGGGCGAACAACTTGCTCGTGTTGCCAGAAGCGAACGATTTACCGAAAAACGCGACGTATTTAGTCGAGGACTGCTTCAACGGAGGCCCGACGCAGTTGACGAGAACGAACCAAACGTTGTTGGCCGCCAAGTTGATCGAGACGCAAAAGGAGAAGGTTTTGTACGCGAAGGAGTTATCGAAGCAACAACAAATGACAAAGTCCGCGTTGGAAGAGTTATTAATCGCGAGAGAAGAGTTGGCATCGGCGCAGATGCAACTGGCCCGAGCGATCGGGGACGGACGCTCGTACGACGTCGATACGACGACCACCACCACCACCACCACAAACAACGACACTAGCAGCAAGGAAGAGGAGGAGAAAAAGTCAGGCTTCTGGTCTTCGCGATAACAACAACGCATAATATTATACACCATATACAAAATTTGCATTTACCGGCGCGGTAAATCGAATAATACTATCTTTCCTGACATCAAGCACAGGTATTGAGAAGTTTAGCCTTTCATTGTGTTATATTGAAAAATAAAACGTGACAACTCTTCCTTTGATGGCCCGGCGCGAATAAAGACATTTTTTATTCCTCGTTTAATTTCTCGTTTAATTCCTCGTCTATTTCCTCTTCCTCCTCCTCGTTCATTAAAAGCTCGTCTCGCGTGACCATGCGATGGGTCCTTCTGTTTACCCTTCGATGGCTTTTTGTTTCTAGTTTTGCCTCTACTCTATCTGCCCCTCCGGCAGCTTGTTTCATTCGCACGTGCGTCTCTCTTTTATACGCCGCCTCTTTCTCTTTTACCGCAAGTTTCTTCACTTCTTCTAACAACTCCATGTATAAATCTAATCGTTCTTGAGTCCAATTTGAATCACCAACTACACATCCTGGCTCGTGGACGTGCGTACAATCGGTAAACGCGCATCGTGCATCTCGCTCTTCCTTGGCTCGCTGAATCGCGTCTCGAATCTCCGGGAAGCAGAGCGCCACATCTTTAACAACCATACTCTCTAAAGACGGATACCCAAACCCGGGCGTATCGGCGAGTAAATTACCACCTTTCATGCGAAGTAAACTAACGTGTCGAGTCGTGTGTTTTCCTCTCCCACTTCGAGCCGATACTTGTTTCACCGATTGCAAATCTGCCGATTCTAAAATCTCTCGCGCTTTTTCGTTCTCCACCGATCTCGAGCCTTTCTTTAGTTTCCCGCCGCCGCCGCCTTCTACGTCCAAATCCGTCACAAAAGTAATCTTCCCCTCCTCGCCTTCTTCGGATGAATCCTTCCTATTTCTATCTTCACCGTAATCGTTTTGTTGTCTCTTTTCGACTGAAAGCGCCGATTCCAAAGCGCTCGTCGCGCGAAGGCGATTTATCAAACTCGATTTCCCAACCCCCGAAGGTCCAGCCAAGGCGACGGTCTTCCCGCTTCCTATAACTTTCACGATCTCATCGATACCATCCCCAGTCGCGACGGAGACAAACTTCGGATCGTATCCCCACCTTCGCATCTTCTCTCGCCATTCTTCTACTCTCTCTTCCTCTATCAAATCCTTCTTGTTGAATACCAAATGAAACGGCACGCGCGCGTATTCAAACGCGACTAAAAAACGCGTCAACTGCTTCTCTTCCAACGGCGGCTGCGACAACGAAAACGTCAACAGCGTCACGTCGACGTTCGCGATCGCTAAGTTGTTTCCACCTTCGTTTTTCCTCTTCTCGATGTCGTAAATCGTTCCAGAACCTTGCACCCAATCGATCCCAGATTTTTCAGCGTCTAAAGTGACGATATCGCCGACTAAAACTTTTTGCTTCATCTTTTTCAAAAGCGCTCGACAGTTACACAACAACTCGACGTTGTCTTCTTTTCCTTCTTCTTCTCCTCCTCCTTCTTCTTCGTTGATATCGATAATTTTCCGGAGTTTCTCGCCCAAAAGTTCCACGTCGTGCATCGCTTTCGCCTCCTCGGCTCTTTTTCGCGCGGCGTCGAACTGTTCGCGCACGCGGTTCAACTCTTTCGAAGGAATCTGTCGTCGGTTCACGACGACTCGGAAGTAGTTGGCTTGCGCAGTCACGACGGTCCCAAACACGCTCTCGGTGTTGTTGTTAGTACTATTATTTTTATTCTCCCGAGGACGGCCAACAGACGGCTGCTTACCGTGTTGGACTTCGTCTCCTTCTTTGCCTTCACGGTCGGCGTCGAGCGTCGATGACGCCGCAGCTATCGTCGGTCTTCGGTTCATGCACCTTTTTTGTTGTCCTCGACAATTTGAGTCGAGAAGAAGCAAAAGCGCCGACGTTGCAGAATTTTTAGGTACAACACTATGAACGCGTTCTCCTCTTCCACTGAAACCACCACCGACGTGATATCCGCGACGTAGCGAACGAAGGAGCGATGAAGGCATTTTGTACCGATTCGTTGTCGTTGTCGTCGCAATGAGCGACGCTTCGACGCAGAACATGCAAATTAGAAAAGGAGAGGGAGACGGAAGAGAGAGAGAGCAGTAAATGAAGCAAATTTCCAAGCACAACGAGTTTAATTACAACTCAACTATGACTTGCCAAGCACAAAAAAACGAGCGTAAGGTTTGCTGGTATCGTGGTATCGAGGTAGTGAGAGTATTCTTTTCTTCTTATTCATCGTTATTATTATTCAGCGTCCTCTCGACGTACTCCATCGCTCTCGCCTTCACGTACGTCATTCGTTCCGTGTTCCCATGAGACCTCTCGTACTCTAAGTACCTCTTGAACAAAAATTTCATGCTTCGCGCGTTCAGCTCCAAGTGCGTGGCGCGTTCAAACAAAGCTCGAATCCTTTCCGGGATGTTTTGCTTAATCTCTTGATCGATATATACGGACCAAATGTCAGTTCTCTTCGGATAATTGCGCAGAATACCTTCAAACATTGTGCGTCCGCGCTCGGGGTCTCCTTCTTTCATCTCCAACAAAGCAACTTTGACTAAAAGTTTGATGTGTTTGCGTTTTGGTAAAGAAGTCGTCGCGCGGTCGAGCAGTTTTCTAGAACCTTCCGCATCGCCTTTGAGCGTAACGTGACGAATGTACGTCAGCCATACTTTACAACTGGAGCGAAACTTCTTCACGATCAATTTAAGCGTTTCTTCAAGAATTTCTATTTGTTCCGCGCGCGTGTACATGTCTACCAAGACGAGGTACAGTTTCTTTGGATCGGCTAAATTCACGGCGCGCTTGAATAGTCTCGAGACAGCCTCTTTTGGATTCGGCAACCCGTGCGAGTTCTCTAAATTCAAATAAGCGATCCAAATGTTCATTCGCTCGTCTTCTTCTTGCGCCGGAATTGCCTCTAATGCGCGTTCGGCGACTGCTCGCGCGTCCTCGTACGCACCGACGCTCACTTGGAACGCGACGTATTGAATCCAAAGAAAGGAGGAAAGCGGTGACGCTAAGATCAACTTTTCGTACTCGGACGCACTTTCAGGAAGACGACCTTCGTCGCGCAACTGTTGCTCTTGTCTCAAGATTTCCATCTCAACCTCACGAGCTTTGCGACGCTTCGCGCGTTTCGAAAGTTTATTGGCATTTTCTCCCTCCTCGAGATGAGTGGATTCCTCTCGAGTTCGTTTCATCGCGTTGAGTTTTTGTTTTTGTTCCTTCTCCTCCTCGTCCCAGGCGAAACCAACATCTTCTTCCTTCTCAGTCGCGGTGTTGTTGTCGTCATTTTCGTCTTCGTTGTCTTCGCCATCATCGTCATCGTCATCGTCTTCGTCTTCGTCTTCGTCATCATCTTCATTGTTCTCCTCGTCGCTTTCAGATTCTTCTGCCCTGCCTTCCTCTTTCTCGGATAAATTCTCAACCTCCTCTTCTGGCTCGTCCAAGTCCATTTTAGCAGCTTTATTATTAGTAGTGTCTTCGTCATCGTCGTCAGAAAGTAAAAGATCATCGTGCATTTCATCTTCGTCTTCTGAATCACCCTCGCGTTGTGCACCGTTATCAATGTCGTCATCGTCGTCTCCAAAAACAGAAGCTTTGATGCCAAGAGAAACTTTACTCGTCTCGTAATCTACTTTCATAATTTTGGCGCGAACTCTTTCACCGGCTCGGACATGGTTGGCCAAATCATCCTTCACATGCATATCCGCAAACATTGAAATGTGACATAAACCAGAGATACCAGACTCGTCTAAAGTGACAAATACGCCGTAAGATTGCACGCTACGTACAGTTCCCATGACCACATCACCAACTTTCAACGATGCGACTGCTTCTTTGTTTGGCGTTTTAGAATCGGATTGTGAAGCGCGCAGCGACATCTCGACTCGATTTGTTTTCGCATCGGCAGACAAGATGCGTCCGCGAATCAATCGTCCAGTTGGGAATTCAACCGATGGTTTTACGACGAAGCCATCCGCTAGGTTGGTGAGCTTTATCAGCGCGTCCACATTACGCGAAAGCGCAACGAAGCATCCAGATTTGCCGACAGATTTGACGTATCCAGAAACTTCCTTCCCTACTTCAAGGTTCTTGGCGTCGTTAATCTCGGGATTCGCCACCTTCTTTTTCTTTTCTCCAGATTTACTCAACAAAGACGGTCGCATTGAAAGATCGACTTCTCCGCTCGATTTCATAGAAACCACGCGAACTTCTACGACATTGCCAACCTTCATTTCGGAAAATGGGTTTTCTTGAAACTCGTCGGATACGTCGGTTAAGAAAACCCGTCCCGTGACGTGTGCGCCAAGCCTCACCATCATAGAAGTACCTTTATTAAATCGCGAAATGATACCAAAGACTTTTGCGCCGACGCTGACAGAGTTTTGATCCCGGAAAGAAACGTCGACGTGCTTCTTAGAAACGTTGACGTTGACGATTGTTGCTTTAATCTTTTCTCCCTTTGAAAATCTCTTCTCGAGTGGTTTTTTAAGCTCTTTGATCGAGCTCGCAGTCTCAATCAGAGGAACAAAAGCCGTTATTTCCGGTCGAATGCACACTTTAACACCGTCTGGCAATACCGAAATGACGTACGCATGGATTGATTGACCCACTTCGAGCGTTTGTAGAGTTGGTCTTTTCAATGATGCTTTTGCATCAAAGTCGTCATTACCATTCTTTGCATTCTTGTTCACATTTTCGTCGTCTTTGTCTTCGTCTGCGCTGCTCCTGAGAGTGAGATCTAGTAGCCCACCTCGATCACCTGCCATGCCAAGAACAGCAACGTTCACAGTCAAACCGAGCGATAATTCTTCCAGCGGAAACTTCGATTTCGCGAAAGCGCCAGTCTCGGTGATGTGAATGCGTCCTTTTTTACTGTTTGGAAGCGATACAAGCGCTTGGAGTGGCTGAAGTTCCGAAACGACACCTTGGAATTTAGTCCCAACCTTTGGACCGCAATTCGATTTATTAGTGTCCACATACGGGACGGTGAGTAAAAGTCGGTTGCTGTAGAACTCGTCACCTTTAACATCGTCAGGAGAAGATGCGGAAGGAACCTGCGCAATTACCACATTCACTCTCTGATTGACCTCAAACCGTTCTGAAGCGTCGTTTAAACGCACGTTACAGTAGTGAACGGGAGCATATCCAATAGCGTCAGAATACTTTGGAAGAGATAAAATGACATACTGGGCTTTAATAAGCTCTACGATAGCTTCTGTTGCCTCACCTACTTTCAATTTCTTCAGCGCTGCGGAGGCGGATTTTACTTTCTTCTTCTTTTTCTTCGATAAATTCTTCTCGGTCACCACGCTCACTTTACCGATATCAATAACACCTTCGCGTCTAGAAACGTCTAACACTCTTCCAGATAAACGAGTCTCGGAGGTAAATTCTTCTATTTCTACGCTTTCCGGCACTTGATGCGGAGAAACCAACCCAACTGCATTCTCATCTTCATCGATATCGATCAAAACGCCGTAATCCTTCGTTTCGTTGATCGAGCCTTCGATATCACATCCAGGTTCAAACGTGCGTACTGTTTTTTCAGATAACAAAGTCTCTGCCTCCTTGGGATCTTGAGCAACCTTGAAATCTAAGAACTCGAGGTCCGCAAAGAATGAGCGAATCAAAGGCGCATCTGATAAAGGTTGCGCAGTTGTTTGCAACCGAAGTGAAAGCGAAAGCCGCGGCGGAACGCATTCAACATCCACCGAAAGGACCATAGCTTGTACAGTTTGACCGACAAAGAACGAATCTGTGGCGTTACATCCGTCAGGTATTTGCGAGGGAGGCGCTAACCCGGTGAGAGAACCTAAAAATCGCACGAATACGCCCGTCGATGATGTTGAGGCGACGTACCCTGGATATATCTTTCCAGCCTTTACCTTATCTGCTCTATCGGGTAGACTTGAACTTGTTACCGCCTCTATAATCGAAAGTTTCCGACTCATGACAACTCTTTTTGGCTTTCTTTCGATAACCACGAAAGCTCCAGGTAAAACTTCCCCGATTTTTAAAGTTGATGCCATGCTCAGAGCCGTGACGGGGTTATCGGATAGGTGCTGAAACGCGACGAGTCCTTGAAACGATCCCTCTTCTGTACTCGAAGTCACCTCAATAATGCTCGAGCCTTGGACTATTTTAGTGATAGTCGCAGATGCAAAAACTTTACCGATTGGTACAGCGTCCGTCGACAAAGAGATAGCAGCAGCAGCAGCAGCAGCACCAACCGTTGCTTCCGCTCCTTCGGCAGCATTGTCGTCTTCGTTGCCGCCGCCGCCGCCTAGCGAAAGTCTCAGTTTGTTTTCTCCTCGATCCGCGGAAACGATTGTCGTTCGAATAACTTGACCAACCGCATAGGCGTCTGCAATACTCTGACCCTCAGCCAACCCGAGATCTTGCGATCCTGCTAATCCCTTCAAGTTTCCATATAGTGTGACGAATACGCCGTAATCGACAACGCCTGAAATTATGCCGTGCGTCGTTCGTCCAGGAATCGCATCCTCGATCGTTTTCAATACCGGTAATTCCGACTTTATCAACGCACGCTTATGAGTAACGATAGCTCTGTGTCTGGATCGGTCCACGCTGATGACTCGAAACTTCAAGATTGCGCCAGGAGCAACTTTAGATGACGTCGTTCGTCCGACGATATCGGACACATGAATCGGCGGACAAAGAGCTTTGACACCTTCGGCAAGTTTTACGATGGCTCCAAAATGTTCTGTCGCTAAAACTTCGCCCTTGACAATCATCCCAGGAACTAGCTCTTCCAGACTGAAGAAGGGTTGCTCCAAAACAGATCTCTTTAAACTAACGTTGGCGACGGCGTCTAACAATCGATGTCCAATCACTCGAACTTTGACTTGTTTTCCTACTTTGTACTTCTTTTCTATTTTTTCTACGTGATCGTCGGAAAGATGCGAAACGTGCGCGTATCCAGCGACGCTTCTAGTCTTTCCACCTTGGCTGATTTGAAGCGATACTCCGACATTTGGATCTACTCGGTTTATCACGGCGTTTTCGAAGATTGACCCGGTCGATGGAAGAATGCTTGCCGGCGAGCGTGCCTCAAGCAAGTGCGGTTGAAGAGATAAACCGACGCGTTTATTTTGAGCATCTACAAAAATCACGCGCGAACGTAACTTCTGTCCTTCTTTAAACGATGTTGTATCTTCGGCTGCGATGTGAAAGCAGTCAATTGTTCCCGAAAAATACGTCATGAACGAGACAGAAATGCCATCATGGAGAACAGACTTCACGCGCGCTTTTACCAACATCCCGGGAAGAATTGTAGATATCAACGTCGATTTATTTTCGAGCGCAATTGCGCTTGAGCACCGTTTCGTGCCTGCGATGACTTTATACACGTTACTCTCGCCAAGTTTACTCCCTCTTCCGTTCCTCTTCTTGTTGTTATTGATATCCTTTTTCGCTTTTGGCGTCAACGCGATGACAACTTCTATGAGCTGACCGGTGAGAAGCGAATCGTGCTCATCCCCTGCGCTATCGCGCGACAAAAAACCGGTAGATCCATCAATACCGAACTCGACGATGTATCCGTGATCTTCCACGGAAGTGACTACTGCTGGTATCGCCGCGCCTTCAGTTAAGCACTCTTTATCCAATCCCGCGCACACTTGCGAGAGACGCAGAGTCAACTCAATCCGTTTCCCACCGGTTTTCCCCTCGTCGAGATTTACAACCGCGCATCGCACGATTTGCCCGACGTGAAATAGAGACTCCAAACCAATCTTTGCTTTTTTGCCTCCATCTTCCTCTTCCTCTTCCTCTCCGCTACTTTCCTCGCTGCTGCTGCTGCTGCTGCTACTACTGAATTCCTCTTCAGACGAGGAATACGAAGACGGCTTCTTCTTACTTTTTCTCTTGACTCTATCCTTGTTAGTAATATAAAAAGCATCCGAGGCTTCTGATTTCGACACCGTTCCTTTCAATCCGTTCTGTAATGAGACGATTAATCCTTTATTCGAAACGTTAGAAACAATTCCGAGCAACTTGACGCCTCTGCGTAACGTCTTCCACTTCAAAGCTTCGATGTATTTACCGCTACTTCCTTTACCTCCAGCTTTTCTACCTTTCAAACTCAAAGACGAATCTTTGGATATAGCCGCGAATCGCTCCGTCGCAGTGGTGGTTGTCTTCGTTCGTGAAGCGCGACGAGATCGCTCGTTTTGTTCTTCTTCTTCTTCGTCTTCTTCGTGTTCTTCGTCTCTTTCATCGTCGACGAAATTCCCGCGAGGAAACGCCTCTTCATCTTCGTCGTTTTTGTTCTTCTCGCGCCCGTCCGCACTTCTTCCGCGCTTCTTCATTGCTTGCGTTAACGAATGCGTGCGATGTTTCTCAATGTCGAGTGATTGTATGCTTGGTTCTTCTTCTTCTTGGAGAGCGAGGAAAAAAATGGAGCAGTGAAGTCATACAGCCGCCATAAAAAAAGCGAGAGCTGCTTCTCTGTCTGTCCAATATCACGCGCACGTAACTTCCTCCTTCTTCTTCTTCTACTTCTATTTCTTCTCCTCCTCCTCCTCCACCTCGTGGTGTATATTATATAATAAAACCGCACCGTCGTAAGAAGTACTACCACAAACAACAACAACAACAACAACAAAAGAGCGAGCGGCGCTTCCACATTTGGACGACCTGGTTGTATTCGGAAACTCCTTCCATTCGGCAGACTCGAGAAACACACGACAACCCTTTTCTTCTACTTCGACGCTTGATTCGTCGGAATAAAAACCATGGCGAAAAAGAAGAAGAAACCGTCGAAACCGTCCAACCCTCGCGTGAAGAAGTACAAGCATTTCGAAGCCGGCGGAGGAGGAGCAGGAGCGAGCGATTGGGAAAACAACAAAAAAGCCGAAGACAACGCTTCCGTTTTCGATAGAAAAAGTTCAAAGCAAAAATTCGAGATTTTAGGACGGAAAATCAAAGGAAAAAGCGGGAACGTTTTGAAAGCGAGAAGGGAAGGATTCGAACGACGGGAGAGAACTTTGTTAGTGGAACACAAATTAAGCGGAAAAGCGAACGCTTTCGTGGATTTACGGTTCGGAGAGTTGGACAACAACTTGACGCAGGAGGAAAAGTCAATCGGACGCTTGGCGCGAGCACGATTGGGACAACTGAGAAAGAAGCGAAAGAATACGTATTCGCTCGAAGGAAACGAGAACGACGACGATGAAGACGAGGACAATGGCGACAGTATCAATAGGAGAAATTTGATGTCGTTGACGCATCTCGGTAAACCTCTGAATGAAAGGAGAATAGCAAACGCAAAGTTCGATTCGGATTCTGACGACGAGCACGGCACGAGACGATTGATGAACGAAGAAATGACGCGAAGAATGCATTTTGGTGGAGGCGATTTTGACGACAACAAAAATGGACGTGATGATGATGATAATACCGGTGGATTTCGACGGAAAGAAAGGAAGAGCACAGCCGAGGATGGCGATGACGATGACGACGACGGCGATAGAAACGGCAACGAAGATACAGGTATGGAGAGAAGAAAAACGAAAAAGGAAGTCATGGACGAACTCATCGCGAAGAGTAAAATGTATAAAGCCGAAAAAGCAAAACAACGCGACGACGATGAAGAACTTTTGGATAAACTCGACGCGAATTTTAGAGTCATCCGTCAAGGCGGTTTGTTACAAGGCGCGCTGCGAAAAGCAGTCGGTCATTTGAAACCGACAAACAAAAATACTTCCTTGAACATTTTGCAATCGGGATTACCGAAAGAAGACGATACGAAAAGTGATTACGATAAGATTGCGAAATCATTAGCTTTAGATGCGAGAGCTCATGCCGCGGAAAGGGAAAAGACATCAGAGCAAATCGAAGCGAGACAAAAGCGACAGCTCGAGGAAGCTGAACGCGCGAGATTGAAGCGTATGCGAGGAGATCTCTCGGAGGACGACGAGGACGACGAGAGAAGGAACGGCGAGGACGAGGATGCACCCTTAGGAGGGTACGCCTTGAGAAGACACAAAGCGCGCAAATTAGAAAAAGAGAATGGAGAAAGTTGTGGTCAACTTTCGACAGCGAGAGTAGGCGGTGAAGATCTCGATGACGATTTTGAGCTCGGCGAAGACGACGATGAAATTTTTGAGGAAGAAGAAGACGAAGATGAAGACGACGAGGAAGATTCAGACGAAAGTGACGACGACGACGTCGACGATTTAGATGAGACTGGAAAGTTCCGCAAAGAAGCGAACAAGATGGATGAGAAATTAGAAAAAGGTAAAAATCGGTTAAGGGAACTCGGGATTCTCAACGATGGAGTAGAAGTCAAGAAGAAAGTAGAGAAGAGTGCAAAGATTCATGAGGGCACAGGAAGCGACGACGACGACGACGACGACGACGATGATGACGATGATGATGATATCATGAATAGAGAAATTCTTTTCGATGATGATTCAAAAGAAGTCAGCGATGATGACGACGACGACGACAATGCCCTGAAAAAATCCAAAGAAGTAAAAAAGAAGAAGGATGCCAAAGCTCGAGATGATCTACTTCGCGCTGAAGAAGCAATGGAAGCAGGCTCGTCAGAAATCCCGTATACGTTTGATGTTCCCGAAACGTTTGAAGCATTCGAAACTCTCTTAACTAAGTACACTTCTGATGAAGTTTCGATTGTGCTTACTCGCATGCGCGTGTGCAACGCACCAACTTTAGCGACTGAAAATAGACGAAAAATTCAAATGCTTCTCGGACTTTTACTTCAACGTTTTGAAACGTTATGCGGCAAAGATAATTTGCCAGTCGCAGATTTGAATGTTATCTCAAAGCACATTTCTGAAATCGCAACGCAAGTTCCGTTTTATGCCGCCACTGCAGCGAAAGCGCGCATTGAAAAGATGGGCAAGAGGTTGCAAAAAGCTTTGCGATTGGGCGAAACTGGTTTACCGCCGGCGAGGACAATATTACTTCTTGGATTATTTGCGGATATCTTCAGTTCTACGGATAAGCAGCACGCCGTCACTACGCCAGCGTCGTTGTACATAGGAAACGTGCTCTCACATTGCGCCGTTCGATCAACCAACGACGCAAATTGTGCGGTGGTTTTATGTGCTCTCGCGAGCGCGTACGTCGTTCCTGCCATGCGCATTTTTCCAGAGGCTCTCAATTTACTCACTGCTATGGTCCACGCCTCAGCTGAGAATGAGAAGTGCAAACAAACATGGAACGAAGGACTACCGATGCATCTTCAAGAGCAGTGTGGTGGATCATGGTTGCGGCCTTTTGCACATACAGGGAACGGGAAAAAGTCATCCTCAGAGACGATTGAAGTGCTTTCTCTGGCGAAGTTGTTGTCGTCACGACATCGAAAGAAAACAAAAGCAGCGGCAGAATCAGCTGCCCAGGAACGCGTGGCAATGCTTCGATATGCGATTTCGACGCTCGGAAATCTCATCAAACCCGTCCAAAAAGTAGCATGCGCGCCTGAAATGTTGCAGAAAGTGCAAGTCGCGCTGAACAGATTAATGCGTTCGTTAAAAACGTTCGGGAAAAAAGACGGTGCGGTGTACGACGGCATTTTGAAAATGTGCGAAACGATGCATAACGAAATTTGCAAGACGAAGAAAAGTAGCGTTCGCCTCTCGCTCGCCTGGCACACAAAGTCGGTTGAAGCTATTAAACAGTTCAATCCAATGTACGAAGAAGATGGCTTTCAGAAAGGACGCGATTACGATCCGAATAGAGAACGTGCGGAAAACAGAAAGCTCAAGAAAGAGTTGCGAAAAGAAGCGAGAGGAACCGTGCGTGAGCTTCGCAAAGATAACCAGTTTATGCATCACGCGCGCGAGCAAGAAAAAGCTGCAGAAGCCGAGGAAAGAGACGCAAAACACAAAGAAGTGTTATCATTCCTCGAAAAGCAAGAAAGTGACTTCAAATCCGGCGGCCAAGGTGGTCTTATTGTTAAAAACAAACGAAGAGCCCAAGGCGGCGCTTCAAAGAATGGAAACAGACGTAGATTTTAAAGCGCAAGACAAAGAGTATGATGTACCTAATATTTTTACCCCATGTCGTGCAACGTCTCAAATTACGATTCGTTTCTCAACTCCAACATTATGCGCTCCATGTCATCCTTTGTCACCGTGTATCCAGCACCGTTCCTCTCCGAAATCTCACGTAATTTCTCCATTAACTTCCCTTTCATCTGCGCGAACCCAGTAGCTAATCTGAGTTGTTGGTCCATCGGCAACGTCCCAAACGCCTTTTCGCTCGCGTTCGCTAATGTATCTCCATCTCCGGTATCTCCGTCAATTTTCGTCTGATACTCGAGCACGTCTTGCATCGTCATTTCTTCATCCACATCATCCTCTCCTTCATCCTCTACGTAAAAAGTAGAATCGCCTTCCTTTCTCCAATAAAATTTCATACTCGGGTCGTCGCCGTCCAAGCACTCGTGTTCGGACATTAACACAATTTTACCCGCTTCCGCTGGAAATTCTTCCGTTCGAGCGTCGTAAAGGATATCACACACGTCGTTCTTACTGTTGGTGGCGGTATTGTCTTCTTCTCTTCGCTTTGTGACCGTGGCGCCCCACCAGACAATCTCTTCTTTTATTCTTTTCGTCTCGCTGTTCGTTTTTACTACATTTTCCTCGTCTGAAAGCGTATTCTGAATCACCCAACGAATTTCAATTCTGGAGCCTTCCTTCACGTGCGGCGCGATAATATTCGTTTTTTCTTCTTTTCCCTCTCCATTTTGTACGAGAATGTTACCGATTGAGTTCTCAACGAGCCGGCGGATTATCGTCTGATTTTTGAAATCTTCTTCTTCTTCTTCTTCTTC
>Ga0115000_10003165_pt1 | contig 13804 bp, 13 predicted proteins | sample ArcticOcean_MG_C_6_FD_89690 | JGI IMG/M metagenome (GOLD analysis project Ga0115000, IMG submission 89690) | Marine microbial communities from western Arctic Ocean - ArcticOcean_MG_CB8_128 | ecosystem: Environmental > Aquatic > Marine > Oceanic | place: Arctic Ocean: Canada Basin | collected...
ATGTACTTATCCCAGTTTTTGTTTGTAGGTGCGTTAGGAAAGTAATAACATTCTTTTTCTCCATTTGGATAAGTTAAATTCTTCCAAAATCCAGTTGGTATATGCACTCCAGTGGTTCTAACTTCATGTCCAGCCTCAAAAACAAGTTCTATTCTAACTCTAATACTTCCAAGTGATGCGGACCAGTCTCTAACCTGTTGTTCTAATTGAGCCCACTCTCCTCTATTTAGATCGTCAATTTGCATAGCACAATTTATAAACGAAAATGTCTTGTTTAAATTATCTTCGGAGTCACTAAAAGTTGCTGCAGGTGCAAGATGACCTTTATCCCACTCGTTTTTATAATAATCATCATTATCACTAGTTTTAACACCAGATTCTAAGTAAAAATCTTTATTACCTCTATCAACATTTTTGGGTCTATTTGATACAGAATATTCTATCCAATTTGGTTGCTCATAAACTTCATTATAAGAAACTGTAAAAATACCCTTGTTGATAATAACTTCTTCCCTTAAATCTGGAAACACACAACAATCTACCTTTACATCATCACAGGAAAGTAAAATTAGAAATAAAAATATTCTTAAAAACAATTTCATTTATTAAAATTAAAAAAGTAAAATTAACATTACGTTTGTTAAAAATTTAAAAAAATGAAAAAAATATTATTAACGTTATTTATTCTAATTCCATATCTTAACATATCTCAAGAAGTTCAGAAAGTTGAAGTTATAAAATCAGATTCTCAAATTGAAAAACTAAATGAATTATTGGGTCAAAATGAAATTAAAATTGACTTTTTAGATTTTTTATTATTTCCAGCCTTAACAATAGGTTATGAAAAAAGCAGAAATTCTTCTACTGCTTTTGGGGCTACCATGTTTATAAATCTTAATGGAGAGTTAGGTGATGATTGGAACGATAAATTTGCAATTACACCCTACTATAGGTTTTATTTTTTAGAATCTCAAGACTATGGAGGATATGGTGTATTTGCTGAAATATTTGGAAAACTAACCTTGGGCGAAAACGAATATTATGATAACATATCTCCAAATTCTGTATCCGACTCATATTTTGATATTGCTCCAGGACTTGCTGTAGGTAGAAAATGGATTAATAGAAAAGGATTTACTTTTGAATTAATGTTTGGTGTAGGTAGAAATCTATTATACGACAAAGAAGATAGTAATAGATCCTCTGGAACTGTAAGAGCAGGAGTCTCAATTGGAAAAAGATTCTAAATTTTAAACATTCTTTAAAGAATCTTTAAAAGATTTCTTAACTTAACTTCCTGAATTAATTAACTAATCAAATAAACTAAAAATGAAAAAATTATTATTATTAAGTCTTATTACACTATTTATTTCTTGTGCTAATCAAGATCAAGAATGTGAAACACCATCAAATGGATTTATTGAAGGAACAGGGCAATCTGTAACTCTTGGTTCAGAAGCTACTGTTGATGTATTTAAAGCAATAGACAAAGCTTGGGCAGAAAGAGATTATGAATCTTTAAAAACACTTATTTCTGACGAAGGAAATTACACTCACGATGATAACTCTGTTTCTACAAACGCAGAAGAATTTATAGCTCATATTGAAGCTGGTTATCAAGATTCACTAGAAAAAGATGAAGAATGGGGATGGGTTACAAATTTTGCTTTTTCAGTAAAACCAACTAAGTCCGAAGATGGAGATTATGCAAATGAAAATGGTGAATGGGTATGTGCTAGGTTTACTGGTGCAAACGGAGATGTTTACGAAGAATGGTATCAAATTGTTGATGGAAAATTAGCTATGTGGTCTTCAGCTAAAAGAGAAAATAAATAATATGAAAAAACTAATTTTATTACTAACAATTATTTCTATTTCAGCATGTTCTGAAATGGAGAAATCTTCTCAAGATTTCCCTTTTGAACCTACTTATCAAAAGGAATGGAAAATTGGAAATCAAGAAAATGTTTTACTAGTTCAAAACCTACATAAAGCCATAATGGATATAGAAATTGATAAAGCCTATGGTTATATGTCTGATGACATAGTTGTTTATCACGGTGACGGATCAACAACTGAGGGAATCGAAGAGTTTAAAACACTTTATGATGAAGCTTTCAGATCGGGAGTTTTTTCTGAATACTCGGTTGGAGCAAACATTTCTGTAGTTTCTGAAGAAGGCCATGAATGGGTTTTAATTTGGGATTCTGCAGGATCTAGTGGCGTAACTACAAATTATATGGAATCCTTTAGAATTGAGAATGACAAAATTACCGTAATGAATCAATTTAGTAAACCTGAACTATAAAAATTAAATATTATGAAAAAACTATTATTACTATTAATTATTATCACAACTGTTGGTTGTAATCAAACTGGCGTTACTATCGTTGAATTTGAAGATGAAAAATCGAATGCAATTAGAGGACATTACGAACATTATCTAAACAATGATATTGATGGGTTAAAAAAACTTTGGGCTGATGATGATAAAATCGTTTTATTTCTTGGAAGTGTGGAACAAACTCCACTTTCTGAACTAATTGGATTAATTGGAGTTCAACATGCTGCTTTTGATAATATTCAAATGCTTAATATACAAGGTGCAGATGAACCTATATATGTTGAAACCAAAGCATATGAAAGTGGACAAACATGGACTAATACATGGTTTAAATGGTCAGCAGTTGGTAAAACAAGTGGAAACCTAATTGAATTTCCTGCTCATATATCATTTAGATGGGAAAATGGCGAAATCGTTGAAGAAGTACATTTATTTGACCCTACTTTGATGAACCAAGAATTGGCTTTAGTTCCAGCACAAGTAAAAATGATGCAAATCGAAAATTAAAACAATCTTATATAAATTTTATTAAAAAAAGCTCTAGTTACTAGGGCTTTTTTTATTGAAAATTCAGCTGCTATTTACTGTAGTATAATACTTTTGAGAAATTGTTGTAATTAAAGATGTTTTAGTTTGTCCCATAAAGAAACTACTTAAAATAAAGTTTTGATATTTTTCCATTTCCTGCTGCAAAAGCGACAGTATCATTTAAAAACCTTACGGTATAATAGCCTTCATCACTAAAATGTTTCCAAGTCATTCCACTGTCAGACGAATAGTCAATTCCATCAAAACCAACTGCAAGTAATTTTTTTCCATCACTATTAGGAAAATATTGAACACAACTTCTGTACCCTGGATTTTGATTATCAGCAATTGATTTCCAAGTCTTTCCACCATCACTAGTAATAATTTTATTTAAGCTATTTATTTCAGGCTTAGTATAGTCTCCTCCAACAGCATAACCATTCTTCTTGTCATAAAAATCAATACTAAATATACCTGTTGTAGATTCTCCTTGTAAAATTGGAGTATTAAAAATTTCCCAGCTCCTACCCTTGTCTTTTGAAAAATAAACTCTGCTATTAATTCCTCCACTTGCAATCCAAGTATAGTCATCAATAATGGAAATATTAGTGTCACTAGCTGCAAAAAAACCTTCTGAATCTTTTATATCTCCAAAAACAGAACAATCTAGCTTATTCCAAGAGTCTCCCCCATCTCGAGTAACTAAAACACTAATACAATTATCAGTAAAATCTCCAACTACAATTCCTTCATTATTATTCCAAAACTCCATTGAATCGTAAAAGACTTTTGGATGTTCCTCCTTATACACTAGTCTACCGTTTTTAAATAATAGAGCTGGGTTTGAAATTGAAATAGTAAAAACATCATTTTCGGTTACAGCCAAAGATCTGAAATTTGGAACAATTGAATCATTTTCAATTTTATAGGTGATTTCTGAAATAACATCACTTTTGTCTATATCAAAATATAAAACAGTTCCGTTTGAAGTTGCAGAATATACGCTGTTGTTCTTAATTTCTAAAGCTCTAATGTTTATTTCTGAATCAATTAAAACTGGATTTATTTCAAGACTTGAAATTACAGTGTCTTTAGAACATGAATTAAAAATCATTAGAATTAATAAATAAAAAAAAGTCTGTCTTATCATTTTTTTAAAATTTGTATCTTTAAATTTAGAGGAATTAAAATTAACAATCATGAAGAATTTTTTTGTGTCAATATTATTAATCACAATATTATACGGTTGTAATGAAGTACAAAAACCAAGAATTGCAATAGCAGGACTTGCTATAGAATCAAGTACTTTCTCACCTGCAAAAACTTTAGAATCTGACTTTAAAGCTAGATTCGGAGATGATGTTTTTAGTTACTACCCATTTTTAAAAAAAGATTCTATTAACAGACAAAGAGCAGAATGGATTCCTACGTTAAGAGGTCATGCTCTTCCTGGTGGAATAGTGACAAGAGAAGCTTACGAGTCATTAGTAACTCAAACATTAAAAAGATTGAAAGAGAATCTGCCATACGATGGATTGTTTTTTGATATTCATGGCGCAATGAGTGTTGAGGGAATTGATGATCCAGAAGGAAATTTTATAAAACGAGTTAGAGAAGTTGTTGGATACAACACGTTAATATCAACATCAATGGATTTACATGGAAATGTTTCACATGAACTAACCAAAGAATCAGATTTAATAACTTGTTATAGAATGGCTCCTCATGAAGATGCAATTGAGTCAAAAAGAAGGGCAGTCACTAACTTGCTTGATAGGTTAGAATCTGGAAAAGGAAAACCGTTATACAAGTCAAGAATTGAAGTTCCTATTTTGTTGCCAGGTGAAAAAACTAGTACTAGAATAGAACCTGGAAAAAGTTTATATGCAAAAGTAAATCCAGAAACTAAAAAAGAGGGTGTTATAGATGCTGCGATATGGATGGGGTATCCTTGGGCTGATGAACCAAGAAATCACGGAGTAGTTGTTGTTTACGGAGATAATAAAGAAGCAGTTAAAGAATCTTCAGAGTACTTAGCAAAAAGTTTTTGGGATGTAAAAAATGAATTTGAATTTGTAGCACCCGTTGGAACTTTAGAAGAGAGTGTAAACTTAGCTTTAGAAAGCAAGACCAAACCATTTATAATAAGTGACATGGGTGACAATCCAACAGCAGGAGGAGCTGGAGATGTTACATGGACACTTGATAAATTATTGAAAAGAAAAGAATTTAAAAATGAAAATGGTCCATCATTAATATATGCCTCAATTCCAGGTCCTAAACTAATAAAAAAAGCTTTGAAATTAAATATTGGAGATTATGTTGAAGGATATGTTGGTGCTGAAGTAGATAACAGATACTCAGCTCCTATTCTTTTAAAGGGCATAATTAAATCTATTAAAAAGGGAGATGTAAATGCCAAAACTGAATTAGTGATCAAAACAGGTAGCATTAACGTTATTGTCACCGAAAAAAGAAAGCCTTATCACTACATAAAGGATTTTACAGATTTGAATTTAAAACCAAGTGAATCAAATATTGTCGTTGTTAAAATCGGTTACTTAGTTCCTGAACTTTACGATATAAATAAAGGGTGGATAATGGCTTTAACACCAGGTGGAGTTGATCAAGATCTTTTTAGATTAGATTATAAAAGAATTAAAAGGCCAATGTTTCCTATAGATTCATTTACAAAAGATCCTGATCTAAAAGCAGTATTTGTTCCAGTATCAAATTAGAATTATTTCTTTTTGAATTTTGAAAACAAAAATTCCTGTGAAGTGCTAAATGGTGTCTTGTGAATACTTTTTTGAGATTTAATTAATTCAAAATCGTTATTAAATAAGTCAGAAATCGAGTTCTCACTGTATCTTGAAACTTCTAGCCCACTACATTTTAAAGGACCATTTTCTGAAAATGTAGCAATAATTAAATTACATTGATTATGTAATGAATTTTTTACAAGTTTTACATAGTTATCAATTTCTACACTGTCTTTTAAAAAGTGAAATGCGGCACGATCATGCCAAAGATCATATTTTTTTGTAGGATTAAAATTATTAATATCAGAAACTATCCAGTTCACAAGCTTTGATTTAAGACCTAATCTTTTCTTAGTTTTTTCAATAGATTTTGATGAAATATCTAAAACCGATAAATTAACAAAACCCATTTCAAGTAAATTATCAACTAATCTACTCTCCCCAGCTCCAATATCAATTATTTCAGCATCTAGACTTAAATTTAAGCTTTTAACAAATTCCAGAGAGAGTTTTGGAGATTTTTGATACCAACTAACTTCGTTTTCATTTTTTTTATCATAAACATTTTGCCAATGATCTTCAAGATATTTTTTCATATTTTAATAATATTTTCTAAAAATAGACTCTTATTAGTAAATTTAAACTACATTCGCCAAAAATTAATAAATTATTTAAGATATGAAAAATGGAATTGTAAAATTCTTTAACGGATCAAAAGGATATGGTTTTATCAAAGAAGAAGGAGTGGAAAAAGATCATTTTGTTCACGCTTCAGGATTAATTGACAGAATCGATGAAAACGACAAAGTAGAATTTGAGTTAGAGGATGGTCCAAAAGGCCTAAGTGCTGTCAACGTAAAGAAAATTGACTAATTAGTATTAGTTAAACTTTAGTATAAATCCTTATTTAAGGATATATAAAAAGACAAAGGTTGTTTCATTGAAGCAGCCTTTTTTATTTATACAAATCGAAACTATATTTCTACAGTTCGTTTTGTTACTAAATAAATTCCAATAAAAATCAAGATCATTCCTGCCAAACTAACAAGTGACAAAGAATCGCTTTTAGTTGAGATTGCAAAAACAATTCCTACAATAGGCTGAAGATATATAAACGAACTTAACGAAGAGGCTGTTAATTTTGTTAAAGCATAAGCATTAAACAAATAAGTAAAAAATGTAGTTCCTATCACAACAAAAAGCATCGGAATAACAGCTTCTTTTAAAGGAAGACTTGTCCACTCTACTTCTAAAAAATGACTTATTGTTACTGGAAAATTCATAATCACTCCCAATAAAAACAACCACTTAAGTAAAGTAATTATATTGTACTTAGATATTAATGGTTTAACTAAAACTAAATAAAGACCGTATGCAAAAGAGTTGACGATAAATAAAAAATTTCCCAAAGGAATATTAGGGGCATTTTCACCTGTCTTTGCCGTATAGAGTACTAATATTAGAGCACCCACAAAACCAGAAATTATTCCGAAAGCTTTCATACTTTGAATTTTTTCTTTTAATAATATTGCAGAAAAAATAAATACAACAATTGGAGAAAGAGTAATCATTACGGAACTATTAACTGGGGTTGAAAGTTCAAGTCCTTTAAAAAACGCAAGCATATTGATAACCATTCCTAAGAAAGCACAAAGAATTATTCTAGGCCAATCCTTTTTATCAATTTTTTCGGATTTAATAAATAAACTAACAGTCCAGAACAATAATGAAGCACCAATAACTCTTAAAAGTATAAAAGCATATGGACCTATATAAACTGGCATTACATTTTTAGCAACAGTGTGATTTAAGCCATAAATTAATGTAGCTCCAAAAGCGGCCAAAAATCCTAATGATCTATTACTCAATTAATAAGTTTATTATACCTTGTAAAGGTAATTCTATTATATAAAACAATGACAATCAAAAGATTTTTTTTATTAGTAACTCTCTCTGTTTTTTTATCATGTTCAAGTCCTAAATATGAATATATTATTAAAGACGATTTGTTTAGAACAACAATAAAAAAAGGAAATTTTTTAGAATTAAAAAATGGATATACTTATTTTAATATTAATAATAGTTCAAGTGAAAATACTTTAGTATTTATACACGGGTTTTCAGTTCCCTCTTACATTTGGGACAAAACATACAATTCAGCAAAAGAAAAAGGTTATAAAGTAATTAAATTGGATTTATATGGAAGAGGTTTTTCTGATAATCCAGATTTAGATTATACAGATGACTTATTTGCTAATCAAGTGATAGAACTACTTGAAGCCTTAGAGATTAAAAACGCAACGTTTTTGGGTCTTTCTAACGGCGGGAGAGTTATTTCAAAAATAGCAGATTTAAAACCAAATATTGTAGAGAAACTAGTTTATGTATCTGCTTCAAGCTTCAACAGTCATAAAGAGTTAGAAAATAAAAATGTTTCTGAAGATGAGATAAAAGATTTTATAGAAAACAAATATCCTACAATATCGTCTGGACAATTATCAGATTTCAAATATCCTGAAAACTATCCTAATTGGGACGATAAGTACGAAGAACTATTAAAATTCAATGGATTTGCTAGAGCCTTAATTTCTACTTTAAAAAATCATGTAAACTTAGATTCTGAGAATAAAGAAATAAGTGATTCAAATAAAACTGTTTATACAATCTGGGGGGACAGTGATTCAGTGGTCGTTTATAATCAAATCAAGGATAAATTAAACAAACTATTACCAAATAGATTTGAATATATTGTACCAAATTCAGGTCATCTTCCACATATTGAAAATCAAAATGATTTTGAAAATTACTTATTTGATGTAGTTTTAAAATAATTAATTATACTGCGTTATGGCTATTTTTGTTAAAAGAATCGTCTACTTAGATTATTGATCTATTTCTTTTCTAAATTTCACTCAGGAAACAGAGAAGGGTTTTTTTCTTTAACTAAATAACCTTTTTTTCTAATATAATCTGGATAATTAAGTTCCTTTATAATTATACCTGTATTACTTTCTAACCATTCAGCTACTAAATGTCTGTGACAAAATTTTGTTTTTGCACAGTTACACATCAAAACAGGTTCTGTGCTACCTGTTAATGAATTTATATGTTCTAAAACATTATTAGCATTTAATTCTAAGAGCATATTATTGTATTCGATAATAAATTTTTCCTCAGATATTTTTTTCTTTTTAAAATTGTCTAATAATCTAAAATTTGGGGCTAATGCTTTGTATTCAAACATAATATCAGAGGAGTTTGAAGGAAAAAGTGATATAGAAACACCTCCCTCAATTTCAGTATTTTTTAATATGTTAAAGCTTGCTGTTTTGATATTTTAAATTTATAATGAATTTAAATAATTTTAACAAATTCACAAAAAAAATTGAATATTATTAATATAATCTTATTTCCTGTTAATCCAGGTTGATAAAAATTCATAAAATTTATGATAAAAAACTTTTATTCTTAACATTATTTTAACATATTTGTTGTAAATCAAATAATTATATATGAAAAAACTAAACTTTTTGGTGACATTATCTTTAATGTTAGTGTCATTCTGGGGATTTAGTCAGCAAGTTACCATTACTGGTAGTGTAGCTGATGATAGTAGTCTTGCTCTCCCTGGAGCAACAGTTATAGTTGAAGGCACCTCTAATGGTGTTACAACTGATTTCGACGGAAATTATTCAATTACTGCAAGTGTTGGAGACGTATTAGTCTTTAGCTATGTAGGTTTTGAAACTAAAACCGTAACTGTTGGCAATGACAGAAAAATTAACGTTCTACTAAATTCAAGTAACGAACTTGATGAAGTAGTTGTTACTGGAATTACAACAAGAAACCTAAAACGATCAACTAGTAGTTCAGTTGTTGTAGATGCTGCCCAAATTGAGGGTGTAGCAATGACTTCTCCTGATGCTGCTCTTCAAGGTAGAGTTGCTGGTTTAAGAGTTGTTTCTCAATCTGGTACACCTGGTTCACCAACTTCAATTAGAATTAGAGGTGAAGGATCTATCACAGGTTCAAATTCTCCCTTATTTGTAATTGACGGAGTTCCTGTTGTTAACGGATCTTACAGTCCACTTACCAATGACTTAGGTGTTCTATCAATGATAAACCCATCAGATATTGAAAGTATAACTGTACTTAAAGATGCTTCTGCTACTGCTCCATATGGAGCTAGAGGATCTAATGGTGTAATTGTTATTACTACAAAAACTGGTTCTGCTGGAGAAGTACAATATCAAATTACTTCTAACTATGGTTTTCAAAACTATGCAATGGACGAGCGTCCAATGCTTAATGGTAATCAAAGATTAGAATTAGGAGCTGAAACTTTAATTAACGATTACGGATTTACTAAAGAAAATGCTACAAACTACGCCTTAGCAAACTTTCCAGGAGCTGCTGCATGGGATGCTGGTGGTAGAATTGATGGAAATTGGGATGATGCTGTAAAAGTTAAAGATGCACCAGATGCTGTTTATAATTTCTCTGCATCAGGTGGAAATGCAACTGAAAACTTTAGAATTTCTTTAGGACACAGAAAAACAACTGGTACATCAATTGGTGTTCAATACGAAAGTGTGAGTGGTGCTTTAGATTACAAGAAAAAAGCTGGAAAAGTAGATATAGTTACAAGTGTTAGAGTTTCTAATGCAATACAAGAAGGTCAGTTGGAAGGTAGTTCATATTTTGCTGCTCCACAGATGACTAGAATTTTCATGTCTCCTTTTCAGCAAATATATGGTGCTGATGGCAATTTGAATACAAGTCTTTCAACAAGTGTTTTTAATACTGTTTATTTAGCTGAAAATAATATTAGTAAATTGGATGGGACAAGAGCATTGTCAAATACTTCAATGACTTATTCATTTTCTGATGATTTAAAGTTTAACACTAGATATTCTTTGGATTATAACCTTACTAACTCTCACAGATACCAAAATGCTGTTCATGGTGGTGGAAGAGGTGATAATGGATATGCTTACCAATCAACTGGTAGATCGTTTACTTGGTCTTTTACTAATCAATTGAAATGGGACAAAACATTTAACGATGTTCATTATATTTCAGCTCTTGGTCAAATGAGTTTTCAAAAACAGAAATATGACTTTTTAAGTTCATCTGGTGAAAACGTTGCTACAGATAACTTAATATATGTTTCAAGTTTCCAAACTAACCAATCTGCTTCAGGTTCATTTAGTGATTGGAAAGAACTTGGTTATCTAGGTCTTTTAAACTATTCGTATGATGATAAGTACATTGTAGATCTTTCATACAGATACGACGGGTCTTCAAGATTTGCTATGGGTTATAGATTTGGATCGTTCTGGTCTGCTGCTGTTGCTTGGAACCTTACTGAAGAAGATTTTCTTGCAGACAGTGACATTGTAAACAGCTTAAAACTTAGAGCTTCTCTTGGTGAAACTGGAAACAACAATGTAGGGCTTAACTCATACCAATCATTGTTTAGTTATGGAGGTTCTTACGATGACAATGGAGCTGTTTCTCCAGGTTCATTTGGTAACGCTATACTAACTTGGGAAAAACAAGCTCAATACGATATAGGACTTGATTTTAGTTTATTAGACAATAGAGTTTCTGGTTCAATTGTAGCTTTTAACAAGAAAACAAGTGATTTACTTCAAAGTGTTCCTCTTTCTTTAACTAGTGGTCATTCATCTCAATCTCAAAATATTGGAGAAGTTGAAAACAAAGGAATTGAAATAGAACTTTCTTCTGATGTAATAAGAACTGATAATTTCACTTGGTCTGTCTATTCTAACTATGCTACATTGGACAACAAAGTAACTAAGCTAGCTAAAGATGCTGAAGGTAACGATCTTAATTTAGATGGTGGATACAATAGAGTTAGAGTTGGTGAAGAATTAAGAGGATGGTATTTAAGACAATGGGCTGGTGTAAATGTAGACACAGGAAACCCAATGTACTATAAAGGTGGTGAAGATTTTGATCCAACAATAGTAAATAGTTTAAATGCTGCAGATCAAACACCAGTTGGAAATAGATTACCTACTTATTCTGGTGGTCTTGGGACTAGAGTTAATTGGGGTGGATTTTATGCTGATGCAAACTTTTACTTCTCTGGAGGAAACAAAATATATGAGAGATGGAACTGGTATTCACAATCAACTGGATTACTATCTACATATTACTACCAAGGTGCTGCTTCACTTATGGACAGATGGCAAAAACCTGGTGACATAACTAATGTACCTAGAATGAGATACAGTACAAGTACGTCTGGAACAGGATCTGGTAATTCAACTAGATTTTTATATGATGGTGATTACGTAAGACTTAGAGATCTTGTAATTGGTTACAATGTAAACAATGCTGCAGTTGAGAGATTAGGTTTTGATTCTATATCGCTTAATGTAAAAGGAACAAACCTTTGGACTTGGGTAAAAGACGATAATCTTCAAGTTGATCCTGAAGTTGCTTTTAGTGGAAGTTGGGAAATTTACACTCCTATCTTAAAGTCAATCTCAGTAGGTCTAAATTTAAAATTTTAATAATATGAAAAATATATACAGATACTTATTAATATTTACCGCATCTGCTCTAGTAGTATCGTGTGGTGAAAGCGATCTAGAACCAACATTGGCTTTAGATAAAGACTTAGATAGCGGAATAAATTCTGCTACTGATTTAGGTTTTGTTTTAAATAGTGCTTACGACAGAATGAGTGGGTCAGGGTACTATGGAAGAGATCAAATTATTATGGGTGATGTTAGAACTGACAACGCTTATTCTAATATGAATTCTGGAAGATTTGCAAACTCTGACATGGATTACAGCAATAATGGTGCTGGACCATGGAGTTCGGTTTATGGAGTTATAGCAATTACTAATATTGTAATTAATGCTGATACTTCCAATTTAACTGGAAGTGCAGATGAAATTGCACATATCCAAGGTCAAGCTCACGCACTAAGAGCTTTAGCTCATTTTGATTTACTTCAAGACTATGGTCAACATTTTATTACTGGTCAAGGTGGAGCTAGCTCATTAGGAATTCCATACGTTAAAACTTACAAAGATCCTGATTATTTAACGCCAGCAAGAGGAACTGTTGTATCTAATATTGGTGATATTGCAGCAGATTTAACATCTGCAATTGGTATGATGAACGATTCGTTTAACTCATCAACAAGTTACATGAGTAAAGCAGGAGCATATGCTATTTTAGCTAGAGCGACTCTTTACGCTGGATCAGTTGATCCTAGCCTATATGCAACTGCTGATTCAGCAGCCAAGTGGGTAATCGCTAATTCTGGAGCTTCACCTGTAAGTGCAGCTGGTTTTGCTTCTTCTTACACTACAGACAATGCTTCAAATTCTTTATTTGAATTAGCTTTTTCTGGAACTGACAATAGAGGTATTAACGGAATCGCTTACATATTAAGAGGAACTTCTTATGGAGATGTTAGAATATTAACTGGAACTGGAGCTAATCCAGATCTATTAGATATTTATGGTGTCGATGATGTTAGAGGTGCAGCTGATATGATTGGTACTGCACAGGGATATCCAACAATGCTTGGTAAATTTCCTTCAATGAATGGAGCTGATAATGTAACATTGTTCAGAGTTGAAGAAATGCATTTAATAGCCGCAGAAACTAGCCTTAGAGCTGGAAATGCTACTGATGCACTTTCATACCTAAATAACATTCCTGCAATAAGAGGATTAGGTGCTGATTACTATGCTTCTGCAACTTTAGAAAATATTCTAGAGGAAAGAAGAAAGGAATTTGCATTTGAAGGTCTTAGATTCCATGATTTATCAAGAATGGGAATGGACATGCCTTTAATTGATGGATTTAAACAATTAAATGATGATTTAACTGGAACTCCACCTGTTTATGGTTCACATAGGTACGCATACCCAATTTCACTTTCAGAGAGAAATGCGAATCCTAATATGGTTCAAAATTACGGATACGGAAACTAATATCTAATTAACCAAAGATATTTGATAAGAAAACCCGCTGCAAGGCGGGTTTTTTTTATTTAAAATAAATGGGAATAACAGAAATTACATATTTATGGATTATAATAGCTTTAATTATTTTTCCTATAAACTTAATTTATAAAGCACCCTACGGAAAACATTCAACTAAAAAATGGGGTAAAAC
>Ga0115000_10003168_pt1 | contig 13795 bp, 15 predicted proteins | sample ArcticOcean_MG_C_6_FD_89690 | JGI IMG/M metagenome (GOLD analysis project Ga0115000, IMG submission 89690) | Marine microbial communities from western Arctic Ocean - ArcticOcean_MG_CB8_128 | ecosystem: Environmental > Aquatic > Marine > Oceanic | place: Arctic Ocean: Canada Basin | collected...
AGGTTTGGAATCACTCCAATTCAAAGGGTCATCTTGAGGAATAGGTGTTTTTAAAACTGCATAATTATTTTTTCCAAAAATAATATTAAATCTTTGACTAGGGGTTATTCTATGATGTTTGTTGCATGATGGACAAACCCATAGATTTTCTTCTAAATCTTTTTTTAGAATGGGGCCTTTACAACAAGATGTCCAATCACTACTTGCAATGTCAGCTTTAGTTGCTCTTGTCCTAATAATCTTTTTTATTTTTTCACCAAAACGTAATGTTTTTTTAATCCAGTTCATGCAATTTTATTTCTTAACCTTTTTACAATATTAGTTACATTTGTGACAGCATTTTGTTTCTTTTTTATAGATTTAGAGATTTCTTTACATAAAGCACTACCCACCACTAATCCATCAGCTTTTTTTAATGAAGCTATTGTCTTTTCTGTAATACCAAAACCAATAACTACATCTTTATTTTTGTTTATATTTTTAATTCTTTTATATCTTTCAAGAATTTTTTTAGGTGAAACATTTAGCTTACCTCCTGTTGTTGATAACATGGATATATAATAAATCATATCATGTGAATCTTTAACAATATTCTTCATTCTTTTTAAAGAGGTAGTAGGGGATATTAATTGAATAAAATTAATATTATTTCTTTTGCACTTTTTAGCAAAAGTTTTGTTTTCAGGGTAAGGCAAATCAACTACAATCAAACCATCAACACCTACTTTTCTACAGATACTAATAAATTTATTAGCACCATATTGATAAATTATATTGTAATATCCCATCAATATCACAGGCTTCGCTTGTTTTGATTTTTTAAAATCTTTTATAATTGAAAAAACATCTTTAAGTTTGATGCCATTCTTTAATGCCCTGTATGCACTTGATTGAATTTGACCACCATCAGCAATGGGAGTATTATGAGGAAAGCCTATTTCACAAATATCGGCATAATTAGCAATAGATTTTAATATTTCTAATGATTTCTTTTTGCTGTCATCACCTGCGACAGTGTAGGTTAGCAAAGCAGGTCTTCTTTCATTCTTACTTTTTTTGAATGCTAGTTTAATCAATGACATGTTAATTAATTTTACCCAATCTTGCTTTTAAAATATCTCTATCCTTTTTTGCATCACCACAAGAATTTACAATAATAATTGTATTTTTATTTAATTTGGGTGCAATTTTAATGGCTTCAGCAAAAGCATGACTTGGCTCCAAACTGGGATTTATCTTCTCAAGTTTTGTAACAAGTTTATATGCATTTAATGCATCTTCATCTGTGGCAGATGTATATCTTGCTCTTTTAGTATCTTTTAAAAAACAATGAATAGGAGATACACCTGGATAATCTAATCCTGCTGAAATTGATTCAGTATCACTAATTTGCCCTTCAATATTTTGACAAACATAAGCTGCTGCTCCATGCAAAATTCCAAGTTTGGCATTGTTTGTTAAAGGTGCGGCATGAAGTTTTGAATTTTTAGGGCCTCCAGCCTCTACACCAATTAATTCAATTTGTTTTTTATCATAATCAATAAATTCACTCCAAAACCCATAAGCAGAACTTCCACCACCAACACAATTAATTAGTTTAATTTTTTTTGGCATCTCTTTAAATTCAGATTTAAGCTGTAGTTTTAATTCCTTTGAAATTTGTGCAGTACTCCAACCACAAATTTTAACAAAAATATTAGGACCTACTGTTGAACCAACGCACATATGAGTGTTGTCACAATTTGAAACCCAGTATCTCATACACTCGCTAACAGCATCAACAAGTGTCTGGCTTCCTGAATAAACAGGAATAACTTCAGCACCATTTTTTTTCATAGAATCAACATTGGGTTTTTGTCTTTTGATATCTTTTGCGCCCATGAATACCTTACACTTTAGGCCAAATTTTTTAGCAGCCATACTCAACATTTTACCGGCATAGCCAGCACCCGTATCTCCTACGACATATTTTTTTCCTGCCTGTTTAGCAATAAGGCAATGAACAGTAGCATTATAGATTTTGTGAGCACCACCGTTTGCCTCAGAGACCATTTTAGCATATATTTGAGCTCCACCTAGGTAGTTTGATAAGTTTTGAAGTTTTATGAATGAGGTAGGAGAGCCAATATAATGCTTAAAGTAAAAATCCTTTTGATTTAAAAATTTTTTATCATGTCTTAGTTTTTCAAAAAAAATAGTTAAGTCTTCAACAGGTTTTTTTAAAGTTTCAGGAATAAAATTTCCACCAAATTTACCACCCCAAAATCCACTTTTGTCATGTTGATCAATAAGTGGTATTTTTTTTTTAAGCTTGATCATTGATTTGTTTAATTTTGTTTAAAAAAATATTAATTTTTAAAATATCTTTTAATCCAGATGTTTCTAGACCTCCAGAAATATCTATAATGTCTGCTATTTCTTTATAATTTTCAAGATTATCTTCAATTTGAATATTCCCAGCTAGCATTAACTCTTTATCCATCTTAAGATTTTTTATTAATTGATGATCAAAAGATAAGCTTTTTTCATAACCCTTACTGTCAAATAATACTATGTCAGCACAATCACTATATTCAATAAACTTTGCAACATCATTTTGATGTTTGACAGTAATAGCAACAATAATTTTTTTTTTATATTTTTCTTTAATAGATTTTATCTCATTAGTAGAGCAATCATAAATTTGATAATAGTCAAAAGGCAAATCTTTTATTTTTTCCAAGATACCTTCATTAGGATTAACAAGCACAGCAACATATTTGGAGTTACCTTTATCAATTGTTAAAAGGTTTTTGAGTTTATAAAATTCAACAAATCTTTTTGATTTTGGATAGTTGACAATAAAGCCAATATATTCAGGTGAGTATGGATGTGCTATTATATAATTTAAAGTTTTGGAATCAGATATTCCACAAATTTTTAATCTCATTTACTCTATGGATGAAAGTATGTATTTCATATTTTTTTTTGGATCACCATTTGTGATGGGTCGACCAATTATTAAAAAATCACTACCTTCTTTAATTGCATCATTAGCATTCATAGTTCTTTTTTGATCATTTTTAGTATTTTCCATTCTAATACCGGGTGTAAAACATTTTAGATTGGGCGCAATTTTCTTAATCATCTTTATTTCTAGTGGACTACAAATAACACCATGTAGATTTGCGGCAACTGCAATTTTAATTAATCTTTTAACTTGACCTTCAATCTTGTCATTAAATCCTAGATTTCCTAAATCTTCATCACTAAAGCTTGTTAAAATAGAAACTCCCAATAAACTTACATCAATTTCTTGTGCCGCGTTGTTAGCAGCTTTAAGAGCATCTAAACCATTAAGTAAATGAACTGTTGCATAGTCTATATTTAATTTTTTAAGAGATTTTACTGATTCAACTAATGTATTTTTAATGTCAAAGAATTTACCATCATAAAAAATAGGTTTCTTAAACTTTGAAAGTTCTCTTATTTCTTCAGGGCTTCTTTGAGTAATATATTGTAGCCCAATTTTAATTCCCGAAATATCTTCATGAATTAAATCTAGTAAGTCTAATATTTCTTTTTGGCTTGAAACATCACATGCTACAAAGATTTTTTTATTCATCATTGTTTAATTTTTTAAACATTTCCTTTGCCATTTTAAAGTGAATAGTTTTCTTTTCTGGTGTGTTTAATTTTTCACCAGTTTTTGGATTTCTAGATATCCTTGCTTTTTGAGTATTGGTTGAAAATATACCAAAACCTCTTAATTCAACACGATCTCCACGTTTTAGAGCTTGTTTAATTTCACCCAAGATAACAGCAGTGAGTTTTTTGAGGTCTTTTTTTAAAAAATTTGGGTAATTGTTAGCTAGTTGTTGTAAAAGTTTTGATTTAACAATTGCCAATTTTATTCGTCTTCTTTTTTCTTTTTTTCTAAATCTTCAGATAAAGAGGAGAAAGGTAAGTTTTTTCCAGAACCTTCAGCACCATACTTATCTAAAGCATCTTTTCTATTTATTTCTTCTAATAATTTGACACTTAATGTAACTTTTCTTTTTTCAAAATCTAACTCAGATATTGCGCAGTCAATTCTTTCTCCACCAGTAAATCGCGCAGGTCTAGCATCAGCTGCATTGATAGCAATTGCCGACTTTTTGATAATAAAATCCATTTCACAATCTTCAGGTCTTACAACTAAACCTTTATTATCTGTTGAGATAATCTTAACAGTGATCGCCTCTTTAACTTTTTTACCTTTAAACCAGTCAAAAGGATCTGGTTGAGTCTGTCGTAAACCAACTCTAACTTTTTGCTCAGATGCTTTAATCTCTAAAACTTTAACTTTTAATTTATCACCAATCTTATATTTAGCTAATTCTTCGTCAGCATTAGTAAGATAAGTAAGGTCATTGCAATGTAAGAATGCATCGATATCTAGACCATCAATTTTTAAGAAAAGAGAATATTCATTTTTACTAACCACTTCACCCTCAACGTCAGAGTTAATTGGATATTTTTTTTCAAAAAGTTCGAATGGATTTTCAGTTGTTAGACGATGAGAAATCGCAACTCTTCTTTTTTCTTTATCAATTTCAGTAATAACACAATCAATTTCATCATCTACATTGAACATTTTTTTAGCTGATATATTTTTTTTAGTCCAACTCAACTCACTTGAGTGTAGCAAGGTAGATAATCCTTTTTCAAGTTCACAGAATGCACCAAAATCCATTATCTTAACTACCTTAACCTTATAGATTTTATTTAATTTATAGTTTGAAATATTTTCAAAGGGATCTGGAGAAAGTTGTTTAACAGAACAACCAACTTGTAATTTTTCTTTATTTACTGAAATAACTAAAAGATCATGTTTCTCACCAATTGTAAAAATTTCATCAGGGTGGTTAACTCTTGAGTAAGATATTTCTTGTAGATGCACTAAGACATCAAGCTCATCATTAACACTAAAGAAACAGCCAAACGAACTGTAACCCTTTACTTCAGCTCCTTTAATTATATCTCCCACTTTATATTTTTCGACAATTTTAATCTTATCTTCTTTTTTAAATGATGAAATAATTTCTCTTCGAGAAACACAAGCATTTCCTCTAACCTTATCTAATTTAATAAGAGCAAATTTTTGAGGCTCATTCATTAGATGGCTTATATCTTTTAAAGGTTTATCTGAAATTTGTGATCCAGGTAAAAACATTAATGATCCTGTATCAATATGTTCAACTATACAGCCACCTTTAACACGACCAGTAATTTTACCCATAATAGGTTCATTTTTTTCATAAGCTTCGACTAACTTATCCCATCCTTGAATTTTTTGAGCTTTAGATGCGGATACTAGCACTTCACCTTTTTTATCTTCTAGTCTTTCAAGTAGAACAGAAATCTTTTCACCTACTTTTGCTTTATCAAGCATACCCATACTTTTTAATTCATTGATATCTAGAATAGGTTCAGATTTTAAACCTGCTACTTCAAGAAATACAAAGTTATCAGTAACTTTATTTACTATACCTGTAATTACCTTACCTTCTTCAAGGTTTGCTGTTTTTGTAAACTGAGTATTTAGTAATTGTTCAAATTCTTTTGAGGCTGGGTTTGAAAGATCTTTATAAATTTCCATTAAGCTTTTAGTTTCCTATTCATAATTTTTTTTATTTTTGAAAAGCATGATCTTTTAGTTAAATTTGTTGTATTAATCAAGATCGAATCTCTAGTTTTCTTAAGAGGTGAAATTTTTCTATTATAATCACTTTTATCACGTTTTTTAATGCTTTTTAACACATTGTTAAGAGATATTTTCTTATTTAACCCTTTTAACTCCTTATATCTTCTTAAGGCTCTAGTTTTTACATTTGCAGTTATAAAAAACTTGAAATCAGCATCAGGAATTATTTTATAAGTTATATCTCGTCCATCTAAACAAGAACCATTATATTTTTTAGGTGGATGGTAGGCACTTTTAATCTGGAACGCATGAACAAGTTTTCTTATTCGTTTATCTTTTGAAACAATGGACGCTATTGTTCCAATTTCATCAGATAGTAATTTTTTATTATGTAAATCCGTCATCCTTAGATTGTGCATCTTTTTTTTTATTAAGGTATAGCTATATTTTTTTGGTTGAGTAAGTTTAATGTTCGCTATTAATCTGTAAATTTTACCAGTATCTAAATAAAATAGATTAAAGTGTTTTGAAATTAATTTTGCTTGAGATCCAGCACCAGCTGCCGCAGGCGAATCTATTGCTACTTTAATTTTATCTCTTAATATCACTAAGGTTTACTGCTTATTTTTTTAATTATATTTAAAAAAGATGGAAAAGAAGTATTAATAGAATCCTTGTCATGAATCTTCCATTGTCCACCGCAAGTTAAAGCTGCAATGGTGCTCATCATAAACACTCTATGATCTTTTAAATAATCTTTAATTATAATAGGTTTTTTAATTTCTAAGTCTGGCTGTCCATATATTTTAATTGAATTTTTTGTTAATTTTGTTTTTATACCCATCATATTCAAAATTTTAGATCCCCAATCCAATCTGGGACTTTCTTTTTGATTAAGTTCAGATAGGTCTTTAAAATAAGAAACTCCTTTTGCTTTAGCAGCAACTAAAAAGATGAGCAAAAATTCATCTATAGCACTACTATTTAAATTTGAGGGGCAATTGATAGCTTTTAGATTTTTTACACTTTCTATAAAAATATCTGCAACTTTTTCGCCTTTATAACTTTTTTTATTCTTAAGCAATATTCTGGCACCCATTTTTTTTAGAATCATCAAAATACCAGTTCGTGATGGGTTAATATTTACATTTTTAATTAATAATTTAGAATTTTTTGAAAGTGTTGTTAACACAATAAAAAATGCACTTGAGCTTATATCGGACGGAATTGTGTAATCAAATGAACTAAACTCTTTTTGCCCATTAATCTTAATATAATCAAAGTTTTTGGTTTTTTTTATTTTTATTGGTATTTTTAAATATTTGAAAAGAAGTTCCGTATGATCTCTAGATTTTTTTGCTTTAATTAAAGTTTCACCTTTGGTATTTAATGCAGCAAACATTACACTGCTTTTACATTGTGCAGAACCCTTTTTCTCATTAAATTTAATAGGTTTAGAAGGGCTTACACCCAATATTGACAAAGGTAAGTTTCCCTTTTTTTTATAAAAAAATGTTGCACCAAATTTATTAAGTGGATCTGTCACTCTAGAAAAATCTCTTTTTGATAAACTTTCGTCTCCAATTAACTTAATTTTTTTATTTGCATGAACTAACAACCCCAGCAACAATCTACCTAGTGTTCCAGAATTACCAGCATTTAGTATTAAATTATTCTTATATTTATAGCCATTAAGACCCTTACCTATGATCTCACAATATTCCTTATTCATTTTTACTTTGATGCCTAAAGTTTTAAGACAACTTAGTGTGCTCAACACATCTTCTGATCTTAAAATTTTATAAGCTCTAGATTTACCGTTAGCTTGTGATGCTAGAAGAGCCCATCTTATAGATAAACTTTTATCTCCATCTATTGAAATTTTTTTGTTAAATGTAGTTATTTTTTTATTTAGCTTTAGTGTTTGTGACATATCAGATTTTTTAACTAATATTAAAAGAATCTCCAAAATAAGCCGATTTAGCTTCAGTGTCATTTACCAATTCAGATGGAGTGCCACTAGCAACAACCTTACAATTAGAAAGTACTATAGCAATATCAACGCATGTTAATAGATCTCTTGCCTGATGATCACAAATACAAATTGTTATATTTTTTTGACTTTGCAGGTTAACAATAATTTTTTGTAACATTCTAATTGTCATAACATCTAATGCAGCAAAACACTCATCCAATAATAATATTTTTGGATCTCTTAATAATGCCAGTGCAATCACTAATTTTTTTTTCTGTCCACCCGATAAAACAGAGGCTTTAGTATCCCTAACAGGCTCTAGTTCAAATTCAGCTATCAATGAATCTATTTTTTCATTTCTAATTTTTTTATTTTTAATTTGAATTTCTCCTATTGCATTTAAATTTTCTAATAAAGTTAAATCATGAAAGTAACCACCATGTTGAGGAACATACCCAATCTTAAATTTGGTAGTTCTTAAATATATAGGATAATTATTGGCATTAATTGAATCGATTATCACTGATCCATAATCTGGTTTGATTAGACCTGTTATTAAATTAAAAATTGTTGATTTACCAACACCGTTTGGCCCAAGCATCCCAAGAATCTGCCCTTCGTTAATTGAAAAATTAATATTTTCTAGAATTTTTCTTTTCCCAAATGATAACGATAATTTTTCTAACCTTATTAAAGGTTTGGTTTTTTTAAAAGATTTAATTCTAAATTTCTTTATGACGGCCATTAATTTGATTTTATAAGTTTAATTTTTTTTGATTTATCATCCATAAAAATTTTAGTATTTTTGGTTAATAAATCAATCTCAATTTTATCTGCTTCTAATTTTGTGTCCATGTTTTTATAGATTATATTTTTTGAAATTGTCACCAAATTTTTTTCGAATATGAAATCTAACTTATCTGAAGTAACGTGATTGCTACCAAAATTTATTATTACATTTGTATAAAAATTAGTATTCTTGCTTAATTTATTGTATTTAGCATTATTAGAATAAATTATTATTTGCTCAGAATTTTCTGATTCAATTATTGCTTTTACTCCCCTCATCACAATTAACTCTTTTTGGTCATCATTAAGTTCTCCTGTATCAGATTCAAGAATATAACTATTACCATCTTCATCTCTAGTTATATATTGAATATTATAAACCAGGTTGGATTTCTCTTCAGAATCAATCTCATTGAAAGTATTATCTAAAACTACATGAGTATCTTTTTTTACAATATAGGACTTAAAGAAAAAAAAAGAAGTAAGTAAAATAATGATTATAAGAAATAACTGCAAAAGAGATTTCTTGTTCATTTAATTGATATTGCTTTCTAACAAATTATGAATATGAATTATGCCAATTGTTTTCAATTTATTATTGTTTTTATGGACACAGAGTGACGTAATTTTTTTAGTATTCATTATATTTAGTGCCCTTTCAGCTAATGTATCCTGATCTATAGTAATTGGCTTTTTTGTCATTAATTTTTTTATAGACAAACTCTGTAAGCTATTATTTTTTTGATTTGACCTTCTTATCTGACCGTCTGTAATAATCCCTACAGTTACTTTTTTATTATTTTGAACAATTAAGGTTCCAAGGTTCTTCTTAGATATAATTTCTAAAGCTCTCTTCATTTTTGTCTCAATGTTAACAAAAGGAATTTTATTTCCAGTAATCATTAACTCTTCGACTGTTCTTAATTTAGCTCCAAGATTTCCCGATGGGTGGAATTTTTTAAAATCTTTTTTGTTAATTTTTTTTTTATTTAATGTTGCTATAGCTAAAGCATCCCCAATACTTAATTGATTAATTGTACTAGAGGTCGGTACAATTCCAAGACCTGCTTCAGTAACTTCTGGTATAAGAAGCTTAATATCAGATGCTTTATAAAGTATTGAATTTTTTTTTGACATTATACCAATTAATATAATTTTATTTCTATTGGCATATTTAATAATATTTTTTAACTCCTCCGTTGAACCCGAATAACTTATTAGAATTAAAATATCTTTTTTTGAAATACTACCAAGGTCTCCATGAGAGCAGTCATTTGCTGAAAGAGAAAATGATGGAGTTCCAACAGATGATAGAGTTGCAGCAATCTTGGCAGCTATCAGGCCACTTTTTCCAACCCCACATAAAATGACTTTGGATTGACAATTAGAAATTGTTTCAACGGCTTTATTAAATGAAGAATTTATAGAGTTTTTTAATTTTTTTAAGGCTTTTATTTCTAGATCAATTACATTTTTTGCAATTTTTTTATAATCTTTTTTTTTATCTAATGTGCCCATATATCATCTTTAAATAAAGCTAAATCAAGGTCAACTCTAGTTTTTAGAAATTTCAGGCAGTCATTGTACAAATCAATTCTTTTTTCTCTTATAAGAATATTATTTAATTCCTCATGTATTTTGTGTAAATAAACAACATCATTAGCACAATATTTAAGTTGTGCAGGTGATAGCTTGCCACCAAAATCTGAACTCTGAAATTGTTTGCTCACATCAATATTAATGAACTCCTTTATTAAAGTTTTTAAAGAATGGCTATCAGAATAAGACCTTGCTAACTTAGATGCAATTTTAGTATCTAATATGTTTTTTGTTTCAGTTTTTAAATAGTATTTAATGTGGGCCATATCTGCTCTACCGTAATGAAATATTTTTGTTACTTTTTCATTTGAAAGAAGTTTATTTAAATTTGGAGCACTATAATTTGATCTATTTAGCTGAACTATGTGCGCATCTGATTTTCCACTAGATATTTGTATAAGACACAAAGGGTCACGTTTAACATTCAGCCCCATAAATTCTCCATCAACAGCTATAATATTGCCTAAATCCAAATCTTCTGGTAGATCATCTTTGTGAAGTTTAATATCAATATTCATTTTTAATTATATATATATGAAAGCAAAAAATTGTCTAATTTTTGGAGGTAGTGGTCAAATAGGCCGTCATTTGATCAGAAAGCTTACTAAAAATAATTATAAAGTTACTGTGGTAACCAGAAATCTTCATCAAAAAGGTTACATAATAAAAACCCAAGCCAACGCAGGCTATATTGATGTGGTAGAAGCTAATATTTTTGATGAAGCAAAAATTAGAAAGCTTTTTACTAAAACTGATATCTGTATTAATTTAATTGGCATTTTGTATGAAACTGGAAAAGGAAATACTTTTAAAAATATCCATTCTATCTTTCCATCTATTTTAGCTAAACTTTGTAAGCAGTATAAAGTTCAGCAGTTTATTCATTTATCTGCACTGGGAATTAACTATGCATTAGATTCAGAGTACGCAAAAAGCAAACTGGAAGGTGAAATTAATATTCAAAAAAACTTTCCTTTAGTTACAATATTAAGACCTTCAGTAGTTTACTCTGTTGATGATAATTTCACTACAAATTTTATGACATTATTGAGTAGACTGCCAGCTTTTCCTCTTTATTATAATGGAGATACAAAGTTTACTCCAATTCATTGTTCTGATTTAACTGATATTATTTATCATGTTATTTTAAAAGATATATATTCCAAGGTAATTGAATGTGTGGGACCTGAAACTCTTTCATTAAAAGAAATTTTAAAAAAACTATTAAAGCTTATTAATAAGAACAGAATTCTAATTTCACTTCCATTATTTATGGCAAAAATTTCAGCAAATTTATTCCAATTATTTCCAAAACCGTTACTGACAGTAGATCAGCTTAAACTTTTAAAATATGATAATATTCCATCAAAAAAATACCAAACTAATTCTGATATAGGAGTGCCAAGCACAAGAACATTTGATTATGAGGTTGGGAAATACTGCTACATGTGGAGAGAAGGTGGGCAGTTTTCGACAAAAAAGTATAACTCTAATAATTCTTAATAGAAATTGTTAAATTAAAGTTATATAATTTATTTTATGTTAATTAATACTATTTTTTTTTTGATATTTTGTATTTTTTTATTTTTAACATATTTGATTATTAAATCTATAATCAGAGGTATTAATGGAAAAAGCAAAAACAAAAAAAATTAATCTTAAAGGAAATAGCTTTAAGCAGTACTAATTTTCTTTTCAGTGTATTGTGGAGCTTCCTCATCCTTATCAGTAGGCTCTTCTTTTCTTCCTTTTGGCTGATAGGCATAAAGTAAATGAAGTTTACAATATGAAAAATCTTTTAAAGAAGATCTTCCACAAAAATAAAATAATTCTTCTTCTGGATGTCCGATAGGCCACTTGCAAGAACTTTCATCCAGTTCTTCTAGTTTTTTAGGATTTTCTGGTTCAAAATCTTTTTCAATAATTAAAGACTGAAATTTATTTTTTTTCCCACGTCTTTGTTTGGAATTATTTTTTTCCTCAATGGCCTCAAAATTATGACTTGATGAAGCGGTTCTGGTTTTAATTTTTGAGGATAGGTTTAACCTATGAGCCTTACCAATAACTGCATTTCTGCTTAATCCACCTATTATTTCAGCAATTTGACTAGCTGTACTTCCTTTACCCCAAAGTTCTTTTAATTTATTTACTTTTTCATCGTTCCAGCTCATAATCTATATTTAGTATGTTAATTAATTTTTTAACTATATATAGATCACATAGGTTTATAAAAAAAACAATAGGTAATTTTGTTTTGTACACAAATAACAAAAAAAATTTATAAATGATTACTTATGGTTGAATTAGATAAAAAATATCAAATGAGTGTTAAGAAATTTGGTTTTATAAACTGGATTGGTTTTAAAAGCTTGTGGCTAAAAGAATGCAATAGGTTTTTGGCAGTTTGGCAACAAACTTTACTATCTCCACTTGTATCAAGTTTATTATTTCTATCTGTCTTGTCTCTAGCCTTAGGAGACAGTAGAAGTGAAGTGCTAGGTTATTCTTTTATAACTTTTTTAGCACCAGGGTTAATAGCAATGAGCATAATAACCCAAGCATTTAGTCATTCCATATCTTCATTAATGATAGGAAAAATTCAAGGAAATATTGTTGATATGTTGTACGCTCCTTTATCAGCATTAGAAGTTTCAATGGCAATTATACTGGCGGCTCTTACAAGAAGTTTTATAATTGCATCAATTTCAATAAGTGTTTTTGCTCTAATAGTCGAAATACATATAAACAATATTTTTTATATTTTAATTTATGGATTTTTAAGTGCCTTTATCTTAGGAAGTTTAGGTTTTATTACCGGTCTTTGGGCAGAAAAATTTGATCATACAGCAACAGTTACTAACTTTATTATTACACCACTAAGTTTCTTATCAGGTGTATTTTATTCTATTGATAAATTGCCTGGATTTTTTCAAACCATAAGTCATTTAAATCCATTTTTTTATATGATTGATGGTTTTAGATATGGTTTTTTAGGAAAATCAGATGGCTCAATAAGTATCGGACTAATATATTTAACGATATTAAGTTTTGCAATATGGTATGTAGCTTTTTACCTTTATAAAAAAGGTTATAAGATTAAGACATAATTTATGAGTGCTTTAGCAAATAATTATAAAAGAAGAAAAATTTCATTTAAGAGTGGAAGGGGTAGCTATTTATATTCTACCAATGGAAAAAAATATTTAGATTTTGTTCAAGGTATAGCAGTTAATTCTCTTGGACATGCCAATCCATATTTGGTAAAAGCGATTAATAAACAATCAAAAAAGCTGTGGCATGTGTCTAATGCATTTATAATTCCTGAAGGTGAAAAATTAGCTCAAAGATTAACAAAAAGAACTTTTGCAGATTATATAATTTTCCAAAATAGTGGAGCAGAGGCGACAGAGGCAGCAATTAAGATTGCTAGAAGATACTTTTATTCAATAGGACAACCAAAAAAAAATAGAATTCTTTGTGTCAAAAATTCATTTCATGGAAGAACACTTGCTACAATTTATGCTAGCGGATCCAAAAAGATGACTGAAGGTTTCGGACCAAAAGTTGATGGATTTGATCATTTTGAATTTGGAGATCATAAAGCACTAAAAAAATCCATAACGAGTAGAACAGCGGCAATTATGATAGAAACTGTAATGGGTGAAGGAGGAATAAAAGTGATCCCAGATTGGTGTCTACAAGGATTAAGAAAAATTTGTAATAAGAAAAAAATATTATTAATTTTAGACGAAGTCCAGTGTGGAATA
>Ga0115000_10003175_pt1 | contig 13776 bp, 7 predicted proteins | sample ArcticOcean_MG_C_6_FD_89690 | JGI IMG/M metagenome (GOLD analysis project Ga0115000, IMG submission 89690) | Marine microbial communities from western Arctic Ocean - ArcticOcean_MG_CB8_128 | ecosystem: Environmental > Aquatic > Marine > Oceanic | place: Arctic Ocean: Canada Basin | collected...
GATTTAGGTAAAAAAATTCACACCGGCAGAAGCCGTAATGATCAAGTCTTGGTGGCCATGCGTCTTTATGCCAGGGACCATCTCGATAATATCCAATCATTGAATTTAAAAATTGCCAAAGCTCTTCTTAACAAAGCATCTCAGCATTCATCAGATGTTATGCCTGGGTATACCCACCTGCAACGAGCCATGCCGTCAACTTGGGGGCTATGGTTTGGAGCCTTCGCAGAATCGTTCATGGACAATGCTGAATTGTTAGCCAGCACTCAGTCTTGGATGAACTTAAATCCACTTGGAACAGCAGCAGGGTATGGGGTTAATTTGCCAATTAAAAGAGACATAAGTACAAAAAAACTAAAATTTAAAAGAAAGCAGTTGAACAGTCTTTATGTGCAAAACAGCAGAGGAAAATTTGAATTAGAGCTTCTCAGCGCACTCAAACAACCCATGTTAGATCTAAGAAAATTTTCTTGGGATATCAGCATCTTTACGACCCAGGAATTTAATCTTTTAAGTATGGGCTCTCAGTACTTAACAGGTTCATCTATTATGCCCAATAAATCTAACCCCGATGTAATCGAAGTTATGAGAGCAAGCTATGCTGTTATTGCTGGTCACTACTCAGAATTAGAGAATTTAATGTCACTGCCAAGTGGGTATCACAGAGACCTTCAATTGACCAAGCGATCACTCATTCATTCACTTCACTCTGCATCACAGACACTTGCTTTACTACCTGATCTAATTAAATCTTTAAAAATAAATAAATCAAAATCTAGAGATCTAATTGATGAAAATATGAGGATGACAGATCAAGCCTACGATTTGGTGCAATCTGGAATACCCTTTAGAGATGCGTACATGTCTATTAAGACCAATCAAGAAAGCAGCTTAAAGCCTAACAAAAAATCTAAGTTAAAGTCCTCTTCAGGTTCACCAGATAATTTAGAGCTTAAAGTCTTGAACTCAAGACTGCGGAAACTTCTAAAGCCCTAGTCGATTTTTGCTTTTCATTTTTTAATATGAGAGTATTAAATAAGAATGAATAAGGCTATCAGAATTCAAAAATCTGAAGCTGCTAGAAATAAACGCCATCTAAGGCGCGATGTTGCTAATAAAAAACTTCTTAATGAGTACGCAAGATTAAGAAATTTAAGAAAAAGTAAGTAACAGCAGCAGTTTCAAAAAATTCCATGCATCTCTATTGCAGGGATGCTTTTTAACATAAATAATCTTGCAAATTAGACTCTAGCAACCTTTAATACCTCTATGAATGAAACAAAAAAATTTTTAGATAAATGGTATCAAGGCTATCGATCTGACGATCCACAATTCTTGGAAGATATACTAGACGAATCTGTGGTTTTCTCTTCCCCAGTGGTCTTCAAGCCCATAGAGGGCAAAGAGATGACTAAGCTCTATTTGATGGGTGCAGGCATAACTTTTAATATGGACAAGTTTTCTTATGTCCGTGAGGTTATAGATGGCCTAGACGTTATTTTAGAGTTTGAAACTTTCATAGACGATATTTCAGTCAATGGAGTTGATATGATCCGATGGAATGCCAGTGGAAAAATTATTGATTTCAAAGTTATGGTCAGGCCATTACAGGCAATCCACAAACTTCAGAAAAAAATGTCTGAGTCTTTAGATTCATTTAAATAATAGCTTTCTGCCTTGAATCTCATCCCAAAAAAAAGGAGCTCAATTGAGCTCCTTTTATAATTATTTATCTAGCTTCGTATCTATTAGAATGAGTAATTAAGGGTTAAGCCATAAGACTTAAATGCATTGGGGTAACCATAAAATGATGTTGATGTTGGGTCTGCAACAGCCGGAAAGACTGATATAAGATATTCATCATCGGTTATATTTTTACCCCATACTGAAAGAGAGAAGTTGCCTCTGTTAATTCCAGCAGAGAAATTTAACGTATCCTGCTCTTTTCTTCCATTGCCTGTAGCATCCACTACGGCTTGCCAAGCTACATTTTCAATTAGCTTAACTTCACTAGAATACAAATGGCTTAGTCTCACATAACCATCGTATTGATCTGCATTCCAATTCCAAGTTGCAGTTGTAGATACAGTTTCTTCTGGAATATTTGAAGGCATGGTTCCAGATAAGTCTCCTGAGGCAGAGGAGGGGAAAGAATCGTAGATTGGATCCATGAACAGCCCACTAATTGCGAGGTCTATGCTTTCAACAGGAGAGATAAATAAATCAAACTCTATACCATCTGCTGATTGTGATCCTGCATTTGCTAAAACAAACCCTGTTCCAACAAAAGTGTTTGATTGAAAGCCTTTGATCTCTTGATCGAACATAGCAATATTTAAATAACCATTTGGTAGATAAATCTTAGCTCCTAACTCGAAGACTTCAGCCTCTTCAGGATTTGCGTACCTTGTTCCAACGCCAGTATTAGGACCTGCAGGTGTTCCGGCGGCAATCAAAGCAGCTTTCTCTGTCGCGTCTGGTCTCGAATCTCGAGAAATATTCCAAGCAGTTGCTTTAAATCCAGTAGAAATACCACCATAAATATTCACGGCATCATTTAAGGCATATGAAAGTTTAGCAGTGTAATCAACATTATCATCCTTGCTTTTTCCATCTTGAGCTGCATTTGGAAAATTAACAAATTGAGGTATAAATTGGAGGGCTTGCAGAGGTATCAATGGATTATAGGCAGGATTTTTAGCTAGGACAGCTGCTTGGGCTGGAGGAAATCCAGCTGCAATTAATCCTAGTGTTCCAGCACCAACAAAATCAAGGTTTGAGAATACCGCTGTATTAATTTGGTTATAGGAAACTTCTTTTTCGTCTTCAATATAACTGACTCCTAGAAGGGCATTCATTTTTTCAGATACTTGAATATCTACTTGAGCAAACAACGACATAGTTGAGTTATCTTGACTTGAAGTCTCTGTATTACCTTGTCCTCCTGCAAACAGTGAGGAATTGGGTAGACCAAAAGCAGCAGCTACACCAGCCAAGGCACCTGGTAAAAATGCATCAATATATGTTCTCCACAATGGTCCAAAATAAATTGATTCATTAAAGTCCATGTCTTCTTGGTAGTAGAAACCACCCACCAGCCAATTCACTTTTTCATTGTCATCAGAGAACCATCTAATTTCTTGGGTCATACCAGATAGTTCTTTTGAGATTGGACTTGGAGCAATAACGTTTGCTGCATCAAAATCAACATCTTGAACTTCATTGTTATCAGAGGTTCTGTAAGAAGTAATACTTTCCAAGGTAGTGTTGCTAAAGTTTTTTTCTATGTGCATTGAAAGACCAAAGTTTTCACCCTTTGAAGTAGGATCAAAGTCGTAAAATGCTTTTTTAGTATATGGATCATTAGGGATGACCTTGCCGCCTAGAAGAGCAATAACTTGATTAGCTGCGCCATAAGCTGCACTACCAACCACACAGCATATCTCATCAAATTCATCATAATCAGCAGTGATTCTTACTGACAAATCATCGGATGGAACGTATAACAACTCACTTCTAAAACCGAATCTATCTCTGTCACCAACTGCATTTCCTGTTGTTGGATTATCTGCTTGCCCATCTCTGGTGTTTGAGTTCGCGCTAAAACTATAGGCTAGCGTTTCGCTCATCGGGCCTGTAGTGTAAATGCTTGTTTTTTTAGAATTATAATTTCCAAATTCTGCTTTAACAGCAGTGTATTTTTCAAAAGATGGCTTTTTAGTAACAATATTCACAACACCAGCTGATGCGTTCTTTCCAAACAATGTACTTTGAGGCCCCCTTAATACTTCGATGCGCTCAAGCATTGGAAGATCTGAAATCTGGCCTTGAATTTTTGAACGATAAACTCCGTCAACAAACACAGCAACTGAGGGTTCAACACCTGGATTATTAGAACCATTTCCAAAGCCTCTAATAAAAAAAGTAGCATTAGTTGTTGATTGATACTGCCTGGAATCCAAAGAGGGCACTACAGCCTTCAGATCTAACAGATCAACAATATTAGCTTTTTCAATTGTATCCGCAGTAACAACTGAAACTGCAACTGGAACCTCTTGAAGGGTTCTCTCTGTTTTGGTTGCTGTAACAATTATTTCTGCAATATTATTTGATTGCGCGGTGACCCCTTGTCCAATCATTGCAACAAGAGACAAAGTTAGTATGTTTTTATTCATGTAAATTCCTATATTAATTCAAGCAATAGATACGCTTTCGCGGCACCACACTAGAGTGTTCGTTCATAATAAAAAGCACTTTAACTTATCTTTGGTAGATTTAAAAGTTAATAGACAATGTGAATAATAAGTTGAATTAATAATATAAAAAATTTATGAGCATAAAAAAAAATTACTTTCTTAAATCAAAAAAACAAGAGAGAAGATTCCATTGAAAACGTTTTTTAGCTCACGTAATGTGCGCAAGAGATTAATTAATAATAGAAATATCTTCTGGCGTTAATAGGTTTTTATCTAAACTTTCTAATAAGGGCTGAAGATTTTTGGCATAAGGTTTCCAACGACCCATGCCATCTTTGTTCACAGGTCTTCTTACTTGCTCAGAACTGGCTGTTCTTACCGACCGATTTGTTTCATAAAATGAAATACATTCCTCTTCAAAAGGCAGCTCTAAGTAGTCCAGCATTCTTTTAACCTGCCCTTCAAGATCTTCAATTACATCTTCATTGTTGACCCTTAAAATCTTATTTGGCAATACCTTATCCCAGTGATTCATTAGCTTGATGTAACTATTATAATAATTACCAGTTTCCGCAAGACCATATGAAAATTCCTGACCTTGGGCAAATAATTGTTTAAACATACTAAAGCAGCAATCTAATGGGTATCTTCTTGCATCAATTATTTTGGCATTTGGCATGATTAAATGAATTAACCCAATATGCCTGAAGTTATTAGGCATCTTATCTGTAAACATAGGCGCATCTTTTCTATGTATCCTTGTATCTTCAATAAAGCTCTTGCCAAAGGCTTCTCTTTGCTCGAGGGTTAATGTATTCAAGCTCTTAGGATAGTTGCCTAACTTGCCATAAATATCACCTCCGCGAAGGCTTTGAGCAATTGAAAGGATATTTGGAAGCTCTAGGGTGCCATCAACCATAGAATGCGACGCTAAAATTTGTTCAATAAGTGTTGAGCCGGCTCTTGGAAGCCCTAATATAAATATTGGATCTTTCGTTGAATGCCCGCCGCTACCAAGCTTTTTAAAAAAATTATCATCACAAACATCTATCTGAGCTTGGAGCTCTGCATCCATTCTTTCGATAGAATATTTACTCTGATCATTTTTAATTTTGTTACCTTTTTCTAAATGAAAAAAAGCCTCGTCAAACTCTCCCATTGATTCACAGCCTTGAGCAAGAGCAAAGTGAAAATATGCTTTATCTCTTAATGATAGATCGACTCTCTTAACCTGATCTCTCATGCTATTTAGCTCATCAGAAGTGAAGGAGTAGGTTTTTAAATTTGCCAGTGAAAAGAAAGACTCGCCATGGTCTGGTTTTATTTTGTATGCTGATTGGTAGCTATTAATTGCTTGATCCGTCTTTCCAAGAGTTTTTTGTGCATGTCCTTTTGAGGTAAGCGTGCTGAAATTGTAGGGATTCTTTTCAAGAATATTGTCAAACAATGTTATTGCTCCCTCGTGATCTCCATTTTGCATGATTTCACTGGCTTTTTGAGATTGATATATCAGGTTCTCTGGGTATTGATCGCATAGAATATTAACTTGCTCCATGGTCTTGGTAAATTTTTGTTTTTTTCTAAGAATTGCAGCATATTGCATTCTTAGATCACCATCGTTTGGCTCAAATTCAACCGCTTTTTCAAGCAAAAATTCCGCATCATCGAAGTAACCCAAGCGATTGGCAATTTCAGATAAGAGTGACATTGCGTAGGGATGTGTGGGATTCTTTTTAAGAAAGGCTCTGCATTTTGTTTCAGCCAAGCCCAGCCTTCCTTCGTTAAGTATCTGGTCTATGTATAACAAGGCAGCGGGAAGAGATTGCAGTTTCTCAATTTGTTGGCGAGCATGATCAACAGCAGGTTGATTTTTATTTTTAACAAAATATTTATACAGCGCATTCCATGACGCCATTAAAGCTGGATTAAGTTCGCAAGCTTGTCTGTAATGAGTGACTGCTTTTTCTTCGTTTCCTACATCTCGATTTATATGGCCCAGTTCTTGGTAAGCACGGCCCATATCAGGCGCATTTAGCAACAAACGCTCAATGTATTTTTTTGAATCATCAAATTTTTTTAAGTACCTTGATGACACAGATGCAAGGTACAAGCTGTCAATATGATCGGGATGATCGCTCAGGATTACCTCAAATAGCATGAGAGCGTCTTCAAACCTATTTTCTTTAACGGCTTGGGTGGCTTCGCTCAAATCTACAGCGAGGGCAGGGTCGTTTGCATCGAATTTTTTTTCTTTCATTTTTAAATTATTTTAACAAAAATAATAGTTATTGTTTGCTTATAAAAATAAAAAAGGGAGCCGAAGCTCCCTTTTATAAACAAAACCTAGATTTAGTTGAAGTGTCGCTTAAATCTAAGACCTAAAGTAGTCGGTCTTATGATTCCCACTCGCTGTCTATCAAAAACAAAGGTGTTATTAATTTCAGCTCTTTCATCAGTAATGTTGTCTAGATATATCTCAGCCAACCACTCATCGTTACTTACACCAGCACGCATGTTGATAAAGCTATAGCTATCTTGAATCGCTTTATTAGGGTTCATGACATCAGAATAACTGTCATCAGACCAAGATAATTGAGCTTGATAATGACCCATATTACCTGAGTCCATTGCCCATTCTTTCCTAGCGCTTAGGTTGCCCTGCAATCCAGGAGCAAAAGCTAAATCAGATCCAACAGTAACATCACTCGTTGGCACTAAGCTTTTAGTAATCTCTGTACTTAACAGTGAGAAAGCACCTGATAACATCCAGCCATCTGCATTAGGATAATAAATAAAGTCTCCTTCAAGCCCCATGATTTCTGCATCCGCTGCATTATCAGAGAAGAATAAATTCACAATGCTTGGATCAAAGATAGTTGTTTGAAGACCAGTAACATCAACCATGAAAGCACTACCATTAAATCTAAGCTGCCCATCAGCTAGAAGAGCCTTCCAACCAAACTCATAGTTAGTTACTTCGTCAGACTTAACCTCAGGTTTAACTGAGTATGTTCCAGCAGCGTTAGACGATCCAACTGGTCTATTTAATAGCCCTGGTCTAAAGCCTTCTGACCACGTCACATAGTACATAAGGTCTTCAGATGGATTCCAAGAATAAGTTACTTTTCCAATAACCCCATCACTTTGGGCTGTATCAGGATAACCTTTAGCATTCCCAGGAGCATATTGAGTGGATAAGTTAGATCCAAACTTTTGCTGATCGGTATTACCAAATCCATTGCCGAAAGATGAATTAGCACTTCCCTCAAAATCAACTTCAATGTCATACCATCTTGCGCCAACAGTAAGCTCAGATGTTTCCGACATGTCTATGCTAACCTCACCAAATATTCCCTTCTGGTCATCGGTTCTTTTGATATCGTTAAAGAATATTGTTGGCTCACTGTATGGCCCAGCTGAATACCATCCAGCAGCTCCATTATTAATAGCTCCTGTTGAAGAGATATCAGTAAGAGCATAATTTGGAGCGTAAACAACATCGTTGGTGGTAGAGCCCGCGTAGTTAAATAAATTTAACTCCTTTAATTCTAGGCTGCTTGTAAATGCACCAGCTGTAAAACTCATAGTATCGTTTATTGCGCCACTGATACGTAATTCATGAGTTTGAACGTCAGTTTTTGTTGTTGAGTCAACCAATAAGTTAGGAGCACCACATGTTCCAGTTGGAACGTTACCAGGAGCATATGATGTATACGCTACATAGTAGTCACAAATGTAGTATGGAAGATACTGACCAACAAATAGATAGTCAGTGTAGTCTACGTTTTGATCTGATGTTCTGTCTGTGTATGCACCAGCATAAACAACTTCAAGATCACCAATTGAGCCTGTAAGTGTAAGGCTCATGTTGTCGTATTCATCACTGATAGTATCGTCAGTGTATCTTTGGATTTCTAAGTCACCCAAAGTAGGGTCTACAAAAAACACACCATCAGCGTCAATAGTTTGAGTGGCAACAGTTACCAAAGCATCCCAATTGTCATTAATTTCATGCTTGATGCTTGCTCTATAACCTTCATAAGTAGATTCGTTAGCATTCTCTTGAACAATTGCATTGGCCTTGTTAAGAGTAACGCCTGAAAGATCTGCTCCTGCTTGAAAACCAGCTCTTGATGAAGAGACAGGTAGACCATTTTGTCTTACAGTTCCGGCCGTTCTAAAACGCGCTGATTGACTTACATCAAGTGTTCCAGCGATTTGATCGATATAACCACCTCTTCTGTCTCTGTAAGCAACAAATCTCACTGCTGTTCTATCCCCAACAGGAATGTTATTTACATATTCAAATTTATTACCATTATCACCTTCGGGCATGAATCTTGTTTCAACTTCTAAGCTGCTTGCTGATTCACCAATTACAGGTTTGTTTGTAATCATTCTAACAACACCGGCTTGTGAGCTAGCACCAAATAAAGTGCCTTGTGGTCCAGATAGAACCTCAATACGTGCCATATCAGCCGCATAAACGTCTAAGTTTCTGCCTGGCTGGCCTAATGGTTGTTCGTCAAGGTAAAAAGCAACGTTAGGGGCTAAACCTGCAACACCAGCAACAGTAAGATTTGGAGTTGTAGATGCAAGGCCTCTAATATAGATAGTACTTTGTCCTGGGCCTGATCCACCGGCTGTGACACCTGGTAATTGCATTAGGTAGTCTTCGAAAACATTTATGCCTTTTTGCTCAAGAGCTTCTTCGCTTATAGCAGAAACAGAAAGCGGAACATCTTGCAGGCTTTCAGATTTCTTTCTTGAGGTTACAACCACTTCTTCGATGGTTGCTTGAGATTGCGCAGCAATTACACCACTGTAAGCAGCAGCATTAAGAATGGCTAATGCAGATAATGCAGTGACAGACTTGCTCCCAAGTGTATCAAGAGTCTTTTTATCAAAGATCTTGATTAAGTTATTTTTTAAATGACGGTAAATGCCCATGGTAGTCCCCTTTATTGGTTATAAATTAGTTAGTTATACTGAGTAATGAGATCTTAACAAACACCTAGACAGCATCTCAAAAGAGAGTGGAAGGGTGTCAAGAACACTGCTTATAAAATTAAACATTGGATACACCATAACAAATGAGAGACATATTTGTGAAGATTCAAGAAAAAACAGGCTTTATTTTTTAACCCTTCTTTTTTGAATTTAAAAATGTAGACTTACTTGCATGCTAAATAATATCGCTGTAAAAAGATTTTTTATCTCGTTAACGCTAATAGCTATTTTCGTTTATTGGACCTTGAGTAACTTAGATTTTGCCAGTCAATTGTTTCAGCAAATACAAAGTCAAATCTCAAATTCTCTAGGTTGGTTAATTATTTTTGCAGCCAACTGTTTTGTTGTATTTTCAGCATATCTAGTTTTTAGCCGCTATAGACACATCAAGATTGGTGGGCAATTAGCGGAACCTGAATTCTCCTATGCAAGTTGGACTGCTATGTTATTCAGTGCAGGTTTGGGGATAGGCTTATTGTTTTATGGAGTGGCAGAACCCATTTTCCATTTAAGCTCAATTCCAATGAGCGGAGCTGAAAGTTCTATAGCCGATAAGGCCAATCGCTCTATGAATTTTACTTTTTTGCATTGGGGCATTCATGGCTGGTCGGTCTATGCTGTTGTAGGTTTATGCTTTGGTATTAGCTCTTACAATCTTAAAAAACCTTTTAGGGTTAGCGCCATGATTGATAGTAGGTTTACAAGCCACTCTTTTGGAAGAATCAGCATCGACGTTCTTGCTATCCTTGCGACCATTTTTGGTATTGCTACATCTTTAGGCCTTGGAGCAACACAAATTAGCTCCGGTTTAGATTATTTAAATGTTATAGATCAGACCTTCACCAGCAAAATACTTATTATTATTGTGATTACTATTTTGGGCCTTATTAGTGTGATGCTAGGTTTAAACAGCGGCATTAAGAGACTCTCAGAAATCAACATCCTGCTTTGCATGGCATTGATCTTGGCAGTGTTTATTTTTGGTCCCTCAAGCTTCATTTTAAATGGCATTATTCAAAACGTAGGTTCTTACTTACAGAATTTTATAAGCTTAGCAACATGGACAGAAGCATATTCATCGACATCTTGGCAGAATGACTGGACGCTCTTTTATTACACCTGGTGGTTTGCTTGGTCTCCCTTTGTGGGTTTATTTATTGCAAGAGTTTCCTACGGTCGAAGCATAAAAGAATTTATTCTTGGAGTGGTCCTGGTTCCCTCATTAATGGTATTTATCTGGATGGGAACATTTGGCAACGCGGCAATTTATCAAGAACTTTTTACTGACATCAATCTTTCCGAAGCGATCAATCTAGACATCTCAATTGCACTTTTCTCCTTTTTAGAGCAGTTCCCATTTTCAAAGATTCTGATGGGTCTCTCAATTATTATCATCCTAACGTTTTTTGTTACATCCTCAGATTCAGGAGCGCTTGTATCCGCAATGCTATCTTCCTCTAGCGATACTGACTTTGATGAAGACCCCCCAATGTTAGCCAGAATAGTCTGGGCTATTTCCCTGGGCATCTTGGCTGTTGCACTTTTGGCTGGAGGAGGACTGTCAGCTCTTCAAACTTCTGTGCTTGTAACCGGAGCTCCTTTTGCAATCATCATTGCAATTGCTGCTAAAAATTTATTAGCTCGATTGGAAAATTTAAAATAAGGAGCAAAAAATGTCAGATGTAAATCAAAAAGGCAGTTGTTTATGCGGCAACATTAAATACAAATTTGATCAATCCAAAGCTCTTTCCGCTCATCATTGTCATTGCAAAGACTGTCAAAAATCCACTGGGAGTGGCAAGGCTACAATCCTGATTGTTCCTGAGGATGATCTTACAATTTCTGGCAATCTCAAATTTTATTCTGTTACAGGCTCACAGGGCTCGCACATCAATAGAGGTTTTTGTGAAAACTGTGGCTCACCTGTGATGAGTTTTATAGAAGAAAACTCAGGCATGAAGTTTATAAAGGCAGGAACTCTGGATGATTCATCCTGGCTAAAGATCGCCTCTAATTTTTGGGGTTCTACCGCAAATATATGGTCTCCCACTGATGACGAGATTCAAACTTTTACCCACAATCCAGGCTGAGAGTAGAGCAGGCATTAGGGATTTAAAGAGCCCAAATTTTTTCGATTTTTTCACTGCTGTTAACTGCTAAAACTTCAACAAGATTAAGAATGTCACCATCCTTGTCAGATATTTTTAAATAGCATGTCCAAAATTACAAAAGTACAATAAACTAACGTATCTTAAACCAGAGATCACAATCACATGCTATCAATCATAAGCAAAATTAAATTTCATTTATTTCACGTACGCATTGGCCCAGACATGTTTCTAACTCATTGGATGTTGCATTTTAAATTTTTAATGAGGTGGCTTGCAAAAAAACGGCTAGGAAGTTTTGGTGATAATTCTGAAATTAGACCAGGCTCTTATTTAAACGAAACAAATAATATTTATCTTGGTAAAGGTGTGGTTATTAGACCGGGAACAATGATATTCGCTGTCGGCACAGAAGCCTCCGTTGCAACAATTACAATTGGCGATAATGTAATGCTCGGATCAGGAGTTCATATTTATGCAGGCAATCATATGTTTGATGATTTAGATAAGGATATTATCGATCAGGGCCACCTTACTGAGAACGTTACTATAGCTAATAATGTCTGGGTTGGGGCAAATGCAATCATACTAAAAGGGGTTAACATTGGAACCCATACTGTTGTTGCAGCAGGAAGTGTTGTTGACTCAAACCTAGATTCATACAGCGTATATGGAGGCAATCCAGCCCGCAAGATTAGATCTTTAAAATAGCTTTAGAATCCTATCAATAAAGGTAAAAGTCACTAAATGCTTAGGAGCAGATTGAACATAATTATTTATTCAATCACATTTCGCTAAAGACGGAATGTCGCATGCAGTCAAAAAAGTAATATCTGGTAAACCAACCAATTCAATCTTGTGTAAGGTTAAGTTAAATATGGCTTTTCTAGAATTTCGTTCCGTACTATACTCACGATTTAAAAATGCACCATGACTATCAGCGATCATATCAACAGCTTCAAACAACTCGCTTCAAAAGAATATGATTTGGTTGGGATTGCAAGCCAGCATTCCCATGAAATTCAAAAAGCTATCCTAATAAGAGAGGTAGAAAATTCATTCTTAGATTTATTTAACCAGGGCGAAATGAATGGCACTGTTCATACTTGTGTTGGTCAAGAGTTCTCTGGGGTTGCGATAAGCTCAGCTTTGAATTCAAATGATTGGGTTACCTCAAATCATAGATGCCATGGGCATTTCATTTCTAAAACAAATAACTGGCAAGGCCTAATAGATGAATTGAGAGGCTTTAAATCAGGTGTATGCATGGGAATTGGAAGCAGCCAACACCTTTATGCTGAAGGTTTTTTGTCTAATGGGCCACAAGCGTCACTTATACCTGTTGGATCTGGTATAGCAAAATTCTTAAAAGATAAAAAAAATCAAAATGTATGTGTTTCATTTTTTGGAGAGGGAACGTTAGGAGAAGGCTTAATATATGAATCTATGAATCTAGCAAGCATCATGGAGTTGCCACATGTTTTCGTGCTTGAAAATAATCTGTATTCTCAATCAACTCCTCAGTCAGCAGCTGTTTCTGGATCTTTCAGCTCTCGAGCTGAAGCATTTAATCTAAAATATTACTCCGCGAATACTTGGGATTTAGAGGAATTATTTAAAACATGCAAAGAGGCTATCGAGTTCTCAAGAGAAACTCAAACACCATGCTTTATTGATATAAAAACATATAGATTAAATGCACATTCTAAATCTGATGATGATAGAGATAAGGATGAAATCGAATTTTTTTCATCAAGAGATCCGTTAAATCTTCTGCTAAGTCATGGAGGCTTTCAAGATATTTTTGATAAAGCCAAAGAGCAAGTTCATTCCCATATACAAAATACTAAACCGAGCTTTCTTGAAAAGAATGAGTACTTCCACGATCAGCTTCCAAGAAAAATATCCGCTAAACCTAAAGAGGTTATAAATCCAGATATAAGATTGATAAATAGCTTGAATAAAGCTTATGGCGATGAAATTAAGAATGGTTCATATTTCATTGGAGAAGATATATTAGACCCTTATGGCGGAGCTTTTAAAGTATCAAAGGGGCTATCAAATCTTTATCCAGATAAAGTTATAGGAACTCCAATTAGTGAAGCTGCTATTACAGGATTTGGAATTGGTTTATCAATGATGGGTAATAAGAGTTTCGTTGAAATAATGTTTGGTGATTTTTTATCCTACTCCTTTGATCAAATTCTAAGTAACGCTTCAAAATTTTATCATATGTATGCTTTTCAATGCTCTGCACCAGTTAGAATAAGGACTCCAATGGGCGGCAAAAGAGGCTATGGGCCAACCCACTCCCAATCATTAGAAAAATACTTTATCGGAATGGATAATGTTGCGATGCTTGCAATATCATCATTAATAGATCCGACCCCTCTTATTAGAGAGTTAAGGAATATTGATTGCCCAGCAATTATTCTTGAAAATAAAGTTGATTATGGAAAAAA
>Ga0115000_10003176_pt1 | contig 13774 bp, 15 predicted proteins | sample ArcticOcean_MG_C_6_FD_89690 | JGI IMG/M metagenome (GOLD analysis project Ga0115000, IMG submission 89690) | Marine microbial communities from western Arctic Ocean - ArcticOcean_MG_CB8_128 | ecosystem: Environmental > Aquatic > Marine > Oceanic | place: Arctic Ocean: Canada Basin | collected...
GACAATGTTTGTTTTCCTTCCTTTTCCTTTTAGTAGTGTTTGTGACAAGGAAATGTGTGAGCTAAGAGACAATAAAGCTGCCATAGAAGAAAATGGGACTGACACCGTTATAATTACTGTCGGATCAAGCCCTACAAACAGCGCTTGGGCCCAACACTACGGCATTGAATTTCCAATACTTGCAGACTTTTGGCCACATGGAGAGGTGTCACAAAAGTTTGGTTGTTTTCATGAAAAAGCAGGTATTTCACTGAGATACTCTTACATAACTGATGAAAATAATGTAATCACAGAAATAATTAAAAGTGATGAAATCGGTGTTGAAAGAGACTTTAGTGAATATAAGGAAAGCTTTGGGTTTTAACCAACCTCTCTAATATCAAAAGTTTCAACTCTCTGTCTTTTAATACGTCTACGTTCTCTTTCAGATAGTCCGCCCCATATGCCAAATTTTTCTGATTGTTCTATGGCAAATTCTAAGCAGTCTTCTTGAACGAGACATGCTCTACAAATAGACTTAGCTTTTCTAGTTGAAGCCCCTCTCTCGGGAAAGAAGATATCAGCATCTGCACCTTTGCAGTTCGCTTCCTCAGTCCATGAAGGCATTCCACCAATTAGATTTTCAATTTTTGAATTTTCCACCCTTGCTCCTTACATAGAAAACTAAATTACATGTGTGTAATCTATATAGATTTGACACAATTGTCAAGAGGGTAATTCTTCATTTGATTTAATGTAATTTTAGATATATAGGATAATTAAATAATGCCTAAACAAAAATTAGTTTCCTCTGGAGGAATTTATAAAGGCAAGACCAGTATGTGGCTCTACATATTTCATAGAGTTACTGGTGTTGCACTTTTTGGATATCTTCTTCTCCACATAATATCTACTGCATTAATTTTGTTAGGCCCTGAAATTTACGAGGGCGCTGAAGCAATTTATAAAAACTTTTACTTTAGAATTGCTGAAATAGGCTTATTTGGAGCTGTTCTAGCCCATGCAATAAATGGTCTTAGAATTATTACTGTGGACCTTTGGAGAAAAGGTTCAGATTATCAAAAACAACTTAATGTAATATCTTTGGTTATTTTTATTGGTGTGTTTGTCCCGTCTACATACAAAATGGTAGTTTCATACTTTGATCTATGTTTAGAGAAAAGTTCTCCAGAAACCACCGTTACAGATTGTATTTTAAGACCAATACCGGATTGGAAATAATCATGGTGAAAACAACAAGAACAGATTGGGGCCGCAGGCAACCTCCCTTACGTGGATCAAGTTTTGAATTATATGCTTGGTTTTTTATGAGAGTAAGTGGATTACTACTTGTCCTTTTAGCCGTTAGCCACATGTTCATAATGCATGTTTTCAATGATACTCTTAACCTCGACTACGAATTTGTTGCCGCAAGATGGGATACCCCATACTGGAGAGCCTTCGATTGGTTGTTATTAGCTTTAAGTTTGCTTCATGGTACAAATGGACTCAGATTAGTCCTTCATGACAACATATCAGATCAGACAGTTAGAAAACTCTCCTTATCTGCTCTATATGGAACCAGTCTTGTTTTCTTTATTTTGGGAACTTATGTTATTGTTGCGTTTGTGAGTAAAGTATGAAAATAGTTAAACATTCCTTTGATGGAATCATAGTTGGTGCTGGTGGAGCAGGCCTTAGAGCCGCTATAGAAGCAGCCCCTACAATGAAACTTGCTGTAATCACTAAACTTTATCCAACAAGATCTCATACTGGTGCAGCTCAAGGAGGAATGAGTGCAGCTCTCGCAAATGTTGAAGAGGATAATTGGAACTGGCATGCTTTTGATACCGTAAAAGGTTCAGATTATTTAGCTGACCAACCAGCTGTAGACATTCTCTGCAAGGAAGCAATAGACGCTGTGGTTGAACTTGAACATTGGGGGCTTCCATTCAGTAGGTTAGAAAGCGGAAAGATTGCTCAAAGAAGATTTGGTGGTCATACAATTAAAGAAGGTGCCGCACCTGCGTTTAGGGCTTGCTACGCTGCTGATAGGACCGGGCATATGATACTACAAACTTTATATCAGAGATGCGTATCAATGGGAGTCGAATTTTTTGATGAGTATCAAGTGCTAGATATAAAAATTGAAGATGGCATTTGTAAAGGTGTAGTAGCCTATGAAATTGCTACTGGTGATTTACATGTTTTCGAAGCGAGAGCAGTTACTTTTGCGACTGGTGGCTTTGGTAAAATATTTAAAGTTAGTTCTAATGCCCACTCTCTAACTGGAGATGGACCTGGTATGTTGTACCAGAAAGGTATCCCACTTGAAGATATGGAATTCTATCAATTTCATCCTACAGGTATTTATAGACTCGGAATTCTCTTATCTGAGGCAGCAAGAGGTGAGGGAGGTATTCTTCGTAATAAAGATGGTGAAAGGTTTATGGAAAGATACGCTCCATCTATTAAAGATTTAGCTCCTAGAGATATGGTCTCGCGTGCAATCGCAACTGAAATAAGTGACGGTAATGGTGCAGGTCCTAACAGTGACTATGTTTATCTTGATTTAACTCACCTAGGTAAAGAAATTATTATGGAAAAACTTCCTGATATTACTGACTTTGTAAGAAATTATGTAAAGATAGAACCAATAACTGACCCTATTCCAGTTCAGCCAACAGCTCATTATGCAATGGGTGGTATACCAACGGATGTTAACGGAAGAGTACTTAGTGATCATAAAGGCGGAGTCATTGAAGGGGTATATGCCGCTGGCGAAGCAGCCTGCGTTAGCGTACATGGAGCCAATCGTCTAGGAACAAACTCTTTATTGGATATTGTTGTTTTTGGAAAGAGAGCTGGTCAAAGTATGGTGGATTATGTATCGAGTACTAAATCATCTCCGCTTAGTGACTCAGCAGCAGATGATCTATCAAATAAAATCTCTGAATTAATAGAAAAAGAACATACTACTGAGTTTTCTGTAGCAAAAATCCGTTCAGAGCTTCAAGACTCAATGGAAGAAAATGCAAAAATATTTAGATCTAAAGAAACTTTGGACAATCAAACAGAAATTCTTTCAGACCTTAGAGAAAGATACCAGAATATAACTATTTCTGATAAAAGTAAAGTATTCAACAGCGAGCTACTTGAAGCGATTGAACTAGATTATTTACTTGATATGGCAGAAACAACTGTGGCTAGTGCTTTAGCAAGAAAAGAATCAAGAGGAGCACACTCGAGAATAGATTTTACGGAAAGGGATGATACAAACTTTATGAAGCACTCCTTTGCATTTAAAAATGGAGATTCAGTAAAACTAGAATATAAAGATGTTGAACTTGGAAAATACGAGCCCATGGAAAGAAAATACTGATGGAAATTGACTTAAAAATTTTAAGATATAATCCTGATCTCGACAAGAAAGGACATTGGGAATATTATAAGGTCGATGCTGAGCCAGAAGAAAGAATTCTTGACCTACTACATAAAATAAAATGGTTTGAAGATGGCTCGTTATCGTTCAGAAAGTCTTGCGGACACGGCGTATGTGGTTCTGATGCAATGGTGATAAATGGAGAAAACATGCTTGCATGTCAAGTTCTAGTAAAAGAAGTTAGCAACCCAATAAAAATTGAACCTATAAGAGGTCTTCCTGTTCTGAAAGATCTAATTGTAGATATGAAACCATTTTTTGATAGTTATAAAAAGGTCATGCCTTACTTAATTAATAACGATGAACCTGGAGAAAGGGAAAGACTTCAATCCCCTGAAGAAAGAGATAGGTTTGAAGACACAACTAAATGTATTCTTTGTGCTGCTTGCACTACAAGTTGTCCAGTTTTCTGGACAGCAGACACCTATATTGGCCCTGCAGCAATAGTTAATGCACATAGGTTTGTAATGGACTCAAGAGACCAGGGTTCTAAACAAAGACTTGAAATTATGAAAGACGTAAATGGTGCTTTTAGATGTCGTACAGCTTTCAACTGTACAAGTGCATGTCCAAGAGGGATAAAAGTTACTAAAGCTATAGAAGATATTAAAAGAGAAACTCTACTAAATAATTGAATAAAGAAATAATTAACTACGTTGATACAATTAGTAAAAAACTTCAAATAAAAAATAAAGAAAATTTAGACAAAATTTACCTACAAATAGTTAATGATGAAGAAATAATAAGTATTAACTTGGGTGATCCAAATAAAAGCCAAAATTTAGAAAACGAAGTCGATTATTTAATAATAAAAATGGAAGAGTCAACTTTCTTTGAGCTAAGGGATAACAAAAGGCATCCTGAAGACTTGATGTTTGATGAAAAAATAAAAATTAAAGGTAATTTAGACTTACTCAAGTAAAAAGAAAAGACGGCTAAGCCGTCTTTTCAATAAGGTTTTAAGATGTCTTAGTTTAGACTATCTTTTAATCCTTTTGCAGCTTTAAATGCTGGTGCATTCTTAGCAGCTATTTGGATTGTTTCACCTGTCGCAGGATTTCTCCCTTGTCTTGCAGCCCTGTATCTTGATTCAAACTGTCCGAAACCAGCAATACTTACTTTTTCGCCATTTTTCATTCCGTTTGTTATTCCGCCAAACACTGCTTCCACAGCTGATTTAGCGTCTGTTTGTGACATCCCTACTTCTGCTGCTACAACACTTGCTAATTGATCTTTATTCATAGCTGTTTTTGCCTTTCTATATTGCGTTTTACTATATCCTAATTATAGTTTTTTTAAATAGTTTATCTTTAAATACAATAAATAATGGCTTTTTTTATTAAAAGGCTGATTTTATTGATTATTTATGCTATTAAGCTCTGAAACCTTATCTTTTACAGCCTTTGAAGCTTTTCTTAAACCATCTAGTTCAGTTTCAGTTAGGTCATACTCCACAATTTCTGTGATTCCTTCTTTACCAAGCTTTGCGGGAACTCCAAGATAAACATCATTTATTCCATACTCTCCTTCAAGCCATGCGCATACTGGGAAAACTTTATTTGAATCAGAAATTATAGACTTTACCATAGTTGCAGCTGATGATGCGGGTGCAAAATAGGCACTTCCAGTTTTAAGAAGTCCTACTATTTCAGCTCCACCATCAGAAGTTTTTGCTACAAGTTCATCAATATCAACTTTAGATAATATATCAACTAGAGGCTCTCCACTTACAGTACATAGCGAAGGCACTGGTACCATTGTTTCACCATGGCTACCTAGTGTTAAAGCATGAACATCACTCATCTTTACATTAAGTTTTTCAGAGATAAAATATGCAAATCTAGATGAGTCGAGAATTCCCGCCTGACCTATAACTCTACTTTTAGATAGTTTGGAAACTTCAGAAGTTAAAGTAGTCATTCGATCTAGAGGATTTGTAACAACAATTATTATTGGATTTTTGGAGTGTTCTAATATTTTTTTTGTAACATCAGTTACAATACCGGCATTTACCTCTAAGAGGTCCATGCGTGACATTCCTGGCTTTCGTGGTAAGCCAGCAGTGACAACGACGACATCACTATCGGCAGTATCTTTATAGTCGTTAGTACCTAAAATTTTAGTATCAAATTTTTCAATGAATCTTGATTGATTTATATCAAGCGCTAGTCCTTGAGGTAGTCCTTCAACTATATCTGTCATAATAACTTGACTTGCTAAATTATATTCTGCAATACGCAAAGCCGTCATTGAGCCATACTTACCTGCACCAACTACTGTAACTTTTTTCACAACTTCCTTTCGATATCTTTATTGTATGTTTCGCACAAGAGAATTCGCAAATTCAGAGGTTGAAAGAATTGAAGCATCTTCTCTCCCTCTTGCGAGATCGTATGTAACATTTCCTTCAAGAATTGATTTTTCCATGCTAGCGATTATTAAGTCTGCGGCTTCGTTCCAACCCATATATCTAAACATCATTTCACCTGATAAAATTAATGAACCGGGATTTGCTTTATTCTTTCCAGCATATTTTGGAGCAGTGCCATGTGTTGCTTCAAAAACAGCTTTTCCATTTTCATAATTAATATTTCCACCAGGACTTATACCTATTCCTCCAATTTGTGCCGCTAAAGCATCTGATGCGTAGTCTCCGTTTAAGTTAGTTGTTGCAATAACATCAAATTCTTGAGGTTTGATTAATATCTGTTGCAAGAAAGCATCTGCAATAACGTCCTGTACTAATATTTTATTACCAGGATCACCATTCGAATTCTCCCATGAAATTGCAACATCTGAAAATTCTCGTTCTATTAACTCATATCCCCATTTCCTGAAAGCACCTTCAGTAAATTTCATAATGTTACCCTTGTGAACGATTGCAAGATTTTTCTTTCCATTTTCAACTGCAAAATTCATAGCAGCTCTAATAAGTCTTTCTGAACCAGTATTAGAGATTGGCTTAATACCTATTCCGCTATCTTTTCTAATTTCCCAGCCAAATTCTTCTAGAAGAAAATTATTTAACTTAGAAACGTCATCACTACCCTCTTCAAGTTCTTTACCAGAATAAACATCTTCTGTGTTCTCTCTAAAAAGTACAATATCAACATCTTGTGGATTTTTAGTCGGAGTTTCAATTCCTTTAAAATACTTTATCGGCCTGAGGCATACGTAAAGGTCTAGTTCTTGTCTGATCGCAACATTTATCGACCTTATGCCATCTCCAACTGGAGTTGTTAAAGGACCCTTAATGCCGACCCCATATTCGTTAAATGTATCTAATGTTTTTTTAGGAAGCCACTCTGAGACAGTATCAAAAGCTTTTTGACCAGCTAAAACTTCAATCCAATTTATTTTCCTTTCACCGTTGTAGGCTTTTTCTACTACAGCATCTAAAACTAATTGAGAAGCAGGCCATATATCTACTCCAATACCATCACCTTCAATAAACGGGACTGTAGGGTTGTCAGTATCAAAAGACTCTCTAGTTTTATTAATTGCTGCATTAAGTGCATTTCTTTCCAAATTTTCAACCATCACATTACTTCCTTTACTGCTTTCCCAATTTTTGTTGGATTGCTAACAACTAAAACATTTGCTTCCTCTAAAGCCTCCATTTTAGCTTTTGCTGTACCTTTGTTTCCTGAGACAATAGCTCCTGCGTGGCCCATTTTTTTACCTGGAGGGGCTGTTACTCCTGCGATATAAGAAACTACAGGTTTAGTTATATTATCCTTAATATACTCTGCAGCTTCTTCTTCAGCTGTTCCTCCAATTTCACCAATCATTACGATTGCATTTGTTTCATCATCTTCCTGAAAATCTTTAAGGACATCTATAAATGACATACCCGGTACTGGATCGCCTCCTATCCCAATGCATGTTGATTGGCCAATATCTAATTGAGTTAATTCATGTACAGCTTGGTAGGTTAATGTTCCAGACCTTGAAATAACTCCAACACCTCCAGGCAGTGTAATTTCGTGAGGCATAATACCAACATTCGATTTTCCAGGAGAAATTAAACCAGGACAGTTAGGTCCCAACAATTTAGATTTTGTATTGTTTTTAATTAAATTGTACATTTCAGCTTCGTCTTTAGCGGGGATTCCTTCTGTTATGCAGACGATTAACTGGCAATCAGCATAAGCTGCTTCAAGAACAGCCTCTCTTGCAAAAGCAGGTGGAACAAAAGTTAAAGCTACATTTGCTCCTGTCTCATCAATTGCTTCTTTTACAGTATTAAATATTGGAATAGATTCTACTTCTTCTCCACCTTTACCTGGTCGTGTTCCAGCTACTATCTTGGTTCCATAATCTCTATTTCTTAGAGCGTGAAATCGACCTTCTCGTCCAGTTATTCCCTGAACTACTACCCTTGAATCCTCATCAATAAGTATTGCCATTAATTATTTCCTTTCACAGCTAACTCTGCTGCTTGATTCATGGTTTCAGCAATAATTATTTTTTCATTAGGGTTATCTCTAAGAATCTTTAACCCCTCTGTCGCATTTGTTCCATCAAGTCGAATAACTATTTGCCATTTAAGGTCTTTCCCTTTTGTAGCTTCGACGATTCCCTGAGCAACAAGATCACATCTAGTTATACCTCCAAATATATTGATAAATACACTCGAAACTGAATCATCTGTTTCGAGGACTTCTAACGCTGCACTTACAGTTTCTGCTTTTGCTCCACCACCAATATCTAGGAAATTAGCAGCACTACCACCAAACTCAGCTACAACGTCCAGAGTGGACATAACAAGTCCTGCCCCATTACCTATAATGCCTACAGATCCGTCCAACTTAATAAAATTCAGACCCTTTTCTTTGGCTAACTTTTCTGAAGGAGGAATAGGTATCTCTTTTTCAATTTGATCAAAATCTTCATGTCGATATTTTGCATTCATATCTAATGAAACTTTAGAATCTAAAGCCATTACCCCACTGCCGGTTACAGCTAGTGGATTTACCTCTACCAAATCACAATCTCCGTCAACAAATAGCTTAAACAACCTAGTTATAATTTCTGCTAGCTCGGGTTGATAATCTTGGTTTAAATTAGAGTTGAGAATTGCTTCAATTACTACATCCTCATCTAGCCCCTTTGAAGGATCTATATGAATCATCGTAAGGTCATCGGGATTTTCGTCAGCAACAGCTTCAATATCCATTCCACCTTTAGCGCTTAACATCATTAAATATTTTTTTGCCGACCTGTCAAGAGTAAATGATAAGTAATATTCCTCTTTTATTTCTGAAGCTTCCTCTACAAGGATTCTTTCTACTGTATGACCCTTGATGTCCATTCCAAGAATTTTATTAGCATACATGTTCAGTTCTTCGATATTATTAGCTAATTTTATGCCGCCAGCTTTACCTCTACCTCCAACTAGGACTTGGGCCTTAACAACGACAGGATAATTTAAATCAAAACTTTGTTCAAGATCCTCTATTTTATTTACTAGAAATGAATTTGGATGTGCAATATCATATTTTGCATAAAGTGATTTTCCCTGATATTCAAATAAATCCATAATTTAACATACGAATTATATATAGTTCATTAATTTATGCATGGTAAGAATTTCAATCAAATTTAATTGGAGCCCATTCGATATCTAAGTATTTAACACCCCACTCTTTGCCGAAATCGATGGTAATTTCATTTCCAGAGATTTCTTCAATTATTCCTTTTCCATATTTTTCATGCGTAACGGTATTACCAACTTTCCCAATTCCAGGTGTTGTCGAATTTGTAGTGTCTAAATTTTTAACATTTATTTTTTTAAAAAAGTTTTCTGCTTCATCTAAAAATCGGCTTTTTAGATTGTATGAAGTACCCCCCCATAACGTTCTTGTTTGAGAGTAGGTCAAGTAAAGTTTTTGTTCAGCACGTGTCATTCCGACGTAACATAATCTTCTCTCTTCTTGTATTTCAAAATCACTCTCTGATTTTTGACTGGGAAAAATATTCTCCTCCATACCCGTTATGAAAACAAAAGGAAATTCAAGACCTTTTGCATTATGCAGGGTCATCAATAAAACATTATCTTCATCTTGTATACTGTCTGTGTTTGTAAATAAAGCCAAAGATTCTAAATAATCTCTAAGAACCACATAAGGGTCGTCAACATCTTCTTCATAAAGATTTTCGAATTCAAATGCTGAATTAATTAACTCATCTAAATTCTCTATTCTCATTTGGGATTCTAAAGTACCGTCTTTGATTAATTGATTTTTATACCCTGTTAGGTCTAAGGTTTTAATGATTGCTTCCGAGGGTCCCTTTATAGCGTGCCCTTTTAGATCTATTATCAAATTTTTAAATTCTTTTAACTTATTCAAGATTCTTGCTGATAAAAATTCTAGGTTTTCAAGATTGTCTAATGCGTTTGAAACAGATAGTTCTTTCGAACTAGAGAAATCTCGTAATTTTTGTAAAGTTGATTCACCTATTCCTCTTTTAGGCACATTCAAAACTCTCTCAAAGGAAACTGTATCATCAGGATTAACTAAATAATTTAAGTACGAAAGTACATCTTTTATTTCTTTCCTATCATAGAACCTAACATTTCCAACAATTTTATAGTTGACGCTATTTCTTCTTAATTCTTCTTCAAATATTCTTGACTGATTATTTGTTCTGTAAAAAATGGCAATTTCTGTATTTTTATCTTTTTTCATTATTTCTTGTATTTCTGATATTATCCATTTCGCCTCATCTCTTTCAGAACTGAATTCTGCTACATTGACATCCATTCCACTTGAATTGTCAGTCCATAATTTTTTATCTTGAGTTCTTGGATTATTTGAAATTACAGCATTTGCAATATCTAATATATTTTTAGAAGAACGGTAGTTTTTATCGAGAGTAATAATTTTTGCATTTTGGAAATCTTTTTCAAACTCTTGAATATTCCTTATGTCTGCACCTCTGAAAGCATAAATACTTTGGTCTGAATCCCCCACAACACATAAATTTTTATGCTTCGAGGATAAAAGTTCTATAAGCTTGTATTGAACAAGATTTGTATCTTGATATTCATCAACCATAATATATCGGAATTTTGATGACCAATAATTTAATGCCTCTTCATTTGTTTCAAGTAATTCTACTGTTTTAAGAAGCAGGTCATCAAAATCCATAGAATTTGCAAGCATTAGTTTTTTTTCATAAGACGTGTAAATTTCTCCTACTTTAACATCAAAAAATGTTTCAGCTGATTCAATTGCCTCACCAGGGCTTATTCTCATATTTTTTAATCCAGAAATAGCGGCTTGAAACCTTCTTGGAGAATATTGCTTTAGATCTACATTATTATCTCTCATGCAATTTCTGATTAATTTTGAAGAATCTGATTGATCGTAAATTGAGAAATTATTTTTATAGCCTATTAGTTGTCCATGTGTCCGCAAAATTTTTACACAAGAACTATGGAATGTAGATATCCACTTTGGTGAGATCTCTAAATCTAAAAGTTTACTTATCCTTTCCTTCATTTCATTTGCAGCTTTATTAGTAAATGTAATGGCTAATATATTTGAGTAATTTACAGAACAGTTCATCACTAAATGAGCATACCTATAAGTTAATACCCTTGTTTTACCTGATCCCGCTCCTGCTACGATAAGCAGAGGGCCCTCTGTATGTTCAATAGCTTCTTTTTGCTTTTCATTAACGAGGGTCTTCCACTCTTCTCTAATGGGTAGATTTTTATCCATAAATTTAGAGACCTAAAGTTTTGTTTACTTCTCGTATAGTTGATTCTGCTGAAGTTTGTGCTTCTTGAAGACTGCTGCTAATTACTTCTGAAATATTTTCTTTTTTAAGGTTTTTAAATTTTAAATTTATTGGAGCAAGGTAATCTGCGACACATTCACCAACTGCAATTTTAAATTCTCCATAACGAGAATTTACGAAAGTTTTTTCTACTTCTCCATGAGAGATATCATTGATTGATGAATAGATATCTATAAGATTGCTTATCCCTTTTTTGTCTTTTAAATCATATTTAATAGTGTCGAATGAGTCTGTAACCGAAGATTTGAATTTTTTCATAATTGTATCTTTATCATCGTCAAAGTAAACAGTTCCATTAATATCTTCTGAACTTTTTGACATTTTATTTTCTGGATGTTTTAAAGACATTAATCTAGCACCAGATTTAACAATGGACTTTTCAGGTAAAGGGAAGACTTCTCCATAATTATTATTGAACCGTTCCGCTATATTTCTAGTGAGTTCTAAATGTTGTGTTTGGTCATCACCTACGGGTACCTCATTAGCTTTATGGATTAAGATATCAGATGCCATAAGTACTGGATATGTGAAAATTCCAGCATGACTTCCAAGGCTGTCAGCTTTTTCTTTATACTGGGTCATTCTTTGGAGTTCCCCAACCTGACAAAAGTTTGAAAGTATCCATGACAAATATGCATGTTGAGAAACTTTACTTTGAGCATAAATAATTGAGTTGTCTAAATTTATCCCTGCAGCAATTAGCAACTTAAGAGTTTGCTCAATATTAGAATTTAAATCCTTAGGATCTGGATGTGTAGTAATTGAATGTAAATCTACAACACAGAAATAATTTTTGTTATTCCTTTCTGATAGATGTACCCAATTTCTAATTGCACCTAAAAAATTACCCAGATGGGCTTTGCCTGTGGGTTGGATGCCAGAAAAAACAGTCTTCATACCTGCTATTCTAATAACTTAAATAAAATTGGAGTAGCTTATCAAATCTCAATATTCTATGTCTCCCTACACAGGATTGAGAAACATAATTTTAATTGGCTTCTTTTTTGGATTTCATGGGCTTTTTAATAGAAGCTTACTGATTAGTGGAGTGAACGAAATTTTTATAGTCACAGCTAGGATAACTTTAGTTACATTATTATTCAGCATTTATTGTTTTAAAGAGTTCAAATCAGAAATAAAGCTGGAATACTTTTTAAAAGGTAGTTGGACTGGATTTTTAGCAATATTTACACCAGGATGGGCTTTCATCTATGCTTTAAAAAGTATATCTGCAGGTTTACAAAGTATCTTCATTGCAACTATTCCAATGTTCACTGTATTTTGGGTTTATTTTTTCTATAAAGAAGAGAAAATAACAAGATCAAAAATTATTTCTGTCTTGATTGGGTTAATTGGACTTAGTATCCTGTTTATTTCCGGTGCTACTGGACTGTCTGGTGATGGAGACTTATTTTTGGGTGGCGCTCTTGCTTTGATCGGAGTCCAAGGATTAGCAATAGCAAACATAACTAATAAAAAAGATTCTCAAGTTATTCCTGCTAAAACATATCTTCTAACTCAATGGTTATTTGGGTCTCTTCTTTCAATAATATTATTTTTCTCACTTGGTGGAGAAATTGAATTTTTGACTGTTTCAGAACTATCCAGATTACTTGGTCTAGTTTTCATAGATATCTTTAATTATTCGTTATTTTTCTACACCATTAAGAGACTCTCTGCGACCTTCACATCATTAGTTGATTACGTAGTTCCAGTATTTGGTATATTCCTTGGCTATATTTTCCTAGATGAAGTGGTTAGTAATATTTTCTTTATAACCCTATCAATGATTTTTATTTCTCTCTATATCGCTGTTAAAGGAGAATCGCAAGATTCAAAATAAACCCAAAAGCTCACGAGTCATTTTGGCAGTAGCTCCCCAAAGGGTTTCATTACGGATTTTAAAAATCCAGTCCTGAGGATAAATCCCTCTAAATCGCCAATTATACTTCTCACTTAATTCATCTATTTGAACAAAGAAGACACCCTGGACTTCTGTTTTATTGTATGACTCAGGTTTTTTGTCCAGTTTGCACAGAACAGGAAATACATGATATTTAAATTCAATTGTATCGACTGGATTTAAAATTCCAAATGGCTCAATATCAGTCTTTGAAATTAACAATTCTTCTGATGCTTCTCGAACTGCAGTATCTACAATATTCAAATCATCTTTCTCTTTTTTTCCTCCCGGAAAGGCAATATGTCCTTTGTGGGTAGGCATATCATTAGATCGTTTAATAAAAAGAATTTCTTTTTCTTTGTATATTAAAATTGATACAGCTGCATAGGGTTCATTATGTACGTCATAAGGTTGTTTTAAGTCTTTATAGTTTAGAATTAATTTCAATTCTTATTTTTCAGCAACTATTGAAATCTTTATACCAATAGGATTCAAAACTTCCCAGGCATTGAATTTAGTAGGTGCATCAAAACCGAACCATGTTGTGTCAATTTCAGTTACACCCAAAACATAAACTTTATCATCTTTCATAAAAGCTGTTATTGAAAAAGGAACATTTATCTCAATATTTCTAACACTTA
>Ga0115000_10003180_pt1 | contig 13767 bp, 12 predicted proteins | sample ArcticOcean_MG_C_6_FD_89690 | JGI IMG/M metagenome (GOLD analysis project Ga0115000, IMG submission 89690) | Marine microbial communities from western Arctic Ocean - ArcticOcean_MG_CB8_128 | ecosystem: Environmental > Aquatic > Marine > Oceanic | place: Arctic Ocean: Canada Basin | collected...
GAATCCATTTAAGTGAAGTAATGAATACAACAACATTGATCCATGACCAGGGCTAAGAATAAATCTATCCCTATTTATCCATGTAGGATTTTGATTTGAGACTTTTAAAAAGTTTTTATATAGAACAGTTCCTACGTCAGCCATTCCTAATGGCATCCCTGGATGGCCTGAACCAGCTTCCTCGACACCCGCAGCTGCAAGGATTCTTACAGAGGTTGTAACTTTGTTGAACATTTAAACAGTATAGGTGTTAGTTACACTGAGGCAAAAGAGTCTTTTGCGTGATATGAAGATCTGACAAGTGGGCCTGATTCGATATGGGGAATTCCAAAGGATTCTCCTATAGTTTTATATTTTACGAATTCTTCTTTTTCAACATACCTGTGAATTGGTCTATGTTTAGCTGTCGGCCTAAGGTACTGTCCAATAGTTACAATATCAACATTAATTTGTGACAAGTCTTCTAATACTGCAATTACTTCTTCAAACTCTTCCCCCATACCCACGATGAGACCTGTTTTAGTTTTCCCTAGAAATGCAGAATCTTTTGCGTATTGAAGTAATGAAAGCGAGCGGCCATAGGATGCTGCTGTTCTTATTTCTCGTTGAAGTCGTGGGACTGTCTCTAAATTATGGTTTAAGACTTCTGGGCTAGCTTCAATAATATTATCTATGGCTCTTCTATCTCCTTTAAAGTCTGGAATAAGTACTTCAACACTTGTAGATGGGTTTAATCTTTTAACTTCATCTATTGTATTTGCAAAAAAATTTGAACCACCATCTGGAAGATCGTCTCTATTTACAGAAGTTATTACAGCATGAGTCAACTCCATAGTCTGAACACTTTCTGCAACACGTAATGGCTCTAGGTCATCAAGATCACAAGGCTTTCCAGTATTCACATCACAGAATCCACAAGCTCTGGTACATGTATCTCCCATGATCATAAAAGTTGCAGTACCCATAGACCAACACTCATATATATTCGGACAGGAGGCTTCTTCACAAACAGTGTTAAGTTTTTTTTCAGAGATTAAATTTTTTAAATCTCTGTAGTCTTTTCCTAAGTTAGCTTTAACTTTCATCCACTCAGGTCTCTGTGGTTCATCCGGTAGCAAACCTTTTATGGTGATTGGTACAATATTATTATTTTTTTGAAATACTCCCTTATCAAGCATCTCATCAATTTCATGTTTTTTATGTTTTTTAAGCTGTGTTGGGGTGAATTGTGACATTTGTATGCCAACATCTTTGTATCCAAATTCATCTACAAAAGTTGAAGTTATTTTATTTACAACATCATCAAATGAAATTTCTTTATTAAAAGTATGTACTGCAGATATCTTTTCATCTTTGTTTCCGCAAGGGTTTATAAGGTTAAAACCTTCGAGTTTATCAAAGATATTTAATGAGAAGCCATGATAAGTTGTCCACTTGCTAACTTTTATTCCTATGGATGCAATCTTGCCTTTAGGTGTCCAGACTCCGGTATCATCTTCTTTTGAAAAAGCATCTATATCGAAACTATTAAGAGTTTTAATTATTGTCTCTTCAAGACTCCTTACAAAAGGTATAACTTTTTTTGGATCTTGGAGCCTCATTATTGGATAGCCAATCAATTGACCTTTCCCATGAAAAGTTACATCTCCGCCACGATCGGTTTCAAAAAATTCAATTCCTTTTTTTTGGAGCTGGTCACGATCAAAAAGGAGGTTTTTTGCATCGCCAGTTCTACCTATAGTAATGACATTATTGTGTTCTAAAAGAAGAAGGTAATCATATGGGTTGTATTCATCTGATACAGAATCTTTAAGCCCTTTTTGAAGAATCAATGCTTCTGAATATGGAAGACTACCCAGCCATCTTACATTTAGTTTTCTCAATTCAGATCATCTACCCAAGAGTGATTCTCTAGTTTATCTTTAATACTGTTTAAAAATAACAAAGCTGTTGAGCCATCAAAAACTCTATGGTCCCAAGTAAGACTCAGCACACCAGTATTTCTTATAGCAATTGAATCAGATCCGTCTGTAGACTCAATAACTACTGGTTTTTTCTTAATCGATTCAGTAGAGAGAATTGCCACGTTTGGCTGATTAATAATTGGTGATGTGATGAATGAGTTAAAAGATCCATTATTAGATATTGTGAATGTGCTACCTGTAACATCTTCCAAGCCATATTCTTTATTTCTAAGAACGGAAGAAACTTCTGTAATTTTTCTTGCTAGTCCACGTAAATTGAATGAATCTGAATCTTTAATGGTTCCAACAAGTAGTCCCTTTCTATTCAAGTCAACAGCTATACCCAAGTTGATAAAGTCATGTAAGTCGTGAGTATTTTTATCCAAATCAAATGAGCTATTAACAACAGGAAATTCTCTTAAGGCATTTATGGTTGCGACCGAAATGAAGGGTAAAAAGGTTAAAGAAAAACCTTCTTTTTGTTTGAATTCTGCTTTTATTTTATTTCTTAAGAGTGCAATATTTTCATAATCAACTTCTACAGAAGTCATAACATGAGCGGAGGTTTGTTTTGAAAGAATCATATTTTCAGCAATTCTTTTTCTAAGTCTTGGAATCGAACCTGATGTTGCTTCTTTTTGATTTTCAACTTTCTGAGCTGGAATTATTTCCTCTTTGACTTCTTGATTAATAGTTTCCGGTGATGAGGTAGGGCTTAATAAATTTTCAATATCTTTACGTGTAATACGATTATCTTTTCCAGTTCCTGAAACTTGGGTTAAATCTATATTGTTATCATTTGCAAGTTTTCTTACTATTGGAGACAGTTTTAGATTCTTAGAATCTTTAACTGGGTTATCGGAAATAGAGATATCTTTATTTACTGTCGAAACTTCTTTTGGAATTTCTTTTTCTTCAACTTCGACAATAACTTCTGGTGTTTCCTGCTTTGGAGATGAATCTCCACTAAGTTCCATTAATGCAACTCCAACTTCTACTGTCTCCCCTTCCTCAACCAACAGAGATGTAACTTTTCCTGAAAATGGAGATGGAACTTCTGTGTCTACTTTATCAGTAGAAATTTCAAGTATTGGATCATCTTCTTTAACTTCATCTCCTACAGCAACAAGCCATCTTAATATTGTTCCTTCAGTTACGGTTTCACCTAATTGAGGCATTTTTACAATTTCACCCATAGTTCTATTGTAATTCTTTAATAGCTTTTATGACATTTTCTGTACTCGGAATAAAGTTATCTTCTAACACAGGAGCAAATGGTATATGCGTATTTGGAGAAGTAACCTTTACGATGCGGTTATCTAATGTCCAAAACCCTTTGTCCGCTACAAAAGAAGATATCTCAGATGCAATTGAAGAAAATGGAACATCTTCTTGCAGGATTACCAGATTTGATGTTTTCTCTACAGATTTTAAAATTGTCTCTTCGTCTATTGGAAAAATACTTCTTAAGTCAATAACTTCAACTGAAATACCTTCATCATTTAACGTTGCTGCTGCCTCAAGAGCTGTTGGGACCATTCCAGACCAAGCTACTAAAGTTACGTCAAATCCTTCTTTAACAATGTTTGCTTTCCCAATCTCTACTTCATACAGACCCAGTGGTACTTCCATTTTTAGATCAGGCTTTCTATATAGCTTTTTATGTTCTAAAAACATTACTGGATTCGGATCATTTATGGATGCAATAAGTAATCCTTTAGCATCATATGGATTTGCCGGTGCAACTACTTTTATTCCAGGGTGATGAGCTAAAAGTGATTCTGGACTAATTGAATGAAAGGGACCTGACCTTGTACCTGCACCTGTTGGTCCTCTGACAACCATAGGAACAGGTTTTCCAGCTTTCCAGAAATATTTTGCAGCCTCAGTTGTAATCTGGTCAAGCGCAGGATAAATAAAATCAAAAAATTGAAGCTCGACAATAGGTATTTTACCGTACAGAGCAGCTCCAACTGCGGCTCCCATAAAAGCAGCTTCTGAAATTGGAGTATCTAAAACTCTAGTCGAGCCATATTTTTCATGTAAACCCTTAGTAGCTTTAAAAGCTCCCTCAAAAGCACCTATATCTTCCCCCATCATGAATACATCTTTATTGTTCTCCATAGCCTCATCAAGCCCATTAGTAATTGCTTCAATAAAATTCATTGTTTTAGTATTTGAACCATCATTAGTAGCTACAGGGGTAGATCTGGTTTGAAAAATATCTTGTATTTCTTCTTCAGGGTTAGGATCATCTTGATTTTTAGCCCATTCTAAGGTCTCTCTGACTTCTGCATCAATTTTTTCGGTGAGTGTTGTAAAGTCACCTTCTGTAAAGAGGCCTTCAGTTGAAAGAGAATCTTCAAATCTCGCAATAGGATCTCTATCCATCCAGAATTCTCTAACTTCATCTCCAACATACTCTGCAGGGTCGTGACCAGCATGCCCATAGTGTCTGAAAGTTACGAGTTCTATTAGTGTTGGGCCTTTACCAGAGCTAGCTTTTTTACGTGCTTTATGCATTGTGTTAATAACTTCATAAATATTATTTCCATCAATAATTACAGATTCGATTCCGTAGCCTAAACCTCTGTCTGCAACATTTGGCGTACCAAACTCTGTTTCGTTTGGTGAAGAGTAGGCGAATTGATTATTCTGAACAGTAAAAATAATTGGAAGATTATGGACACCTGCCATATTAATAGTTTCATGCCAAGTACCAGTTGCTGTTGCTCCTTCACCACAGTTTGCAACTGCAACAACATTATTTTCCTCAAACTGAGCTATTAGTGCCACCCCAAGCGCAACAGGTGCTGAATCTGGTAATGGGGAAACCACCATTAAGGTCCCCTTATCTATTACTCCAAAATGACTGTTTCCATCTCGGCCTTTTGATGGACCATCTTTCTTTCCATAGAAGTTTAAGGCAATTTCTTTTAGAGTTACTCCTCTATTTATTTGTACTCCGAGATCTCGATGTGTTCCTCCAAAGACATCTTGAATTTCCATGCTTGATCCAATACCGGCCATTGAGGCTTCCTGGCCTATACCTGGATAGACAGCTCCGGAAAGCTGTCCACCTTTATACATTTTTAAGAGCCTATCTTCAAGAATTCTCTGAGTCTTCATAGACTTGTAAATATCCCATAATTCATCTTTTGTTAAAGATGAGGAATGTCCTAATCTTACAATTTTTTTTATTTCCATTAGTGGAGTCCCTTTCCATTTAAAGATAATAGTGATTCGCCTACAGCTTCACTTAATGTTGGATGAGCATGTATAAATTCAGCAGCTTCACCAGGAAGTGCCTCCCAGCCTACCAAATACATTAATTCATGAATCATTTCTCCCGCACTTGGACCACATATGCTTGCCCCAACTAGCGGGCCATCTTTTTGCGCATAAACTTTTACCAATCCCTGATTTTGATTTTGTATCAAAGCTCTTCCAATTCCAGCAAAACTATGTTGTGCTTCATTTATTTCAATTTCTTCTAATTTGGCTTTATCCGAATTTAAACCTACCTCAGCAAGCTCTGGATTTGTGTATACAACATAAGGAATTGCAGAATAATTAATTGGACTGGCGGTACCTGTAGCAATAAAAGTTACTGCTGACATTGCCTCTGCAAAGGCTACATGTGCTAGTTGAGGAGAATTGCTAATGATGTCTCCTGCAGCAAAAATTTTATCAGTACCAATTACCTGCATTGTTTCAAGATTGACATCTATATATCCATTTTTAGTATCGATTGATATATCTTCTAATCCTATATTGTCAGTAAGAGGACTTCTCCCAATAGCTACAAGGATTGTCTCAAATCTTTCTTTTTCTCCATCTGAAAAAGAGACTACTTTGTCTTTAACGGACTCAATTGACGTGCCCATTTTAAATACGACACCCCTTTTAGTCAGTTGTTTCCTTAGCTCTCCAGAAGTCCTTTTATCGAGACCAGGAAGTATCTCTTTTTCAAGTTCTACGACAGTTACGTTTGAGCCAAGATCAATTAGAACACTTGCAAATTCACAACCTATAGCTCCCGCTCCAACAATACAAACATTTTTTGGCGGCTCTTCCCAATTTAGGGCTGAGTCTGAATTTATGATGAAATCATTATCAAATTTTAAATTTGACAATTCCCTTGGTTTAGAACCTGTTGCAAGGAGAATATAGTCAGTTTCTACTCTCTCTTCTGAGCCATCTTCTTTTTTAATAAGGACAGATTTTTCATTTTCTATCTGCCCCCAGCCATTGATAACATTTACTTTTTTACTTTTAAGCAACATACCAATTCCACTGACTAATTTTGAAACAATGTCCTGTCTTTTTGTAGCAGCTTTATTCCAGTCCATTACTGAAGTTTTAACTTGAATACCATATTCTGATGCATTATTAATCTCATAGTTAAGCTCAGCAAGATGTAGCCAATATTTTGCAGGTATACATCCACGGTTTAGGCAGGTACCCCCAAGTATATCTGATTCAATAAGTGTTACTTCAAGGTCAAAGTTGTCTGCATAAAGAGCAGCTGCATATCCAGCTGGTCCTCCGCCAATAATGGTTAATTTTTTCAAATTACCTCTTTCTAGATAGGGTTTCTATCCAATCGAGATAATAACTATACTTTTTTTAGGGGTTCCCTTTAAAAGTAGTCAAAGTTATTGTCACTATTAAATCTAGTAATAAAGTTTACATTTACCAAGTTAAGATACTCCATTAATTTGATAAAATACACCTATGCAAACAAGATTCTTAATACTTTCATCCCTATTCACAGGATTACTTATATTGGTATCTTTTGGAATTTGGTTAATTACAAATTAATATGGACAATTTTCAAATGCCCGATGGGATTTATCATATCCCTCTCAAACTCCCATGGAGCACACCTAGTAGTGTAAATGTTTATCTTCTAGAGGATAATGATGGCTATGTAATGATTGATTGTGGTGTTAATGGGTCAATATATCTAAATTTACTTGAGAGCCACTTGAAGGAAATTGGTATCAACTTTAGTGACATTAAATTACTAATTGGTACCCATATGCACCTTGACCATATTGGGCTATCTGGTAGTTTGAGAGAGTTCGACATACCTTTTGCTCTTTATAAAAATAGTGTGGATTATCTCGATGAATACAATGACTGGTCAGTAAGATTTGCAGATTTGATAAAGGTAGCAAAAAATGAAAATGCTCCACTAGCTTTTATTGAAGAGCTTAAATCAATCACAACCCCTGCTTATGCTGGAAAATTAACAAAACCAGATATTCTTCTATCTGAAGGAAAAATAAAATCAATTAAAAGAGAATTGAATGTCCTCTTCACACCAGGTCATGATTACAGCGAAATATCACTTCATGATAAATACACAAAAATTATATTTTCAGGTGACCACATCTTGCCAAGGATTACACCTTTCATACCTGTGGAAAACGAAGAGAGTAATCTCCTTAAAGAGTTTCTTGATTCTTTAGATAAAATAGATGCAATCGACCATGAGATCATTGCTCCAGGACATGGAAATATAATTTCAACACCCCATAAAAGAATTGAACAAATGAAACTTCACCATCGAAGGAGATCTGAAAATATTTTAGGATTCTTAAAGAATGATGATTTATCTGGTTGGGAAATTACCACTATTCTATTTCCTAGAGATCTCGATGCATTAAACCTGAGACTTGCTTTTCAAGAAACTTTAGCACACTTGCATTTGCTCGAATCTAGAAAAGAAGTATTAAGAAAGACTGCAAACGGAATAAACATGTGGGCTTTAGTAGACTAAAGAGCCTTATATCCTCTATTAATTGCTTCTTCTAGTGAGTCTGGTGAAAAAGATTGTACTTTGTTATTCATCAACATTTCTTTTTCTTTAAAAAGAATTTCAATTGATTTAAACTCTTCTAAATTATCACAGTCATATACTTTCATATTTAAACGATTTCCAATAAACCTATAATTCTCAAATCTACTTAAACGAGCCATTTTATAAATTGATTAGTTCAGCTATTTTTGATCTTGCTGATTTTGAAGACCCAAATAATAAAGAATCAGATTTAGCTTTTTTAAAATATAAATGAGCTGGATGCTCCCAAGTGAATCCTATGCCTCCATGTACTTGTATATTGTCACCAGCTACTTTGTTATACACTTCTGAACAATAAGATTTTGCTAACAAGGAGCTTATCTCTAGCTCTGTTACATCGTGTCTATCAACCCTTACAGAATTGTAAGCTAAAGATTTTGCACTTTCTATTTGGAGTAACATGTTTGCACACATGTGCTGAATTGCCTGAAAAGATCCGATTGGTCTTCCGAATTGAATTCTCTCTTTTGCATATCTTGTTGACATCTCTAGACAAGCTTGTGATCCCCCCACCTGTTCCATTGAAAGAAAAGCCATAGCTATATTTTGTACCTTTTTCCAAATAGTGAGTTCATTATTCATGATAATCATTATATTTTTAGGATCTACAGCTACATTCGTAAAGGTAATTTCTGCTAAAGGTCTTGTTTGGTCAAGAGAAGGAGTATTGGTCACCTGTACTCCTTCATCGCTCGTTTTGATGAATACGAATTTAAAATTACTACCATCTTTGGCTAATACTGCTAGGTAGTCAGATGTATCACCAAACATAACATATTTTTTAGTACCCGATAGGACTAATCCGTCCTTTGAAGAAATGAGAGATGTTTGGATGCTCTCATTGTTAATTTCATACTTGTCGTTCTCATACACCCCGAAAGAACCAATTTTTTCACCAGAGATAATTTCTGGAAGATATTTATTTTTTATATCATCATTTGAATTTAAAAGTAGGTGTTTAAATACTATACCTGAACTAAGAAGAGGAATAATAGGTAAATAATATCCTGACACCTCAGAAAGTATCGATGCATCAACCGCAGAAAAGCCTAGTCCTCCATCTTCTTCTGGAACATCTAATGCTAACCAACCCTGCTCATTTACTAATTTCCAGAGCTCAGAATCAAGTCGTACATCTTCATCAACTTTTTTTATCGTTTCCAATAAGTCAATTTTTTCAGATAATAATTTTTCAGCATTTTCTTTTATTTCTTTTTGTAGGTCAGTAAGTATAAACTGCATTTACTTAGTCTAATTTTAATTATTATTTTACGTATTGAAATCTCGTTTGTTTTTTTTAATAATTAACATGGTAGTTATGTTAAAAATTACAAACTTACACGCAAATATCGAAGATACTCCTATTTTAAAAGGAATCAATTTAGAAATTAATCCAGGAGAGGTTCATGCGATAATGGGTCCCAATGGATCTGGTAAATCTACCTTAGCTAATGTATTAATGGGTAACCCTGTCTATGAAGTAACTGATGGAACAATACTATTTAATGGTAAAGATATCACTGAAGAACCTGTCAACAATAGAGCAAAAGAAGGTATGTTTCTGGCTTTTCAGTATCCAGAATCAATACCTGGAGTAACTATTGTCAATATGCTTAAAACAGCACTAACTAACATTGAAAATACAGACTACTCTACCCTTGAACTGAGACTTAAAGTTTCAGAAGCAATGAATGGCTTAGGGCTGTCTCCAGATTTTGTTGATAGATATTTAAACGAGGGATTCTCCGGTGGAGAAAGAAAACGTAACGAAATCCTACAGTTAGCTGTATTAAATCCAAAACTAGCAATTCTGGATGAGACTGATTCAGGATTAGACGTTGATGGATTACGTATTGTCGGTGAAGGTATCAGTAAACTAAGAACTCCTGAAAGAGGATATCTTATCGTGACCCATTATCAAAGACTACTGGAATATATAACACCAGATTTTGTACATGTATTTGTAGATGGCAATATTGTAGAAACAGGTGATAAAGAATTATCTGATAAATTAGAAAAAGAAGGATACGAATCATATCTATGAGTGAATTTGAAAATATAAAAAAAGATTTTCCTATTTTTGAGCGTGAAGTTAACTCCAAAAAACTAACTTATCTTGATTCTGGTGCTACTTCACAAAAACCACAATCAGTTATAGATGCAATGAACAACGTCTATACAAATACTAATGCGAATGTCCATCGTGGAACATATGTTTTATCTGCTGAGACTACTCAGCTTTATGAAAGTGTTAGAAGTAAATGTAAGAATTTTTTAAATGCTTACCATTCAGATGAAATAATTTTTACAAAAGGTGCTACTGAGGGATTCAATCTACTTGCGAATTCTATTTCTAAAAAATTTCTTCAACCAGGTGACGAAATTTTACTTACTGAAATAGAACACCATGCCAATATTATTCCTTGGCAGATGGTTGCAAAGCAATATAAGTTAGTAATAAAATATATCACTATTAATAAGAATTTTTCAATTGATTTGGACGATCTGAAACAAAAAATTTCAAGTAAAACAAAAGTTGTCTCCATTACTGGTGAATCAAATCTTTCTGGTTTGCTTCCAGATGTAAAATTAATTCGATCAATAGTAAAAGAAAACTCAGATGCACTATTTATTCTTGATGGTGCTCAACTTGTTCCTCACAGAAAAGTTGATGTTCAAGAATTAGGAATTGACTTTATAATATTCTCTGGACACAAATTACTCGGTCCAACTGGTATTGGTGTTGTCTGGGGAAGGTTAGATCTATTAAATGAACTTGAACCTGTTTCAGGTGGTGGAGATATGATCGAAGAAGTATATTACGATAGGGCGACATGGGCAGCTGTTCCACATAAATTTGAAGCTGGAACGCCTCCCTACGTTGAAGCAATAGGGTTAGGAGCAGCAATTGACTACTTAGAAAATATAACAATGGAAAAAGTGTCCCAACATTCGGATATGCTAAGAAAGTATGCCCAAGATATATTTTACGATTTAGACAGAGTCAACGTGATACATACAAATGAAAAATTTGCCGGATGTACATTTAGTATGCATATTGACGAAATTCATGCTGCAGATATATCTTTGATGCTTGATACATACGGAGTAGCTGTAAGAGCTGGCCATCACTGTGTACAGCCTTTTCATAGGAAATTAGGTATTGACGCAACCTTTAGAGCTACAGGGTATATCTATAATGATAAAAATGATCTAGATGTATTTAAAGATGCTCTAATGAGTAGTATTGAGATGTTAGGTTAATTATGGCAATTAATGAAAAAGTTCAAGAGTATAAAAAAATATTAGATTTATTTCCAAATGCACAAGAAAAATATCAATACTTAATTGAACAGGCTAAAGATAATACTAATTTTCCTGAAGAACTAAGAAATGATATTTTTAAAGTTAGCGGATGCCAGAGCAAAGTATGGCTAATCCCACAAGAAAAAGATGAGAAAGTATTCTTTATGAGTGATTCTGATGCGCTTATTGCTAAAGGTCTCGTTACTCTTATTGCATCAATTTATTCAGATGAAACACCTGAAGATATAGTCAACTCAAATATTGATTTAATGGAGGAGTTCGAGCTAGGGGTGATTTTAAGCCCAGCAAGAAGAAATGGTGCTTTTAATATGCTGAAAATGATTAAAGACTACGCTAATAAACTAAAAAACACTTAATTACCTATCCACCAGTTTTCATGAGCAAACTCTATCCATACTGGATTAGAAAATTTTGCAACTTCATTAATAAAATAATGAGGTTTAAATTCGCTTTCATTATTCCACCAAAGTGACATAAATCTAACATCACATTCATGATTTATGTTGTCTTTAATGTAATTGGAAAGTTTTTCAAATGTCTCACCACTATCACAAATGTCATCAACAATTAATATTTTCTTATCAGTTGGTCGAGGTAGATAATTCTCCCAATGTGGAAAATCTCTTGTAGAAGCATGAACTGGTTTAAAAGGGATATCTAATTTATGAGACATCATTACACCAGGAATAAGTCCTCCACGGCTAATTCCTACAATTACATCTGGTTTAAATTTGTCTTTCTCTATTTCTTCACAAACCGACCCTGTGTCTTTAAATTGTTGCTCCCATGTATAATTGAGTTTTTCCATATGATGAATTATTGTATCAAAATTAGAACTCATAATGGCATTTATTTTAATAAATATATTCTTAAAATTTGATTGCTTTGCTCTGCTTTGTTTTATAATTAAGTCAATGAAAAGGAGGTAAGAATGCGTAGTAGATGGGCGGTAGGTCTAATCTTAATCAGTATTCTTACTATGGCATGCGGTGGAGCCGCATCCGTAGATGAGTATAAAGCTGCATTTGTGTATGTAGGCCCAGCAGACGATGGTGGGTGGTCACAATCACATGATGTAGGTAGACAATATCTTGTAGATAAAACTGGAATTACAACAGCTTATACTGAGCTTGTTCCAGAAGATGCTACAGAATTCCGAACAGTTGCAGAAGCTTATATTGAACAAGGTTACAATATTATCTTTGGTACAACTTTCGGATATTTAGATGCAATGGCAGAAATGGCAGAGGAATATCCAGATGTTATTTTCTTACATTGCTCAGGGTATCTAAATAACGATACAAACTTTGGTAACTATTTTGGGAAAATGTATCAACCTAGATACTTATCAGGACTTGTTGCAGGATCTGTAACCGAATCTAATAAAATTGGCTATGTAGCTGCTTTCCCCATACCTGAAGTGGTTAGAGGTATTAATGCTTTCGCTCAAGGAGTAAAGGAAACGAATCCAGATGCAACTGTTGAAGTTGTTTGGACTTTTACTTGGTTTGGCCCAGAAGCTGAAAGTCAAGCTGCAAATGCTCTTTTGGAGACTGGTGCTGATGTTTTGGCTCAACACCAAGACTCTCCAGCAACAGGTATCGCTGCAGAAGCGGCCGGAGCAAAATGGATATCGTACAATACAGCTTACGGTCAAGAAGCAGCACCAGGAGCATTCTTAACAGCTCCTGTTTGGGACTGGGGACCATACTATGTAGAAGTTGTAGAAGCAATTAGTGAAGGAACTTTTGTACCTGAAGCTTATTGGGGAGGAATGGAGACAGGCCTAATTTCACTATATAAATTATCAGATGGAATACCAAGAAACGTTGAGCAATTAGTAAATGAAAAAAATATGGAGATTCTTACAGGATCTTTTGACCCAACGATTGTTGAGGATACATTTATTGACAACGTAATTGGGACAATAAATCCATAATAGTTTTTAAACACTCCAACCATTTGGTTGGAGTGTTTAACTATAAAATAAATGAATCAAAAACTTCTAGAAGTAAAAAACATATATAAATCTTTTGGTAAAATTCAAGCTTTAAATAATGTTGATTTTTACCTTTACAAAGGAAAAATTCATGGGCTTTTAGGTGAAAATGGTGCAGGGAAATCATCTTTAATGAATATCTTATCCGGAATATATCAACCTGAAAGTGGTTCTATTCATATAGATGGAAAAAGAGTTAAAAAACTAAATCCCGATATTGCTGCAAGATTTGGTATTGGCATGGTCCACCAAGAATTTAGATTAATAAATAATTTCAGCATTAAAGATAATCTGACTTTATCTAAATCAAATATATATACAGATAATTTTCAAGAAGCCTTTGAAAAATACTCTGACATTTTTACACTTTCAAGAGACCCCTCAACACTTATAAAAGAACTTTCAGTCGGTGAAAAACAAAAAATTGAGATAATGAAGCTTATATTTAATAACAATAAAATAATGCTTTTAGATGAACCAACAGCAGTATTAACACCTCAAGAAACAAATCAGCTGAAACTTTCTTTACAGAAGCTTTCTAATGAGGACAATAAAGCAATTGTTTTAATTACACATAAATTGAAGGAGATTCAAGAATTTACTCAGTC
>Ga0115000_10003182_pt1 | contig 13762 bp, 11 predicted proteins | sample ArcticOcean_MG_C_6_FD_89690 | JGI IMG/M metagenome (GOLD analysis project Ga0115000, IMG submission 89690) | Marine microbial communities from western Arctic Ocean - ArcticOcean_MG_CB8_128 | ecosystem: Environmental > Aquatic > Marine > Oceanic | place: Arctic Ocean: Canada Basin | collected...
CACAATCAATAAAACGAACGGTCCCGCATCGCAACCGACGGCGAGGATATTTTCCTCGGACCAATCGCACGAACTCGGCGACGTTCTCGTGTCGTACTCGTTCGTGTACGCGTTCTCAATTCCAATCTCTAATTCTTCTCCTTCTTCGTCTCCAAGAGGAGGAGGAGGAGGAAGAGGAAGAGGAAGAGGAGGAGGAGGAAGAGGCATATCGACTCCAACGTGTATCAGAGAGGAGAAAGAGAAGAATTCTTTTTTTTCTGAGGAGGACCAATTTCCTCCACCTCAGCCGTCCCCATAAATTTCAGAGTAAAAAAAATATACTATTAATAATGTCTTCTTCGGCGTTCGCTCGATGGGTGAACTCTCCGACTGGGCCGAAAACGACGCACTTCTGGGGACCAGTTGCGAACTGGGGATTCGTTGCCGCGGTACGTCTTGGCCGACTCTTTTCTCTTTCTGATAAAGTAGATGATGTGTTTTCAACTCGGGATTTTCTCGTTATCTCTCTCTCTCTCTCTCTTAATCGTAACACAAACTCACACATTATCACTCATTATCCGCTAACGCACATTATACGAACACAAATAAACAGGGACTCGTAGACACGCAAAAACCGGAAGAGTTAGTCTCCGGACCGATGACAGGGACCTTATGTCTTTACTCCGCTTTGTTCATGCGTTTTGCTTGGCGAGTTGAGCCGAGGAACTACATTTTATTCGCCTGTCACGCGACAAACGAGTGCGTGCAAATGTACAACTTCCAACGATGGGCCAGGTGGAGCCTGAATAATCCAACGAGTAGCATCAGCAGTAGCGCTATTAATACCGGAGACGTCATTCCTGAACTGAAGAAGAAAGAATAAATATTATCATGTCTGCGTTTTTCGGGCTCGAGTTAAAAGAAGGACGCGCAGAATATTTTCGAGCGAGTTCGTTTACTCCATTGGTTCTACTTCAACGCGCGACCATCGTTTTTACATCTTCAAAAACGCTTCCTCTTGGATGCGTCGTACAATTAAAGTCACGGATGAAGCATGAACCTTCGCAAGTGCTGGCGTCGTTTATCATCGGCAAAATTGAGAGTGTCGCATTGAACTGCGAATTTAGCGACGACGTTCGTCTGAGCATTTCCAGAGAGGGTGAAGGCGATAAAGATTTTGATTTTGCCGTACACGTAACAGGGCTTGTCGTCTTTAACTTAGACACCGGCGACAGGGGTGAACTGGATGAGAATGAAGGCGAAGACATGTCGAGCGACGATTCCGAGCCAGAGGAAGAGGAAGAGGACTCGCTTTCGTGGTCGAGCGACATAACCACCGACGAAGAAAAAGGTAGAGAAGAAGCGGAAGGAGATACTCGCGCAATTCGGTGTCTGAGCAAAGCTCCCGCGCACTTACACATAACATCGAAGGAATGGAAATACGAGCACGAAGAACGAGTTCGCATACAGCGCGAAGCGCTTGAAAAGCCCATCGAGGAAGAAATACGATGGCGAGAGTTTGATAGAAAGACGATGGAGTGGTGGAGAAACGAATGCGATGATGAAGAAGAAGGATTTGAAATCCAGGGGGGCACAAAGAGAAGCAAGGATCTTCCAGATTTTACTTACACGGGGAAGCTGCGCCCATCTCGCGTTACCGCGACATCTGCAATCCCATTTGGGTTGCAGCCTCCCGATTATGCGCAAACTTCTTGGCCGGAAGAAGAACAATCGTCGCGATTACAAACGACAGTTGAAGTCAAAACAACCGAACAAATTATGAAAATGAAACGCGCGTGCTCGTTGGCACGTTTTGTTCTCGATACAGTCGCCTCGCATTTGCGCGTTGGAGTTGAAACGGATGAACTCGATCGAATATGTCACACGGTGTGCCTTCAAAACGGCGCTTATCCGAGTCCACTGAATTACATGGGTTTTCCAAAATCCATTTGCACGAGCATAAACGAAGTCGTGTGTCATGGCATTCCAGATAGAAGAAAACTAGAACCGGGGGATTTAATCAATTTAGACGTCACCGTGTGCTTGAATGGTTATCACGGAGACCTCTCGGAGACGTTCATCGTCGGATGCGCGAAGACTAAAGATAGAGCGAAATTGGAGGAAAACAAACAATTGTTGGGCGCTACGCTAAGTGCACTCGAAAAAGCAATCGATTCATGTCATCCAGGGAAGCGGTTTCGAACCATAGGTGAGCTCGTTCAGAATGAAGCCGTTGAAAGCGAAAAATGGACGAGCGTGAAGCACTATTGCGGCCATGGTATTGGGAAGTTGTTTCACTGTGCGCCGACGATTCCACATTATGCGCCGAACAAGGCGGTCGGTTTTATGAACCGCGGTCAAACGTTCACTATAGAACCAATGTTTTGTGCAGGTACTCGAACTGCTAAGCATTGGAAAGACGGGTGGACAGCAGTCACTTCGGACGGGAAGAACTCGGCGCAGTTCGAGCACACGATATTAATACTCGACGACGGCCCAGAAGTACTGACAAAGAGGACGAGAAAAAGCGTCGATTTCTTCATAGACGATTAGATTATAGAAACAAACCTGCTTATTTAATGATACATCATTTAGATCTACTACTGATACAAAAGCTAAAAGAATGCTACCGTGGTACAACTAATACTATTGCTACTTTTTCTAACCACGTAACTCGTAAAACAATAAGCAAGCTTTCATCAATGCGCCCAGGGCGAAGAGAAACAGGCCGAAGGCTTCTCCGAGCGCGTTTGGCAAGGAGACCACCACTACGCCAGCGATGGCAAAAAGAATCAAACATATTTCTGTCCACAGAAATACGCGCATTTGAGGATGCCAAATTGTCACGGACCCTTCGTCATCCAAGCCTTCATCTGCCAGCGACTGAAGCGTCATCAACTTATCGTACGTCAACAACCCGAATCCCACGGGGAAGATGAGAAACGAAATCGCCCAAACCAGATTGGCTTCGTCGATCAACGGTATCATCTTACTGGATAATACGCTAACGATGGTTGGCGAATACAACAAACTACCAACAATACCTAGAAATATCCCCACAATCATCATAACAGTACCCCAGAATTGTATCCACTTTCTCTCTCGGATGCCCTTTTCTATTTTATCGTCGATTTCTCTCGTTTCAGTTGGGTGGAAGGTCGTTCTGCCTACTTTGTCCACGTCTGCTAAGAGTTCCGGTAGTATCAATCCAATTATAATAGACGCGTAGCCTAACACACACAACAACGAAAACCGATCCCAATCCTCTTTGATATAAAACACTCCGGCGACGACGAATAAGATCAAACCGACGTTCGCGAAAACGAGAGGTAAAGTCGCGTCTGAGTTTGTCGAAAACGCGTGTGGACTTCGCATGAGCATCCGTTTCATCCTTCCTGGAGAGGAGGAAGAGGAGGAATACGTGGGAGAGATATCACCACTCATTATCACTGTTATTATTATATATGTCTTCTAGCGTTGTCCCTCTATACCCCCAAAAGCGCACGGACGACGACGACGACGACAAAAGAGCCGTACATATAGTGTGTTTGATTAAAAATGTGTTTTTGTGATGATGGTGTCCCCTTTTTTTGGTGTTGAGAATTCGTTGTGTGAACAAACACCATGGGGGGACGAGTACACAAAAAAGACCGACGAGTGTTGGGGAGAAAAATGAACCCGCCTAGGACGAGTTGTTGGGTGGGAGTTTAACCCGACGAGTGCACACACACGCGCGCGCGTAGTACTAGAGTAGTAGTAAAACAACACCGAAAAACAATAACAGAAGAATGCTATCCTCGTTAACGTCGTACATTCTTAAAAAAGGAGGGAAACCGCCGTCAAAACACACCGCGTACGGGATGATTTTCGGTTTGTTCATCCTGAACGTTTCGTACGTCTCGCTGAGGGCGACGTTGGAGAGCAGAAAAGAAGAGGAGGAGAGGATCGCGGAAGCGAGAGCGAGGCTAATGAGTGGGAAAGGATTGAGAGGAGAGGTGTATTTTGATCATCCGACCAATACTAACGATGATAAGAATACTAAGAAGAAGAAGAAAGGAGAAGAGGTACGAGACTAACTTAATAGTTTTCTCTCTCGTGAGAGGAAAGGAAGAAAAAAGGAAGGAAGGAAAAAGGAAAATGTGAACAACCCCCCTCAAAAAAGGCAAAAAAGCAGCAAAAACGCCAATCTGATGAGTGACTGCCTCTCATCTCACCACCAATAAATCAAGACTTCTTCAAAAAGTAACAAAAAAAAGATTACGCGTGTTTGTGTGCTCTCATAAATAGAACCCATCATCACACATAATATATAAATACCTTTCTACTACGTAGTACAGGTCCACAACGTACTCGTAGAACGATCAAAGTCGATCAAAATGATGCACGCGCAATATCACCACGGCGCAACGAATACCGCGACGTCCGTCTTGTCTTCGAAGAAGAAGAACAATGATGATGTTGTGATGAAGAGGACGGGGAAAAAGATTACTACCAATCGACGACGTATCGCCGCATTCGCTTCTTCTCGTCGAGACGGAGAGAAGACGAAGACGAGCGAGGAGAGTCACGTGAAGGGAATGGCCGCGGCAACGAGCGCGGTTATCATTGCGATGTTTGCTTCCTCCCCCTCGAATATTCTCGCGTACGCGGACGAAGTAGCCGTCGATGCTGCTCCGACGAGTGTTGAAGCACAATACGACGCTGCGCAACAAGGCGGTGGAGGCGAAAAGGCGCCGGACTTGAAGGGCGAGAGTAGTTCTGCTGTCGCGGAACCGAGCAGCGCACCGGAGGTAGATGCACCAACTCCTGCGTCCGAAGCAGCTCCGGTCGAAAAGAAACCGACCGAGGCTGACTTGGAGAAACAGCGAAAGAAAGAGGAGCAAGCGCGACGCGCGCGCGCCGAGCAAGCGAAGAAACAGGAGCAGTTAGCGAGCGAAAAAGCGGAAAGAGAAGCCGTCGCGCTCGTCGAGAAGAAGAAGCGAGCGGAGAGAGAAGTCATTGCTGCGCGAAAAGAACAGGTGTTCCGCGTGCAACGATTGAAAGCGTCGCCGATTCCGAAAAATAGGCTCAAGGCGGAAATCGAGGCCAAAGAATTGGAGCCGAAGACGTTCAAAGAAAAGCGAGCGGCAAAACTCGCGGCGAAGAAATCAACGGCGAGTGCGAAAAGTAAAGGAAGCGCCAAGAGTCAAAGGACGGTGTCCACGAAAAAGCGATCAGTTGGTGCTCCGAAAAAGAAATCTTCACCTGCTACCGCGGCGGCGAAGAAGAAATCAACCGCGACTACTCCCGCCGCGAAACGCCAAGCGACTGCAACCACTTCCGCAAAGAAGACAAAGACGAAGAAAGTTTCGACATCTTCTGCCAAGACTGTGGTGAAAAAATCATCGAAGCCTGCCGCGTTGACGTACAAACCGACATTTAAGAAAGCGCCGGCCGTGAAAGCGGCAGTGCCAACCGCCGCGCCGAAGATAAAGTCGATGACGTTCAAAGAGAAGAAGCAAGGAGCGCCGGCGGCGGCGCCGGCACCATCTAAGAAAGCAGCTGCATCTGCAACATCGCCGGCGAAGCAGGCGGCGAAAGTAGCATCTGCTCCGAAGAAAACGGCAAATGTAGTCAAGGCCGCACCGGCGGCAAAGAAGACGGTAATTGCGCCGAAGAAAACGGCGAGTGCGGTGAGCACCGCGCCTGCGAAAAAGGCCACAAGTGCACCGGCAAAGAAAGCTGCTGCGCCGGCAAACACGGCGGCGAAGCCAACCACTTTTAAAGAAAAGAAGGAGGCTGCGAGTAAGAAAAGGACGAAGCGACCCGCCGCGGCGAACAAAAAGTCACCCGCAACGACCAAGGCAAAAAAGAACAATAGTGGGTTTTTCGGAGATTTGCCGATAGCAACACTTCTCGGCGGTCTGGCATACACCTTCTTCACCGAAGAATAAGTATTTAGGAAGATGAGAACAGAGCAGCTTAATAATTAATAATATCACGTACCATATGCCATCCTAAAGCTCATTGCAATGACACGTGCGCGTTGCCGCAACGCCGCTTTGAAGACGCACTCCTCTTGTTTTTCGTTTTTCAGCACCCCTTCCATTTCTCACTCTTTTTTCCTCTCTCAAACAAACGCACAACAACCTAAAAACGGAGCAGCAGTAGCAGCGGCAACACGAGATGTCTGTCCGCACTGACTTTGCCACCGTGGAGGTTCCGAACGATTCTCACGTTCAGAAGAACGAGAACAACATGGAGCGAGAGAAGAAACGTCTTCTGCACTATTTGCGACAGGAAAGAAAAAGAGGCGGTGACGAGGAGTTTGGACGACGGATAAAAACAATCCAAAAGCTTTCGCAGTTCAGTCACGGTCAATCGAATCCGACGTACAAATTGCTCGTTGAAATGACAGATGGGACGTTGAAATCATACGTTTTGCGGAAGAAACCGGGTGGGAAGATTTTATCGAGCGCACACGCGGTGGAGAGAGAATTTCAGGTACAGCTTGCGTTGAAGAGAAAACACCCCAACTTTCCAGTCCCGAGGATGATTCTGTTGTGCGAAGATAGTTCAATTTTAGGCACGCCGTTTTATATCATGGACTTTGTGCAAGGCACGATATATTTACAACCGAAATTACCAGTCATTACGAGAGAGGAACGGAAGACAAGAATATACGAAAACATGGCGAAAACGTTAGGCGCTTTGCACTCGTTCGACATTCGCGAGCTGGGATTGACTTCCTTCGGAAACATCTCCAGTGGAAGTTACTCGAGACGAACGCTGAAAAGATGGTTCGGACAATACGAAAAAAGTATTACGAATAAGTTGGTAGAAACACCGGAAAAAGAAGTCGTCATGAAGTTAGTCGCGTGGTTGGATGCGAATTGTCCCAAGGACGGCGAGGAAGTGAGCGACCGAATAATCCACGGCGATTATCGTTTAGATAATTTGATCTATGACGAACGATCGGATGATGTTCTCGCGGTACTAGATTGGGAATTGTCTACCGTTGGTTGTCCGCACGCGGACGTGGCGTATAATTGCTTACCATATTATTTACCTCCCGGATTAGAGTTTTATCCTTCATTCGGCGATTCGAATCAAGTGCCGGCAGGAGTACCTACCGAGAAGCAATACTGCAATATCTGGTCGCAAAACGCGCGTTTACCGAATATCTGCGGAAGCTCAAAGTGGAAGTTCTACGTTGCCTTGTCAATGTTTCGTGGCATGGCTATTTTAGCCGGTGTTCGTGCCCGAGCGGTCGCCGGAAATGCGTCTTCTAGAAACGCACGACAGGCGGGTTCGTTGGTAGAAGTCTTCGCCAAACGCGCGTACGTTGTAGTCGTCCAAGGAGGTGCTTCAAAAGTTCCAAGGCAAGAGATTAAAGGTGGTTATGAACCTAGTGAAAAGTGCATGATGTTGTTAGAAAGACTCAGAGCGTTTATGAGTGAGCACGTGTACGATGCCGAGGAAGTTTTTGAAAGACATGCGACGACAAACGAGCGATGGTCTGTGCATCCCCTAATGGAGGAATTGAAGAAGAAAGCGAAGGCAAAAGGATTGTGGAACCTGTGGTTGCCCTTAGATTCGGCAGCGTTAATTAAGATTACGAATGCTCGCGGCAACGACGAAGCGTTGTACAAAGGACCGGGTCTGACAAACTTGGAATACGCGCATTTGGCCCGGGAGATGGGTAAAGTCCCCTGGGCGTCTGAAATTTTCAACTGTTCGGCGCCAGATACCGGGAACATGGAGGTGTTGTTGCGCTATGGAACGAAAGAGCAACAAGAGAGGTGGTTGTTACCGCTTTTGATGGGCGATATCCGGTCGTGCTTTGCAATGACTGAACCAGCGGTAGCGTCCTCAGATGCCACGAATATTGAAAGTTCCATTGTGAAAAGCACGAACGGCACGCAATACGTCGTGAATGGTCGAAAATGGTGGACGAGCGGTGCGTGCGATCCGAGGTGTGCGATTGCTATATTTATGGGCAAGACAAAAACAACGGGTCCACAACACGAGCAGCAGTCCATGGTTCTCGTTCCAATGCTAAACAATCATAAAGTGAAAGTCGTTCGTCCGCTTTTGGTCTTTGGTTATGATGACGCTCCACACGGTCACGCCGAGGTCATATTCGATCATGTTGTCGTCGATGTAAAGGAATCTCTCTTAGCACGCGAAGGTGCTGGATTCGCCATTGCGCAAGGTCGTTTAGGACCTGGACGATTACATCATTGCATGCGCTTGGTAGGTATGGCCGAACGAAGTTTAGACGTCACCTATGCCCGTGTGAAATCTCGAGTCGCGTTTGGTAAACCGTTATCCGAAAACTCAAACGTTCTGAACGTATTAGGAAATTGTAGAGTTGAAGTAGATGGAGCACGCTTACTCACTTTGTATGCAGCGCACGTTTTAGATCAGCTAGGCATAAAAGATTCGCGCGCGAGAAGTGCAGTGGCGGCGTGTAAAATTTCTGCTCCCAACGTGGCGTGTTCGGTTATCGATCGGTGCATCCAACTCTTTGGCGGAGAAGGCGTGAGTCAAGATTCACCTTTAGCTCGATTATACGCCGGCGCGCGAACGCTCCGTATTGCCGATGGCCCGGATGAAGTTCATTTAGAAACCGTAGCAAAAATAGATTTAAGGAGAAGTAAGTTGTAGTACGTAAAACCATAGTTGAAAGCGATATTCCTCAAAAACATTAGAAATCACCTAATACGTAACAACAACTTAACAAAAGAAGAAGAAGTATTCGAAGCCATGCGGTAGCCCACGCATTCAGAGAAAGAGAAAAACCGAAGGAGATGCTGCTGCTGCGCGTCTCCAAACGCGTTCGATACTTAAGGAGGAAATTTATGGCCTCTAATAGTCATCAAAACGTAACGACGACAACACGAAAAGAAAACAACGCGAAGAGGAAAACAACGACGACGAGAACGACGACGACGACGAGAGAATTAAACGAGGCAAACAGGGGCGAGCTATTGAGAGACTATTTGCGCAGATGCTTGTACGACAATTCGACAGGGTATTTCAATCAAAACGGACAGTCTCCGATTGGGAAAATTGGTGTTGATAGCGGGGAAGCCTCACTGCCTTTTCATTCGATGGCAGACAAAGAGGAATACACCGAAACGCTCGCTCAAAAATGGACTCAATTAGGTAAACAGTGGTTAACGCCGGTGGAAATTTTCAAGCCACACTACGCGAATGCCATTGCGAGGTATTTAATTGAAGAGACAAAGAAGAACCACACGGCTTCGTTGAAAGTGATAGAACTCGGTGGTGGTGCAGGAACAGCCGCCGTCGGTATATTGAATTACCTTCGAGCGAACGAACCTCAGATATACGAATCCATGAAATATTGCTCAGTTGATGTGAGCGAAGTTTCTTTGTCGATGCAACATGACGCAATTTTGAAAGCTAAACATGAAAACGTGTGGCGCCGCACGAGGAAACCAGTGGACGTGACGATGCAGAAATGCAAAAACACAGAGGAGAGTTGGCGGGAAATCGTGCAAAAACACATGGACGGCTCAACCGAGAACTGCTTCGTTTTAGGCTTTGAAATATTAGATAATTTAGTGCACGATAAAGTCATCATGAGTGTGAAAACTGGTGATTGGATGCAGGCGAGAGTGAAGCGCGAACGAGAAGGGAAAGACCGGGTCGAATTTTACGAACCGATTACGGACGAGGAGATTAAACGAGTGCTCAATAAAGTCGTCGAGGTTCGTAAAAGTCTTCCAATTTGGACGCACTTTAGCGATGCTGTAAAGCGCATGTTTAAAAAGCGCGACGTGAGTTCAACCGCGGATTTGACCAGAAATCAAACTATTTACCTTCCTACTGGCTGTAGTTTTGCTTTGCAAAACTTGCGTGAATTCGTTCCCGGGCATCGGTTGGTGTTCGCAGATTTCGACGCGCTTCCCGAGGCGAAAATGGATGGATTAAACGCGCCCGTCGTCGCTTCTCAGGGTACCGGTGGTAAAACTTACGATAGAAATTCATATTTAGAGGGCGTCGTTGGAAGTTCTGATGTTTTCTTTCCAACATGTTTTGATACGTTGAAACTACTCAACGAAAACAAAGGAATGCACCTCACGACGAAAGAGTTCATGGAGAAATATAGCGAACGAGGCGCGTGCGAAACAAAGACAGGATATAATCCGCTACACAATGACTTTAGCAACACTAGATTTTATCTATCCTAATTAAATACAATATCTTACTACATACGAGTACATTAAAACTCCTCTCTCGTCTTGTGCGGGTCGTAGTTCTTTTCGTACTTCTTCCGGAGCGCTTTGTACAACTTTTCCTCTCGTCCTTTGTATTTTGCCAACAACCGCGGAACTTCTCCCAATTTCGCTGGATTTACGTCCTCGTAATACGCTTTGATTTTCATGTACCATTCCTGTTGTTTCGGCGTTCGTATGTGTGAATACGCGTTCGGTCCACTCGGTTGCGAAAACTTGAAGAACTTGTCCAAGAAGGTGAACACTGGAACAAACATGAATAAGCACAGAAAGAAGAAAGGCAACGGTTTGATGCCAAAAATTAACTTGTCTTTCTTAGATCCCAAAGAAACGCGCTTACGGCCTACTTTAATCGCTCCTTGATTCTCGTCGTCGTCGTCATCGTCATCCGAGGAATCCTCGTCTCTTAATTCCACTTCCTCATCGCTCGAATTGTAATCCGAATCTATTTCTTTTCCCTCCATATGACCTCCCCCGCAACACGAGGATTTCTTTGCCGCTTCTTCCCTCTCTTTCTGGATTTTCTTCATCTCGTTCTCTCTTCGCTTCTTTTGCGCGAGCTTTTCCAACGCCTTCGTCGCAGAAGACATTTTTTCTTTCTTTCGAGTGCGTCTGTTTTTGCGTCTACTTGTGTGCAATAGCGCGTTCTTTCTTTTCTGTTCTTGTTTCTCTCACAAAACACACAAACAACCACCACAAAACGGTGTCACACCCCTAAAAATAAGAAGACAAAGAAGAAGATTAGAATATGGGAGGTAAAAAGGAAGAAGAAGACAAAGAAGATGAAGTGAAAGAGAAGATTGAGAATCTGAACTTGAACGATAACCTTTGCGAGAAGAAAGAAGATGGAGACGACGACGATAACGAAAACGAAGAAGAAGAAGAAGTAAAAATAAATTCATCGAACGCCGCAGCAGCAGGAAAGAAGAAAAAGAAGAAGAAGAAGAAGAAATCTTCCTCTGGTGGGAACGGAGTAAAATACACACCCGCAGGTGCGGCGAAAGAACAAACGGCACCACCGACGGTACCAGTGACTGAACTCTTTCCAAACGGCTTCCCGGAAGGGGAAATGCAAGAGTATCGAGATAATAACGGGAAAACGTCCTGGCGATTGGATTCCGAGGAGAAGAGGGAGTTGGAAAGACTGGAGTTGGACATGTACGATAACGCGAGGCAATGCGCTGAAGTACACAGAGAAGTGAGAAAATACATTCAAGAGTGGGTGAAACCGGGAATGAAAATGATTGACGTGTGTGAGACGTTGGAAAATTCAGTGAGGAAGCTGTTAAACGCGAAAGGTTTAGAGTGCGGCGTTGCTTTTCCAACCGGGTGCTCGCAAAACCACATAGCCGCGCATTGGACGCCAAACGGGGGTGACGAAACTATCATCGACGTGAACGACGTGATTAAATTTGATTTTGGGACGCAAATTAGCGGGAGAATTATAGATTGCGCGTTCACAAAGACGTTCGTTCCAGATTACGACGAGTTACTATTAGCGGTGAAAGAAGCGACGGACGAAGGAATTAAACAATCCGGGATCGACGTACGTTTATGTGATATTGGCGAAGCTATTCAAGAGGTTATGGAATCACACAGTGTAGATATTCGCGGGAAGCAGTTTGAAGTGAAATGCTGCAGAAATCTGAACGGTCATTCAATCGCACCGTACCAAATTCATGCCGGGAAATCCGTTCCCATCGTGAAAGGCGGCGAGGCAACGAAAATGGAAGAAGGGGAATTTTACGCCATCGAAACGTTCGGTAGCACAGGCGAAGGGTATGTTCATTTCTTATTGCTCATATTGTTTTTGTTTTGTTTTTTCTCCATGGTTTTTCTCTAGTTATCGTTACTTCGCAAAAATTGCGGAGTAGATTTGGACATACACAGGCTGCGATGTGCGAGTTTTCCTTTCGAGGCGCCATGAAACTCGCGAAGTCAAACAAAGAGTTTTTCTTTCATGACTTCGCCTGGTTTTGTCCTTACATTACACTTTTTCAGTCTCATAGTACTTTGCATATCTCTGCTACCCGTACGGGCAGGCGGAAATCCCGATATATGCAGAGCCTCCTTATACTGGAACATCTTTCTTCCTACCTTTCTTTTCTCTCGTGCGTTTAAGCTGACAGGCGTTTCTCTTTTTTGAAATATAACGAACTCACAGGTACGTTCGCGAGGCTGGAGAATGTTCGCATTACATGAAAAACTTTGACGTTGGTCACGTGCCGTTGCGCTTGCCTACGGCTAAAAAGCTGCTCAATACCATACAGAGAGAGTTTGGGACGCTCGCTTTCTGTCGACGATACTTGGACAGGATTGGCGAGACCAGATATTTAGGCGCTTTGAAAAATCTTGTTTCCAACGGGATCATCGCTGAATACCCGCCGCTGGTGGATAAAACTGGCTCCTACGTCGCGCAATACGAGCACACGATACTGCTGCGACCAACGAGGAAAGAAGTGTTGACTCGTGGAGACGATTATTAATTCCTTCAATTAGAGAAATTTTTACCTCGTATACGACCGGTACAGTATCCATACAATAGGAAAAATTGACAGAAAGACAGAGCCCAGCACACCTCCTTATTTAGGAAACACAAACTGCACAAAACCAATTTTTCTTCTTCACTCTATCTATCTCTCCATCTCTTCTTATTCGATGATTGGTGTAAAACGGCGAAGATGCGTACATCTGCTCTTCTTTATATGCGTGCTGGTTGCCATATCATCCTTCTCTTCCTCGTTCACGATTCCTGAGGAAGAAGAAGTAGGGGAAGGGAAGAAGTTAAGAGACAATAATCAATTTGAGGATTTAAAAGAACGATACGGTCACAGTAGCAGTAGCGACAGTAATCTCATATTTTACACCATCGGCGATTGGGGCGTTCGTGGTATTGATGGTGGCAAAGACTTTCCAGGATCTGCGCAAATGGCCGTCGCGCAGCAAATGAAACTATTGGCCGAGAATGTGCAACCACAGTTTGTGGCCACTCTAGGGGATAACTTCTACGGCGCGGGCGTTGGTTCTCTGGAAGACAGACAATGGGACTATAAATACGAACAAGTTTATTTGAAGAATAATAGTAGTTTGCGCTCGACGAGGTGGTTTGCGAGTCTTGGTGACCACGACCATTGCGGCAACGTCCAAGCTCAGATTGATTACCACTCGGCGAAAAACTACCTTTGGCATCTGGGCAAAGCCAAAACTCCTTATTATCACAAAGAGTTTAGAATAGGGGGTGGAAGTAGCACTAGCGATAGCGATAGCGATAATATTAGCGACGAGATGCAGTTAATTGTAGTAGATTGGGTGGGGTTAGAAGGCTTGCTTGCAGGTAAAGAGAAACGACGGTTCGAAGACCAGCTCGGCGCTTTCGCCTCTGCCGAAGCGGGCGAAGAACAATTCAACTGGCTAAAACGAGTGCTCGAAAGAGGACACGGAAAGTACCGATGGAGAGTTGTTACGGCTCATAGACCTATAATCTCGGCTAGTTCCAGATTTGCACACGACAACGTGGCGTATCCGGGTGAGTCGTC
>Ga0115000_10003184_pt1 | contig 13757 bp, 7 predicted proteins | sample ArcticOcean_MG_C_6_FD_89690 | JGI IMG/M metagenome (GOLD analysis project Ga0115000, IMG submission 89690) | Marine microbial communities from western Arctic Ocean - ArcticOcean_MG_CB8_128 | ecosystem: Environmental > Aquatic > Marine > Oceanic | place: Arctic Ocean: Canada Basin | collected...
GGCTTTGCTGCTTGTCCTCAATTTGTTGTTGTTGAGTTGCGGGACTGTTGGCTCTGCAGTAGCCGATGAACAACCCTCTTGGCGTTCAGTTGGTATTGACCCGACGCTATGGACTGATGGTCCTGTTGAAGAAAATACACCTATGAAGGATACCTACCAAGGAAATGCCGTTTTCGAAATTGAAGTATCCTATGTTCCATCGCTTGGTTCTCCAAGAGAATCCGGTACCATCGTGCTTGAACTGTTTGAACAATGGGCTCCAATTACCACTGCGAACATGATTAAAAACATTGAATCCGGAATTTATGATGGAATCTTTTTCCATCGAGTGATTGATGACTTTGTGACTCAGTCAGGCGACCCAACCTGCAAATCAGCATTTGGGTTCTATCCTTTAACAAGCCTTGAATGCGGAAGTGGTGGAACGGGAACGACCATTCCATTGGAACATGACGAAAACCTCTCGCACGTCGATGGAGCCATTGGTATGGCTCGAGGTCAAGAACAAGATTCTGCCGACTCACAATGGTATATTGCAGAGACTGAAGCACACAATCTCGACCCAGAAGGCCGTGAAGATGGCGGTTATGCAACCTTTGGTATTGTTCGGAATGGCATGTCCCATGTCACAAAAATAGCGACCGTTCCGACTTCTGATGACCCAACGGGTGAAGAAGATATTCAAAACCCTGCATCATCTGCAGGCCGGCCATTGAATGAAGTACTCATCGTATCGGTTATCCTAACAGGTGTATCAGACCCCGATGGGACCCTCCGTCTGGACCCTCAAGACTCAGAGGATAATGAAGACTTTTTAGCTCTGGTTGAAGAGTCCACTCCGATAATCTTTACCAGCACCTTCTTGGTAGGGCTGGTTGTTGTTTTGGCTGGATTGATGTTTGCACGAATCGATACACCGTTGTCAGTTGAGGTCAAAAACAAGAAAGTTTCACTTGAGGCTGTATTATTAGAAGAAACGGCGTAGATTAAGCGCGCTCTTCAAGATGGACTTCACTGCACTTGACATCGAGAACCACATGTCGTACATGTGGAGAAAACCATTTGACCAGTTCAAGGTGAGCAACGGTAATCTCCCAATTACGACCATGGAGTATGGCGTATTTTTTGAGTGTTTCCAGCGTCGCTGATTGCCATTGTTCAAGTTCATCTTTATGGAGATTCATGTGAATATGCACCCATCCACCTTTTGGTTTCAGGCAACCAAGAGCATGCATCCAAACTGCTTCTGATGATGGAAGAAGTCCCAAGTGACATCGGTCTGCTTGACCGTAGAGTGTGGGCAAGGTTTCTTGATTATCACCTTGATGGATGGTAATCTTTTTGTTCAATCCATTGGTGTTCCGTGCCCATCTCAATCCAACGATGGAATCTGGATTTATTTCACATGCGTGAATATGTTTCGCTTGACTCCGTAGTGCCATATGGAGTGCGTAATAGCCGACACCAGCATAGGCGTCCACGACAACTTCTCCCTTCATTGGAATCGAACCAATACGTCGCCTTTCGGTTACATTACCTGACGAGAACATGACCTTTGTTGCATCGAATCCAAAATGAACTCCATGGTCCAAAAACTCAACCCATCCATTCTGTCCTTGAAGTAATTCAGTTTGAGAGGTGCGAAACTTGTCTTTTGTGATGGGATGTTGTCGAGCAAGACGCTTCCCCCCAAGTGCTGTAGCAATGTTTTGCCAAACTTTCTGAAGCTCATCATTGGGAGTTTTATCGAAGATGACGGTCCATTGCTTTGATGCAAAGGCAATCTCTGGAAGGACGACTAGATCTCCGAGATGTTGCCATTTTTGAGGAATTTCTCGAATGAAAGTTTCTACTTCTTGTTCGCTTGTACCGAGTGAAGTGAGCCATGATTCGATTGTTCGTTGTAATTGTGCATGTGGATTGTTTGAGAATTCAGCCCGTTCGAGTTCGATGGTGTCAATTTGAACTTCAAAATCAAACGAGGACCAGAGCATACTTTCAATATTCCTTTTATTCACTTGGTCATTGAAAGGAAAAGCGAGCATCTTTCCTGTTGGTTTGGGTTTCCAAGTGTGGTCAAGGAATCCGTGGTCGCTGAGAAATCGGTGTACATGTTCTCCGTGTTCTTGTAAACAAAGCACAACATTTGCTTTCACCGATTGGGTAAACGTATCGGCCATTATATCGGCGAAGAGAGCAACGACTTTGAACATGGCGTGATAACCTCTGCATATGTCGGGGAACAGCGGTCAGCGAACACGAGTCGGTAATTCGATTTCGGTTTTCATGGTTTTAGTGATGACTTTGCACCTCTATGCCCCTTTTGCATCTGCCGCAAGTATGACTTCATGTGTATTTACCGAATGTGATGAATATAACTCGAATCATGACTTAACACCTTCTCAACCAGATTGGATTGAAGGGACGTACAATTTTGTAATTGAGGATGCATCAAACATCGTCCTTGAACTTCACTGGGCATTGCGAGAATTCAACCGCAACTCGTTCCCCGACATAGGTGCCCTTCTTGCGGCCGATGGTCTTGACTCAAATGACGGTTTACCTGCCGACTTGCTTCGGGATTATTTTGATACTCCAATCAGCGACTCTACTCTGCAAAAGGTACTTATTCAAGAAATCGATAAATCGATAAAAGATTCTGTTGAAGAAGGATTTGGGACAGTTCAACCTTTAACTGGCTATGTTAACAGTATCACTGACGCTGCCGGAACGACCATCGATTGTTCAACCGATCAATTGACCGACGCTATGCTTACTGAAGGTGCCACAGTAAACAATGTGTTTGAGCCGCCGATTTGTCTGAGGAGTACAATGAACCTTGCCATCTCTCCCGATTCCTTCAACTTGGCCGAGAGTAACGATCTTGACATCGAAAGAACCTACCAAGGTCTCTTGATAATGGGTGCTGAAATTACAACTATGTTTAATTTGACTGGATTACCCGGCCACAAATCCTCGTACTCTATTCAACCCCCTCCATATGCAACCATCAAGAGTGTCGATCCAAATGGGACCCTTTCGGCTCGTCCAGGGCCTCCTGCCTTCTTTACTGGTGAGTGGGAAATCGATAACAGAAATGCAGGAGAAAGCGGTGCAAGCCTCTCACGTCCTATTGAAATTGAAATGATGCACAGAAATCGAAGTACGACCACTACACTCACCATTCCAGAAAATGAAAAGGCTCTTGATTTCCAAATTCAACTTGACTTGAGGGATGAAACGGCAGTAAAGCTCAACTTTTTAGTTGGATTACATTATCTTGACAAAGCAACAATGACTGATTGGGGAATTTCGTTGATGAGTGTTGCTGAACGGGCAACTTTAGACCAAGTTACATCAGATGGGATTCGCCTTGCCTATCTGAATGGGCTGGTCAATCTTTCCAATATTTCAAGTCAATTTCCAATCGATACCATCGCCGAAGGTGTATCTTCCGCAGTCGCAGGCATTGGTGCCATCAAAATGAACAACATGACATGGGTCTCTGATTCTGTCGCCGAAGGTATTGAAGGTACGCCTGGTGGGCTTAATTTCAGCCATAGGTCTGTCATTCCGTTCGTTTGTAACGAACTTGTCGTTCCTACCGAACCGCTCAACTACTGCTTGAATGGCCCGAGTGCTATGTCTTATGAATATCCAATTTACCTTCAAACTACCAGTTTACCGTTCGAAATGAGTTTGTTGGAAATCTTGAAAGAAAACAATGAACAAGAAACGGTTGAAGAGATTCTTAATGAAATCACGAAAGATGATTTCCGTCGAGTGATGGATTCAGGCCTCGAAGTTGAGACGTCGCTTGATAGCAGTTTCCTCTCAGGGATTATTCCAAGTAACATGCCTCCAAGTGAATTGACATTAGAAATTATACTCCCTACTTGGATTCAAACGAAAGATAACAGCGACCGAATTATTTTGAAAAACTCGCTTTACGGTGATGAAAGGATGAATCTTTCCTTTGCAGGTACCTCTCAATACAATTGGCGTCACGTAATAAAAGATCAAGATAATGAGGTTGTTTGTACAGCAAATCAACCGACATGTGTAACCAGTGACGTGAAAATAGATGCAATGTCTTTCCGTTTCAATGAATGGGACCGCTCAGTTGCTTTCGAATTTGGCGTGGATGCCTCGGTTGCTATGCACCGAATTGGAATCCCCGAAGAGAGAGTACAAACTTACGGAGAACACAGTGTTTCGATGGCAGCCATACCATCGGATTTACTTCGATTAGGAATTAATATCTCCAATCGCATGGACTCACCGTTTTCTCGAACTATGGAGCTTGGATTCCTCTGTGAACTGAACACAGAGTCACCACTTGATCTTGCGATATGCAGTGAAAGTATCACCTTTGTATTTTCAATTAAAGGACTTACTAATTTCTTTGTTCGCATCGGAGAAGTCTTGACCGCCTATGTTCACCAAATGGTTACGCACTTGATGTCAACCACTGATTCTAAATTCAAAACGATTGATTTGAGTGCTTTTGAGATTCAATTTGCCATAGGTGGCCATGACTCCCCTCCCGGTGAAGATGTATTAGATTTAGAAGCTATTTCTTTTTCTATGAAGGTGCCTAAAGTGAAGTTTAAACTAGCGGTTGATGGAGACATTGGAAACATGCTCTCTGGTAATTTTGATTCTACAGAATTATCTCTCACGACAAATGCTCTTCGTCAAACATTACTTTGGCCCATGGCATCCATACTCCAATCCTTTAGTGGAGTACTTGTCAACGGAGTCGTCTCCATGTCAGGAATCACATCACCTTCTACTGACGATTCATTGGACCCGTATTCCTTTCCAATTTCGACCAGTAGTTTTCTGAACCAGGAATTCGAACTTGGACTGAACGGACCGATGACCATACTTCTGCCAAAGGGCATCAAACTTATCGATTTGAAATCGTCTTCAGGATACATCGTTGACACTGAAATTGATGGACGGCAAGAAATCACTTACAATGTTCCGAATGGTGATGTTGAAGATACAGTTTCCTTCCGCTTTCAAATTACATGGTACTTCTTTTTCCTTATACTTTGGAAATACATGGCCATCATGGTAATTTTATCGTATCTTGGAGTTCGGCGATTTAAGAAAAAGCGCGCTAAGAAACGAGCGAGACGTAATTTTTCAAAGGTACGCAATGCAGACAAAGTGAGTATTAATCCGACCGAATTTGCGGATTTATCCGGATTCCACAGTAAAGGTATTCACGGAGAGATGGAATCTCTTAAGGATTATGATGAAGGAGTAAATCCATTAATCCCTCCTCCTCCATCTTCGCGTTATGGTATTAGTGCAGTTCAGCACGTGGATAAGACCGATGATTAACTTGATTGATCACAGTTGCATCGAATTATGAATTCGTTGCGCTAATGATGGACCAATTCCAGGGACCGTTTTCAAATCTTGAAGCGAAGCATGAGCAATACCTTGGCGACCACCAAAATGCCTCAGCAGATTTTGCATCTTCTTTGCACCAAGTCCTTCGACTTCGAGCAAAGGGTCATGAAGACGACTTCGACTTCTTCTTTTCCGGTGAAATGTATTGACGAATCGATGCGCTTCATCACGAGCATGCACCATGACTCTTCCCCTCCGATCAAGAATAAGAGCAGGTTTACCATTTCGATAAATCGTCTCCTCCCTTTTCGCCAAAGCAGCAAGTTCAAACCGGTCCTCAAGGCCATGTTCATCAAGTAATTTAGAAATCGTAGAAAGATGAGTTTCTCCACCGTCAATGAGTACAAGGTCTGGCCATTCATCTTGGCGTTTTAACCAACGTTCTACGACCTCACGCATCATACGCAAGTCGTCCATAGCATCCCCTTTTACCGTGTATTTTCGGTACTCTTTTTTGGTTGGTCTACCGTTTCGCATCGTAACACTGGCACCAACCCGTTCATCTCCGAGTAATTGCGCCATATCAAAGCAGACAATATGATCGAGTTGTTCCATTCCGAGAACTGCTGCACCTTCATCAGCAGCCCTTTGTTCAAGCGAACCACTTGTTCGGTTGATTAATCGGACAATTTGAATTTCAGCATTTTGTTGTGCAAGTGTTTGTAAGGTGACAAAATCGCCTCGAACCGGCGTTCGAACCTCCACCTTCGAACCTCTACGACTTGTGAGCCATTCCTCAGTTCCATCATCAAGCTGTTCAGGGGTGAGCAAGAGTCGAGGCGGGGTACGATTTGTATAATGCTCAGACACGAACATCGAAATTGTATCCTCTTGTTCTCCTCTATGCAGCATTGGCCATACTTCTTGCCCTTGGACCACGCCATTATTGGCATGAATCACGACGACGGCAGCAAGATCACCTTGGACAGCGATTCCAAGTGCGTCACAATCACGATATACTTTGCTTGAAACGACATGTTGGCCTGTAGTTGCCCGAATAGCGCGAATCATATCTCGGCTTTGAGCAGCTTTCTCAAATTGCATTTCATGAGAGGATACATCCATTTGGACGGCAAACTCCTCCAGTAATTCGACAGCATCACCGTTCAAAATCCGTTTGGCAGCATTCACACTCTGTGAATACCCTTCACCCGATATACAGGGCCCTGAACATAAGCCGATGTGCATGGAAAGACAACCTTGTGGGAGTAATTCTTTACAATCACGGATTCCAAATTGACGTCGAAGTAACTGCATCACTTGTTTGGCAGCACCGGCATTGGGGAACGGCCCCCATCGTGAACTTCCTTGAGGTGGATGGCGGGTATACATGATGCGTGGAAACTCTTCATTGGTCAATACCAAAAACGGATAGGATTTATCGTCTTTGAGCATTGAATTGTAGCGAGGCTTATGTTGACGAATAAGTTCTCGTTCGAGGATCAAAGCCTCTTCTGGAGATGGTGTCACCATACACTCTACACTGTCCGATTTACGAACCAATTCCGGAATCATTTGACGGTCAGGATTCGATGCAAAATACGAACGGATACGTTCATTCAAGCGTGTTGCTTTACCTACGTACAGAACTTTACCTTTTTCAGACTTGAACAAATAGACCCCTGGCTTCTTCGGAAAGTCAACCGAAGAGAGCGTCACAGGCATGATGTTGCCTTCATGCCCAACCAAATAAGGCAACCCATTGATTCGGATTCAAGATACACCCACGGGCGGAGAGTGTACAAGAATTCCGTACAAAGGGTTTTGAGAGGAACTCCGGAGGACGAAACATGGGCGGCATTCTTGAATACGGTCCTAAAGATTCAACCGCTCAAACTCTTTTCACAATGTCTTGCGTGAGTGGATTAAGTATTCTGGCGTTCATATACTGGGATGTATTTTCTCTTGTCGAAGGTATAGCATCTACTTTTCATTCATCTTGGGCTCCTTTAGAAGTTCTAATTGCTTGGCGTTTGATATGTTTTTTCATTGGTTTATCAGCAGTGATTCACATGTTTAAATCAGGGGCAGGGATCATGATTGTCATCCTTCACGATGAACGGAAAGAAGCCGTACTTCATCCCGTTGGATTTGAAAAATTTGTTACGTTTAGCAGTTGGACTTTACTCATGAATATTCTTTATTTCTTGTGTGCAGGAATTCTTTCTGTTTCTGTCTTGAATGGAAGCGAGTTGCCTATGTGGTTGAACTTCGCGCAAGTTATCCTTTTTTCATCCGCTCTCGGAGCGTCCCTCCTCACTGCGACAGTGGTTCGATACATCATTATACCAGGAGAGGTGCGAATCGGTCGAAATCACGACCAAATGTTCAATTTTCCGAATCAGATGATGCATAATGTGGCAGCTATCTTTCTGATTGCCGATGTCATTCTTGTTCAACCAGAATTATTCCCGCATTTCTTATTGTTCTGTATGACGCTTGGAACAATTTACGCATTATTTGCTTACTTCTTTGCGTTCTTCGGTGGAGGATATTATATTTACTCATTCATCGACCCAAGATTGCGTTATGGCCCATTATGGCTGAGTGGATTAGCTTTAGCCCTTGTTTTATTTTATCTTGGAGTATGGTTAGGGATACAAGTGATGTCGTACAATTTTTGGATTGGTTCAGTCCTGTTTGTGCTTTGGATTTCATTAATTGTACAATTCCGTACGACTTTACCTGAGCCAGTTTCTGAATGAAATACAGAATTTTAAGTTCTTTATAGTGATGAAATTCAATGCTCAAACAGCCATTGAGAGATACGGTTGAGTATTCTCTCTGTGCATTTGGCAGACTTTATTTGACGCACTGAGGGATTGGCTTAGAAGCAGATGGTGTATTGGCTATGCATATGTCAAGCGGTCTTTCGTTACCGCAAGAACGTCTTTTACGCTGGCTTGGACGATATTCTGCAAGTCTTGAAAAGTCATGGGATGTAACCCGAGAAATTTCACTTCCAGGTTTAAGTGAATCACTTGGAGTCGTCCGTTCTGCCCTCAATGTTCCTTTGACCACGCTCGCCAATCAAGGATTGATTTTCAAACGTATGGCACACGTCATTGGGGGCGGTTCACGGCGAAGAAATGTATACCACCTTACTGAACAGGGCCGTCTTCTTTTTGAATCGCTGGGAGATGATCATTCCAAACCTCGCAAGAGCAGTTCAGTTGGCGTGCCTTTTGGTGACGTTCCTCAAAGTGGAGAAATACATGGTCGTTCTGGTTTGATTGACGATACAGTGAGCGTGTTTAATGAACAACACAGTATTCTTCTAAGCGGATTACCAGGGATTGGAAAAACTACAGTTGGGGCGATGGTTGCAAAAGAAATCCTCTCATCGGGAGCAAACATTCGCTGGGCGACAGCAGATGAATTCTCAGACTTTGAAACACTGTGCCGTTCGATGTCGATACCATCACCATTACCCACTGACATTGAGGCATTGACAAGCCATATAGTACATCATTACAAGGATGAAACATTTATTTTTGACGATGTTCATCTGATTACAGAACGCCATTTACCACACTTCCTCGCTCTGTGTAAAAAGATAGAACTCCTTCAAGGGCCAAAGATGATTTTTATCGGAAGAGAACCACTTGTTTCTTTTGGGGGCATCGAACGAATCTCAATACCTCCGCTTGAAACCTCGGAAGCAATAAAATTGCTTGGAATGTCTCAAAGTAAAACGGAACGAGAGCATATTGCAGAACGGTTAGGAGGGCATCCTCTTGCTATACTTCTCTATCAAGAAGGAACAACACTGCCCGAAACAAATGAGGATGTTCAATCCTATGTTGAAGATGTGGTGATGTCCACACTTGATGACGCTACACGCTCTGGCTTAGACCATCTCGTTCTGTTGCCTCGCCCTATTGAAGCAAAGAAAGCCTACGACGATGAAGTTGTGGGGACACTTGACGATTATGCTTTTTTGCGATGGACACCCAGTATGGAAAAAATGGAATTACAGCACTTGGTCAGAAATGTTCGTCGTACAACCATGACACGGGACCAGAAACTGAAATTACATCGACAAGCCGTACTCCACTGGGAAGCATGTGCCGAGACGCCTGATGATCAGATTATCCTCTTGTATCATCGAATCTGTTCTGAATCTAAGGATTTAGATACGCATTGTAGTTCAGCCTTTGAGATGCTTGTTTCCACGCATAGCAGCGCCTTATCGGTTCTTCTTGAACAGGCGATTGAGACTTCTAAACAATCATCTCACCTTCATTATCTCGCCGCGAAAGTCGCCCTTGACCGTTGTGAGCCAAAGCATATCCATCGCCATCTTGAATCCATTGAAGAGGAGGGTTATTTCAACGAAATCGACCTGGGTTTAGCATATCTTGAAGGTCGAGTCGATGATGCTGAGAAAGCAATACAAAGAGGTTTGAATCTCGGTTCACAACAACAGAAAAACCAGTTGGCACTCTCGGCAGCATCCCGCTGCCTCGACGACCGAATCAACGAAACGCTTTCTAAAGAAACGGTGGCCCAAATCAAACAGTATCTCTCCAAAATCACTTTGCCGGTGGCCGCTCAACAACGAGCCGTCACCGTAGTAGCGCTCACAATGGTTCAGCACGCATTGGCTTTGGCTGAAGAGAATTTTGTGAAGGCAGAAACTCTTCGGGCTACACTTGTCTCAGTTGGAAGAGTCGATGACGCCATCGTTTTAGGATTAGAAGCCAAAGCATCTCTGGTTGAAGCGAAGAAAAACCCTCATCTGTTCACTGCAGCAATTGAACGTACGAAACGTGCTCTTACCCACCAATCCAATGCCATCCACCGTGATTCCCTTCGCTTGACATTGGTTGAAGTCTTGTTCGAAAGAGACCTTGAACAAGCAAAAATAGAATTCCTCCAAGTAACTAAACCCAAATCTTCTCCAAACAGTGTTTTACTTCATCGGCTTTATGCACGATGGTGGATGTGTCAATCGAACTTGGAACCATCGTTGCGACAGATTGCCTTGAAAGAAGCGATTGCCCAACATCGAGCAGCAGGTTGTCCGAAAGCTGCGAATATACTTGAGGCCCGTCTGCATTCTTTACTGTGATCAAAGTTCAGCACCGATCAGAGTTTTGGTGTCTGAGATTCCATCTAATACACGGATTTCTTCCACAATGCAACGTGTAAGTGCGTATTCATCATCAGCTTGGACTCGAGCAATGAGGTCATACTCACCAAACAGCATCCATCGGTCAGTGACGTATTCAATACCATCTAATGCCTTTCGAATCGAACTTTCACAGCCAGGTCGAGTGGTAATCAAAACAAATCCTATCGCCATTTCATTCACCTCAGTATTCCACTGCAATCAGTGTTTGTGTGTCTTTAACACCTTCAATCCGACGAAAATCAGACATTAACATCCGAGTAAGTTCTTGAGAATTATCTGCGGATAAGCGAACCAATAAATCAAATTCGCCATACAATGCATGAACTTCAGCAACAGCTGAATTGTCTATCAGAGAAAGATAGACCTCACGCTCATGGGTTGGTTGGGTTTTGAACAACACAAATGCTTCGGGCATAAACAGTCGAAATGAAGAACAGTCTTATTGCTTGCGAATAAAAAACTTGGCTCACTTGATGCATATTCTCACATTCAATAGAACCCTTCAAGTGCTTTTTCATTCAGCCAAAGGTATGGACATGAACTCTCGCACTCCTCTTGCGATTTGGATTGTTCTTTTTTTAATGCTGGTGACCCCATATGCGGGACTTTCTCCTTCCGCCTTTAGTGGAGATGAACCGATGGGTGATTTGCCGGCACGCAATGGCGAGCACTCAGTGGATGCTCGGGCCCAAACCACTTGGTCCGGAACCGTTTCAGTAGCTTCGACGTATACTATCTCGGTCTTCGATGAACTGATTATCTCTCCGTGCACCCAAGTCGAAATGGGCGCTGGGGCACGAATTGTTGTCGAAGGGCGCCTCACAATAGAAGGAACACTCGCTTGCCCCGTTACATTGACCTCTTCGACCGGCGCTGACCATGAGGGCATTCTATTCAACAGCAGTTCGAACAACCGTGGTTCAATTCTCAATAATTTGACGATTGAAGATTCAATTTATGGCGTCACAATGTATGGTACGAATCCAATCATTCACAACCTCACTATCCTCAACCCTGACCGCGTTGGAATCGATATGTTTAGTTCTTCAGCACCACTCATTTACGACCTTGTCATCAATCAAGCAGGCCGTGTTCTTCCTTTCCAAGGCGACTGGCGATACGGCTTGGGATTATCCATCGGTTCAGGTTCAACTCCGCTTGTTGATGGTGCGACTTTTACCGACCATCTCACTCGAGCAATCAACATCTGGGGAGGTTCGGGTGGAGTTTTGCGAAACCTTGTCATGAGTAACATCAGTGGCTCAAGTTGGGTGACTTCAGCCGGAGTCTGGGTTCAAGATAGTCAACCCTTGTTGTTGAATTTGACCGTTGATCGCTCAGACCATGGCATTGTTGTGCGACACATCGATGACAGCGGATACACGCGTGCGGTTTTTAGGGACTGTACAGTGACAAATTCAATGTATAAAGGCGTATATGTCGATAAGGAAAACCACTCAAATTATACCAATTATGAAACTGCAGATTTCACGAATTTAACCGTTCGAGGCACCGGTGGAGAGGGTGCCAAGACCCCGAATATTTCTTCGGCAGCCATTGATGTCAATTCAACCGGCGCTTGGTTTGAGAACACTCTCGTAGATAATTCGACTTCAACTGGTGTACAAATATATTTTGCGGATTCATCAACCACATTCCGCAATTTAACCATCCGAGATTCTGGTGACCCTGGCGAAGGGCTACATAAAGCCGGCCTCGCCATCTCTCAGATATTCACTTCTAATCCCGTATTTGATGGACTTGAAATTTCAGGTTCTGTAGGTCATGGAATTCATTCTTACAAAGCAGAGTGGACGGGCAGTGATTTTTATGTTCATAATAATTCCGAATCTGGAATGTTTTTGGATTTTTCTTCCGTCCAAATCAATGGTTCAGTTATTGAAAATAACACCCACTCCGGTGTTCATATGCTTGATAATTTTGACACACAACTCGACAACTTCACCGTACAGTACAACGGTTTTGGCGGAGTCACTGATGGAGAGAAAGCAGGTATGTTCTTTGACCGTTCAAAGACGGTAACACACCCACAACTCGATGTCGGATGTTCCACGTGTACTGTAAGCAATTCCGCAGGTTCCGGAATCCTAATTCGAGACTCAGCCGATTTATGGTTGAACAATATTGTCCTTGCAGAGAACGACCCAAACCATGCTCCATTCGATGTCGATAATTCAGGACTCACAGGCAGCCAACAAGGGGGTGTCATCAATGTCGATGGTCTTGAGATTGATACTGAACGAAGCGGTGCATCAGGCACACCTGCTGTCAAGATCTATCAAGCAGCAGCAAGCATTCATTCTCTCACCATGTCTGGTAACCATTCTGGAATTGAATGGGATGGGCAAAACAATGACGACTACCCTTCCGAACTCAGCGACAGTTACTTGAGCGGTACAGGTTGTGTTTCACTGACCAACCATCTCGACCTTTCGGGGTCTGGTAATACGATTTCAGCAGCATGCAACGGTCTGATTCAGTTGACGAACAGCCAAGTAAACTGGTCCGGAGTTATTGACTTAGCATTGACTTCGACCGTCTTTCAACTTGATTCAACTTCGGATTTACACCTACACCAACCTGTCAATGTCGATTTGAACCAATCGTATCCAACCATTGCTTCTGGTGCCACAATCGATGTTGCGTATGACATCAACGTTTGGGTTGTTAACAACATCACAAATGGTATTCCAAGAGCAAATGTAGCCGTTTCTTTTTCACAATTTGAATCAACGGTGCAGGGAGCCACCAACAATTTCGGTAATTTTTTATTGTCGAATTTCATTGGACAACGATGGACAAATGCAGGCGCATCAAATTTTACGATAGCCTCCATATCATGCGGTTACGACAGCGTTTCGAACTCAACAACCGTAACCATTGACCAGGACCGTCTTGTCAACTGTGTTCTCCCACTTGAAAACCAGCCTCCATTTTTGATGTGGTCGACACCTGTTGATCTTGGCGTGTTCATTTCGCAAGGGCCTGTAGAATTCAATGCCTCCGACTCTTGGGACCTTGATGATGATGAACTCACTTTCTCATGGACAAGTGACCTCGATGGTGATATTGTGGCATCATGTACCGGGCAGGGACAGGGCAATGGCATTGGGATTAGCCAAGAAGATATGACCAATGGAGTTCCATTCACAGTCAATACAAATTATCTGAA
>Ga0115000_10003186_pt1 | contig 13756 bp, 12 predicted proteins | sample ArcticOcean_MG_C_6_FD_89690 | JGI IMG/M metagenome (GOLD analysis project Ga0115000, IMG submission 89690) | Marine microbial communities from western Arctic Ocean - ArcticOcean_MG_CB8_128 | ecosystem: Environmental > Aquatic > Marine > Oceanic | place: Arctic Ocean: Canada Basin | collected...
AAGTGATTTGACTAAAAAATATAAAGAAATTTACGATAAATCAATAAATGATAAAGAAAATTTTTGGAAAAAAATTTCTGAAGATATATTTTGGTACAAAAAACCAACTAAAATTTTAAATTCCAGTAAAGCTCCCTTCTACAAGTGGTTTGAAGATGGTGTAACCAATACTTGTTATAACGCATTAGACATTCATATTGATAAAGGTCGTGGTAAAAAAATTGCTATTATTTATGACAGTCCCATAACAGGAGTTCAAAAAAAAATTAGTTATATCGAGCTACTAGAAAGGGTTTCTTTATTTGCGGGAGCTCTAAAAAATCAAGGAGTTAATAAGGGCGATAGAGTAATTATTTACATGCCAATGATTCCTGAAGCTGTAATTGCTATGTTAGCTTGCGGAAGGATTGGTGCGGTGCATTCGGTTGTTTTTGGAGGCTTTGCTGCAAATGAGCTTGCAAGTAGGATAGATGACTCTAAAGCAAAATTAATTGTTACAGCTTCTTGTGGTTATGAACCAGGAAGAACAGTTCATTACAAACCTTTAGTTAGTAAAGCGTTAGAATTAGCAAATCATAAACCTAATAGATGTATAATTTTTCAAAGAGAAAGAGATAAAGCTGAACTAGATTCAAAGATAGACATAACATGGGAAGAATCCTTAAAAAATATTAAGCCAGCTGAGTGTGAAAAAATGAATGCAAATGATTACGCTTACATTCTCTACACATCTGGAACCACTGGTCTTCCTAAGGGAATTGTTAGAGATATAGGTGGTCATATAGTTGCACTTAAATGGACAATGAAAAATATTTATAATATTGAGCAGGATGATGTTTGGTGGTCCGCTAGTGATATAGGATGGATCGTTGGTCATTCATATATTGTTTATGCTCCATTGTTTTATGGGTGCACAACTGTTTTGTTTGAAGGGAAACCGGTAGGAACTCCTGATGCTGGAGCTTTTTGGAGAGTCATTTCTGAGCATAAAGTAAAATCCTTATTTACCGCTCCTACAGCTATAAGAGCTATTAAAAAAGAGGATCCTAATGGAGAGTTTTTTAAAAAATATGATTTAAGTAAATTTGATAAATTATTTCTTGCTGGAGAAAGAGCAGATCCTGATACTATAAAATGGTTTGAGAAACTTTCTAACTCTCCTGTTATTGATCATTGGTGGCAAACTGAGACAAGCTGGGCAATAACGTCTGACTGCACTGGTATAGAATCTTTTCCTGTCAAATATGGTTCTGCATTTAAACCTGTGCCAGGTTATGATTTAAAAGTATTAAACTCCGAAGGTAAAGAAGTTGCTCCAGGAAAAATGGGAGATATAGTTGTTAAACTTCCTTTGCCTCCAGGTACGTTTCCTACACTTTGGGGTGCTGACAAAAGATATGAAGAAAACTATATGTCTACGTATCCAGGATATTACCTAACTTATGATGCGGGACATATAGATGAGGATGGCTATGTTTGGATTATGTCTAGAACTGATGACATTATAAATGTTGCTGGCCATAGACTTTCTACTGGCGCAATAGAAGAGGTTCTTGCGGAACATAAAGATGTTGCGGAATGTGCTGTTCTTGGTATTGCAGATAAATTAAAAGGTCAACTACCTATAGGCTTACTTGCACTGAAGGCTGGAGTTACTAAAAATAAACAGGAAATTATTTCTGAATGCGTGAAAATGGTAAGAGATAAAGTGGGACCTGTGGCTGCATTTAAAATTGCAGTAGTTGTTAAAAGATTGCCTAAAACAAGATCTGGAAAAATATTAAGAGGAACTGTAAGAAAAATAGCTGACAATGAGCCTTATAAAATACCTGCAACCATTGATGACCCTAAAATTTTAGATGAAATAAAAGCTGATTTAATTGAAAATAAAATATTAAAAATTTAAAGGTTGACCTTTAGCTTTTGAAATAATTTTTCCTTCTGACATAATTAAGGTACCATTTACGATAGTTCCAACAGGAAATCCTTTGACCTTAAAATTATTAAAAGGCGTCCACCCGCATTTGCTTGCTATCATTTCATCTTTAATAGTTTGTACTTTGTTCATATCGACAATTGTTAGGTCGGCATCATAACCTTCTTTAATAAATCCTTTATCTTTAATACCAAATATTTTACATGGGTTTTCACACAAAAGTGTAATTAATTTTTTTAGAGAGAGTTTTTCATTATTAACGTGGTTTAACATTATAGGAAGAATAGTTTGAACACCTGGCATACCTGATGGGGAGTTTGGATATTCTTTATTTTTATTTTCTTTTAAATGTGGAGCGTGATCAGAACCTAAAACATCTACAACATCATTCTTAATTGCTGTCCACAATCTATCATAATGTTCTTTAGTTCTTAAAGGAGGATTCATTTGGGCGTAGCTTCCAAGTGCATTATAGCAATCTGGAGCATATAATGTCAAATGTTGAGGAGTTATTTCAAAAGTTATATTTTTTTTATGCATCGCAAGAAAATCTACTTCTTCTTTAGTTGTTACATGTAGAATGTGAATTTGCTTATTATATCTTTCGGCAATTTTTACCACTCTTCTTGTTGATGAAATTGCACACTCAGAATTGCGCCACTCAGAATGAGAATGAACATCTCCTTTTCTAATAAATCTTTTTCTTAAATTTAATATCTCCTCATCTTCTGAATGAATAGAAACTACTCTATCGCTATTTGATATAACTTTTTCAATGTCAGCTTCTTTATCTACTAATAATTTTCCAGTTGATGAGCCAGCAAAAAGCTTAACACCACAACATCCTTTTAAATTTTTTAGTTTAGACAATTGATCAATATTGTCTGGTGTTGCTCCAAAATAAAAGGCGTAATTACTATGCATTCTATCTTTGGCAAGTTGAAGTTTTTTATCAAACTCTATAAGGTTAGAAGTTGGAGGATTAGTGTTAGGCATTTCAAATAAAGATGTGACGCCGCCGAGAACTGCAGCTCTGCTTCCGCTTTCTAAATCCTCAGAATCTGTTGACCCCGGTTCTCTAAAATGAACCTGAGTATCTATAATACCTGGAAGTACAACCTTGTCTGTAGCATCAATTACTTTTGAACTATTTAACTCTACTTTACCGATTTTTCTAATTTTATTACCTGATAAAGCTAGATCTGTTTTAACTAATTCGCCGTTAATATAACAAGATCCATTTTTAATAATAAGACTATAATTATCAGACATGAGTTATTAAATATATTATACAATACAAATTTGCAAATATGGAAAAAGAACAAATAGTTATATTAGAGAATAGAGGTTTAATCTCCATATCAGGAGAAGATAAGAGTGAGTTTCTTCAAAATATATTAAGTAATGATGTTAATAAAGTAAACTATTCTAATTCTATCTTTTCAGCAATATTTACCCCTCAGGGTAAATATCTTTACGAATTTTTTGTAATTCAATCTAAAAATGGATATTTTTTAGACTGTGATAGTGATGTAACTGAAGAACTTATAGATTATTTGTCAAAATATAAGCTTAAATCTAAAGTGGAAATTAAAAATTTCTCATCAGAATATGTAATAGGTGTAATAAGTTTAGAAAAATTTAAAGATATACAAACCAATGAAAAAAATAATTCAGACACCATTATATATAGGGAAAGTACCATTTTTGTTGATTGCAGAACAAAAAAACTTGGCGCAAGAATTTTATCTAATCTTGAAAAATTACATTTAACAATTAAAAAATTAGATTTAAAAATAATTTCTATAAAAAATTACTTAAATAGAGCTCACTTATGTGGAATTCCTATTCAAGGAGTGAGTAATTTACAAAATCAATTGTTTGGACTTGAAGCGAATTTTGAGGAATTATGTGCAATTGATTTTAAAAAAGGTTGTTACGTCGGTCAAGAAAACACTGCCAGAATGAAGTTAAAAAATAAAATTAGAAGAAAATTATTTCCAATAAAATGTGAAAAAGAATTAACTATATTTTCGGAAATATTTTTTAAAAATAAAAATATAGGAAAAATTTTAATTGCAAAACCTTATCCGTTTGCTTTAATTAAATTATTTGATCCTGATTTAAGTGATTTAATAGAAAGTGATTTAATATGTGGTAACTTAAATATTAAAATATTAAATCCTTTAGTTGATTGTTAATTACTTTTTTCAATTAGATTAATTTTATCTACTATTTTTTTTATTATTTTTTCATTTCCAGCTTTAGACAAGTGGTTATTATCTATATAATAAATGCTATTTTTATCATAAAGAACACATCGGTCTTCAACTTTTGTATTACAAAATAATTTTTGTGGAAAAACTCTGTATAAATTTTTATGTTGTATACTGTCTAAAATTGCATAACTTTTTTCTGCCCATTTTTCAAAATTTTTATTTGAAGTAGTAATTTTATTTTTTTGAATATATTCATCAAAATTATTTTTATTCCATTTATAATAATCAAATAATTTTTTTGAAACATCAAAACCAACAGGTGGTATTGGATAAATCAAAATTATCTTTACGCCGTTATCTAATAAGTCTTCAATTGATTTTTTTACGCCATTATTCAAATCCTGATTTTTTGAATTCTTAAAAACATACCATTCTTTTTGTTCTTTTCCTCCTTCACCGTTGTCATATCTTTTGCCGGACAAATATACGGGAAGCCTGCCTCCTAGAATTACTATAGAATTTTTCTTAGATAAAAAATTTTTTTTTCTTTTTTTTTGGAAACTTTGATTACAATCTTTCTCAGGTTTTTTTTTACTTTTGTGAATTTTATCAAATCCATAAATATAATAACATCCGCTACCATTTATTGGTATTAGATTATATTCTAATAATTTTTTTTTATTCTTAAATGCGTTAAACAATTGAACCATATGACTATCTCCTGCAATATAAATATTTTTTTTGTTTAAGTTGGTTTTTTTAATTTTAATTATATCTTTATCTATTTTGATAAATTTTTTTTCTAGAAGAATTTCGTTGATTATTTTTGGATAACTAGCAGAATTATAAAAGCCTTTTTTATAAACAGTTAAAATATTTATTATCAATAAAAATGTCGATAAAATTATTAGTGTTTTAATACTATAGATATTGGATTTTATTGAATTGTTCCTGAATGGTTTTTCAATAAATAGATAGCTGAGTATCGACAAAACAAAAGTTAAAATTATCAATTGAAATACATGGATATTATCAAATAAAATAAAAATTGGATAATGCCAAACATACAATGAATAAGAAATTAATCCGACACCTACAAATAATTTACTAGAGAGCATTTGTATTATTGGGTTTTTTTTATCTGCAAACCAAAGAATTAAACAAATACCAAACACAGGTGATAATGAAAGTAATGATGGCAATAACATTCTATCATTGAAAAAAATGAATGAATGAAAGATTAAAACTAAACCTATAATTGGACATACGGTGCTTAAAAAATTAATTTTTTTTCTACCATAGTTTAATTCTAAATTTGCTAATAAAGAGCCAGCTAATAGCTCCCACCCGCGAGTAGGTAAAGAATAAAAATTAATTGAAGCATGAGTCCCGCTCATATAATCTGCGATGCCGAGGCTGATAGCTAGAAATAAAATTATGATTATATTTAAATATTTTTTAAAATAATTAAATACAAAAATTAAGCTAATTGGAAATATAACGTAAAACTGTTCCTCCACTGAAAGTGACCAGGTATGAAGAAAAGGTTGAAATTGTATAGATTGCAATTGATCGTAACCAATACCAAGGTTCCAAAAGTATAAATTTGATATAAAAAAAAGTGATGAAATTATAGATTTAGAATAATCAACAAAGAAATTAGGTATAACGAAGCTAAAAACGAAAGGAAATGAAACCAACATCACAAAAAATAAAATAGGTAAAATTCTTCGAGCCCTTCGTTTGTAAAAATTTAAAAAGGAAAAATTTTTTGTATTTTTTAATTCATTTAATATAATTTTTGTTATTAAATATCCCGATATAACAAAAAATATATCTACACCTATAAATCCGCCTGAAAAAAAAGGTTTTTCAAAAAGAGTTATTTCAGCATGATAAAAGATTACAGCTAAAACAGATATAGCTCTAAGTCCGTCAATTTCTGGTCTATAAATTTGATATTTATTCACCCCTTAATACTTAACAAAATAATGAGGTATTTAAAGTTTTTTATATAAAAATAACTAATCTAAAAAGCATGAATTAAAACAAAAGGAAATCCTTTGCCTTCTTGATTAATATATATATCTTTCATTAAATTGAGATAATAATTAAATAGATTATTTTAAAAATATGATTGGAATTTTAGGCGGAATGGGAACGCAAGCTGGTCTTGATTTTTGCAGCAAAATATCAAGTCTATGTAAGGGGAAAACTGATCAACATCAGCCTCTCTTTCTTTTGTATAATAAATCAAATGTTCCAAATAGAACTAAAAATATTTATCAATATAATAAAGTTTTAAAAAGTTTAACTGAAGGTTGTTTAGTTCTACAAAAAAATAAATGTAATTTTATTGTAATTCCATGTAACACAGCGCATTACTGGTATGACGATCTACAAAAAAAAATCAGAATTCCTATTATTAATATGCCAGAAGAAGTTTTTTTATACACAAAAAAGAAGTGTAAAAAAAATTCAAAAATTGGAATTCTTGCAACAGAAGGTACTTTAAAAACTGGCGTTTATAGTAAATTTTTTAATAAAAATTTTAAGTTAACCTATCCAAAAAAATTGTTGCAAAGTCTTAGTGTCAATAAAGCTATAAAGTATGTAAAAATGGGAAAAATTAAGGAAGCAGAAAAAGTATTGCAGCCAGCAGTTAATTATTTAGTCAAAATGAAATGTAAGAAAATAATACTAGGGTGTTCAGAGTTGCCTTTAGCTGTCTTTAGACTTAGTTTTTTAAAAAATAAAAATATGTATAAGATATTTATAGACCCTAACTCAATATTAGCGTCTGCTTCAATGAAAGCAAATAATCAGGCTAAGTTTAACACTTAAAATGTTAACTAAATTTAAATTTTTTTCTTGTTTTATTTCTCAACATCTATTTAATAAACATATCTTAAACAATAAATAACGGGAGAACAAGATGTTAAAAACAATAATAAAAGCTACTTTTGTATTGATACTTTCAGTATCTTTTGCTCAAGCTGCTGATTACGGTACTTTAAAAAAAATAAAAGACAAAGGTGAGATAACTATTGGTCACAGAGAATCTTCTGTACCTTTTGCATATTACAATAAAAGTCAGAAGCCTATTGGTTACTCAATGGACTTATGTGAAAAAATTGTACAAAGAGCTGAAAAAGAAATTGGAAAAAAACTGAAGAGAAAATACTACGCAGTTAATCCAAAAACTCGAATTCAACTTCTTGCAAATGGAACAATTGATATTGAATGTGGTTCAACTACAAACAATCTAACTAGACAAAAACAAATTGATTATGCTCACGTAACTTTTATTACGGGAACAAAATTATTAGTTAAAAAATCCAGTGGAATAAAATCAATTGACGATATGAAGGGTAAAAAAGTTGCTCTTGCACAAGGTACTACTAATGAAAAAGCAGTTACTAAAATAAATTCTGCCAAAGGTCTTGGTATTAAAGTCACGAATGTTAAAGATCATGCAGAAGGATTTTTAGCTTTAGAAACTGGAAGAGTAGATGCTTATTCAACTGACCATATTTTACTTTTTGGTTTAATTTCAAAAGCAAAAAAGCCTGCTGACTACGCTGTAGTTGGAGACTTTTTATCATACGATCCTTATGCAATTATGGTGCGTAGAGATGACTCAGCTATGCGTTTAGTTGCTAACTCTGAGCTTTCTGATTTATTCAGATCAGGTGAAATCAATAAGATTTATGACAAATGGTTTATGAAAGCTCTACCAGAAGGTGGAAATGCTTTAGGAGTTCCTCAAACGGATCTTTTAAAAGCTGCATATACAATGCAATCATTACCATACTAAATATAATCTAGATTTTATGGGCACTGAAAAGTGCCCATAATTTATAATCTTTTAATATAATAATGAAATATAATTGGAATTGGTCCGTATTAATTGAACCACAGTATTTTGACTGGATAATTTCTGGTACTTTATGGACTATTTATCTTTCAATCGCGTCTTCTATTATCGCTTTTTTTTTAGGATCTTTAATTGGAATTTTTCGAACATTAGATAATAAAATTTTAAATTTTATTGGAACTACTTATGTGGAAATTTTTAGAAACATACCTTTATTAGTTCAAATGTTTATTTGGTACTTTGTTATTCCTGAAATTGTTACGGACGATTTTGGTACGTGGCTAAAACAAGATTTACCTAATCCAGAATTCTCGTCTGCTTTAATGTGCTTAGGAACTTATACCGCATCGAGAGTTGCAGAACAGGTTAGATCTGGGATTAATTCTGTATCTAGTGGAGTTGGTATGGCAGGCTACGCTACTGGACTATCTACTTTTCAACTTTATGTTTATATACTTCTCCCAATAGGCTTTAGAATAATAATTCCTCCTTTAACTTCTGAATTTTTAACAGTTTTCAAAAATTCTTCTTTAGCTCTTACAATTGGACTTTTAGAGTTAACAGCGAGAAGCAATATGATTATGGATTGGACCTTTCAAGGATTTGAAGCTTATACGGCAGCAACAGTGATTTATGTCTCAGTTACAATGATTGTTACATTAATTATGCAAAGAATTGAAAATAAAACACAAATACCAGGATTTATAAGTAAAAAAACATGATTGAAAATTTTGATTTTGGAATTGTTATTGGCTCCTTACCTTTTTTACTGAAAGGTTTAAAAGTTAGTTTTTATTTAACTTTCTTAGCTTTAATTGGAGGAATATTTTTTGGAACACTTTTGGCATTGATGAGGGTTTCTAAATTTAAAACACTACAATATGCTTCGATGACTTATGTTAATTTTTTAAGATCATTGCCTTTGATATTAGTAATTTTTTGGTTTTTCTTTTTAATTCCTGTCTTGATTGGAAGACCGATTGGAGGTTTTTATTCAGCAGTTATCGCTTTTACCATGTTTGAAGCTGCCTACTATAGTGAAATAATCAGAGCAGGATTACTAAGCGTTTCAAGCAATCAAATTTCAGCAGCTAGAGCCACAGGATTATCATATTCACAATCAATGATTTATATAATTTTACCTCAGGCTTTTAGAAATATGATGCCAATATTATTAACGCAGGCAGTAATTTTATTTCAAGATACTTCTCTAGTTTATGTTGTTAGCTTAAGAGATTTTATGACAGCTAGTGTTATAGTTGCTCAAAGTGAGTCTCGTTTAGTTGAAATGTACGTCTTTGCAGCTTTAGTTTATTTTGTTATTTGCTTTACTTTTTCTTTTATGATTAAAAAGATTCAAAATAGAAAATTAATTGTATGATTGAATTAAAAAATGTTAGTAAATGGTATGGTGAATTTCAAGTTCTTAATAACTGTAGTGTTAAAATTGAAAAAAAAGACGTTATGGTTATTTGTGGTCCTTCAGGATCAGGAAAGTCAACATTAATTAAATGTGTCAATGGTTTAGAAAATATTCAGAAGGGTGAGATATTTGTTGGGGACATAAAGGTTAACGACAATAAAACAAATTTAAATGAGCTGAGAGCAAAAATTGGAATGGTTTTTCAAAATTTTGAGCTTTACCCTCATATGTCTACCTTGCAAAATATTTCATTATCTCAAGTCAAAGTTTTAAAAAGGTCACAAAGCGAAGCTGATGACAGATCAATGAAACTACTTGAGAGAGTTGGTTTAAAAGATCAATTTAACAAGTTTCCATCTCAAATGTCTGGAGGCCAACAACAGCGTGTAGCTATTGCCAGAGCTCTTGCTATGGATCCTATTGCTATGCTTTTTGACGAACCTACTTCTGCTTTAGATCCTGAGATGATCAATGAAGTTTTAGATGTTATGGTAGAGTTAGCTCAAGATGGAATGACTATGGCTGTTGTTACACATGAAATGGGTTTTGCTAAAAAAGTTGCTGATAAAATTTTATTTATGGATGAAGGGCGTATTGAAGAGATGGCAGATAAAAAAAATTTTTTTGAAAATCCTAAATCAGATAGAACTAAGCTATTCTTGTCTAAAATTCTTTCTCATTAATTTTAATAACTATTGATATATTCTCTTAAACTTTTATTTTCTTCTTTAATCTTATTTATAAGATGATTTACTACATCTCCTATAGACACAATACCTAATAATTTTTTATCTTCCATAATTAATATATGTCTTATTTTTTTTTCTGTCATCATTTCCATTAATTCTGTAACAGAAGTGTTTAGATCGCATGTTATTAAGTTCTTTGACATAATTTCTGAGACAGGAAGATTTGTGTTAAATCTTTCAGTATAAATTAATCTAGAAAGATCCCGTTCTGAAACTATTCCTACAACATTATTATTTTTATTTAAAATAGGCATACTACCAACTTTTTTTTCATGAAAATTTTGGCTTGCTATTTTGATTGTGTCTTCATCACTTAAAGTGAAGCATTCTCTTTCAGAAATCTTGCTAACAAGTTTTCCAGGCATAAGTGTATTTAATTAGATTTTTATATAATAGTCAATGCAGGTAAAATTAATATTAATACTCAAATTCTATGCTTTTTTTAACTAATCTTTCCAAACAGGCTTTATTTTATTTAAAAAACTTTCAATTCCTATTTTTTTGTTTTTACCGTCTAGTAATTTATAGAATGAATTTCTTTCTTTCTTAATATTTTGATTTAATTCCTTATCTAAATTCATTAATTTTTTTATTTCTATTAAGCTAGATTTTGGTTTTTCTGAAATTTTTTTTGCAAATTCTAAGGATGTTTTTTTGAAATCAATTTTATTTATAACTTTACTAACTATTCCAAAATCATAGGCTTGTTGTGAGGTAATAATATCTCCACTCATACATAAATAGTTAGCATTTAGTTTTCCAATGTATTTTTTAAGTCGTTGTGTTCCGCCAATACCTGGAATTAATCCTAAATTAATTTCTGGCTGACCAAATTTTGCTTTTGAAGACGCAACTATAAAATCAGTCATTAAACAAAGTTCTAATCCACCTCCTAAGGCATGCCCTTCAACTAATGAAACTATGGGGAGTTTGACCTTACTAATATTATCAAAGTTATTGAAAAGTCCTTTAAGTTTTGCTTTTTTATAATTTAATTTTTTTAACTCTTTAATGTCGGCGCCAGGAGAAAAAAATTTATCATTTCCAATTATCGCTATACATGTAATATTTTTATCATGCTCAAGTTTCTTTAAACCTTCGATAATTTCAAAAGAAGTTTCTATATCTAAAGAATTATTTTGCTTTATTCTATTAATTTGAAGTATCCCAAGATGAGATGTTTTTGATATTTTAATGTTTTTAAAAATCATTAAATAGATTTAAGTTTTAGTAAATTGACCAGCATATTTAATTTTACCACAATGAAGCGGTTTTTCACGTAAAATATTTATTACAAAATATGCAATTTTGGTGCGGTCGGAGAGACTCGAACTCCTTGAGGTGTGCCAAGTGCCCCTTGAACCACAACACTTTTTCCTAGGATAGACTTAGTTGAGCGCAATCTCAACACAGTCAGAAAGGAAAAATGAGTAGTATACGAAAACTAAAGAGTGGACGTTGGCAAGTTGCAATTCGTAAGGCTGGAGTCAGAGAGTTGTATAAGACGTTTGCTTCTAAAACAAATGCGGAAAAGTGGAGCAAGGATACTGAGGTTAAGATTGAGAGAGGTATATTTGAAGATTATACCGAAGCTCATACGACAACCTTAAAAGACCTTATCACGAAGTACGTTCAGGAGTGTGTTGTAAATCAACGATCTAGACGTTCTACTGAATCTAAATATAACTTCTTATCTAAGCAAGAGATCAGTTTGTTAAATTTAATGCAGTTAAGAACAAAGCACGTGGTTAAGTTAAAATCACAGTTGGATCGTAGACTCGCTCCTAAAACCGTTAATGATTATATCCATTTATTAGCTAGGGTGTGGAATTGTGCTAAACGTTTGTGGTCAATTCAAATGCCAGCTCAGAGTCCATTTGAGCTAGTGCCAATGCACAAAGTTAATAATCAAAGAGATAGAGTATTAACGTTAAGTGAGTATGAAAACTTAGTACAAGAAGCTAGTAAAACTAAAGCTACATATCTATCTGACCTAATCATGTTTGCCTACAATACTGGTGCTAGGTTAATGGAGATAGCTAACTTGAAAAGAGAGGACGTAGATTTTAACAAAAAACTTGCGATCTTCCGTGATACTAAAAATGGAGAAGATAGAACAATACCGTTAAGTAATGTCGCTCTAGAGATACTTAAACGTTATCCGTTCGGAGATAATTTCTTCAGATTTACTTACGGTTCTTTTAGGTTTTATTATAAGCAGGCTAGACGTAGAGCTGGATTATCTGATTTCAGATTCCACGACTTACGAGCTTGTTTTTGTACTAATGCTTTAACGAGTGGACTGTCTATTGCGGAAGTATCCGTAATAACTGGACACAAAAGCTGGTCTCAGTTGAAACGGTATACACGTATCAAAGCTGACGACTTAACGACTAAAATCAATAACGTTGTTAATATAAACTAAGAATCTTAGGGGAGTTTGTAGGAGCTCCCCTATTCTACCTTTCCTTAACGTTTTTTTTATGAATATGTGTGAATCCCTATTGAGTCTGTTGAATGTAATTAGTAAAGTAGAACATGAAAAAACTTTTAGCGATCGTGGTTCTGGGTTTGTTGTTCGGTGGGAATGCTAATGCAGACATTCAGCAAGATTACATTGATAAATACCTATCAAACAAAAGGTTAAATATTATCGAAGGTGTATGGGCTGATAATTTTCAGGGGGATATTAGCATTAATGTAATTTATAAATCAGGAAATTCATTTAGACGACAAGCACTATCAGAAAAAAATCTACGTTGCAGAAATTTTGGAAAAATATCAAAGTCAGGAAGCACTTATTTTGAAAATACTAATTCAATAAAAAAGAACTGTAAAATTGAAACAACTGTATCTGTGCAGTATTCTAACGTAAATGAACTCACTGCCGACATGATAGCTAACGCTTATGGCGAAAATGTGAGTATGGACATGGAAAGAATATGGCCAAAAGATTTTAAGACACATAATGCAAAATTTGGAGGAAACACTGGTGGAGACTCAGGAATATCTTTCACTATTGCTGATAAAAAAAATCAATGTGAGGCAATTGGATTTAAACCACAAACAGAAAAATTTGCAGACTGTGTTTTAAAGCTAGTTGAACTTGATTTAAAGACACAAATTAAAAACCCAACTATAGTTTCTCAAAGTACGGGTAACCAACAAATTGCTAATGAGCTTAGAAGATCAAATAATTTGCGAAGCTCACAATTTTTAATGGATTTAAGTAGAGATCTTTTGACTCCGTCTGCTCCAGCTGCAATGTCTAATACAAAGTCTTGTACCGTTAGAGGTGGGACTATTAAGTCAATTACTTGTTGGTAGAAATGAAAAAACTTTAACTAAAATTGTGTGCCATGTGTGCACAAACACAATTTAAAGACCAATTAGAATTATATATAGAGAGAAGTAGGAGAGTTGTAAGGGGCGTTCTGTTGCCAGGTGCTATAACTACTATTCCCCATCAACTTTCTACCTTTCCTAAACGTTCCTAATGAGAATAAGAGAAATATATTATTATATTATTCTCACTTTCTCTCTTGGACAGTA
>Ga0115000_10003187_pt1 | contig 13754 bp, 13 predicted proteins | sample ArcticOcean_MG_C_6_FD_89690 | JGI IMG/M metagenome (GOLD analysis project Ga0115000, IMG submission 89690) | Marine microbial communities from western Arctic Ocean - ArcticOcean_MG_CB8_128 | ecosystem: Environmental > Aquatic > Marine > Oceanic | place: Arctic Ocean: Canada Basin | collected...
AAAAATAAAAATAAAAATAAGACTTAATGCGTAATTAAAGCTTACGCTAAAGAGCAAAATTAAAATTGCAAGGATAACAATTGAGTCTGAAACCAATCTTAAAGATTGCATAAGTGTCTCGCTAGCAAATAATTTTGAATGATTATTTATCAAATTAACTTGCTTAGATGAGTCCTTATCTTCTTGAACATAATAACTTGTCTTAAAATACTTACTTAATAAACTCATCTTTATATCTTTTTCAACATTTGCTGAAAAAATAATAATTTTTCGTTGGATCCAAAACGAAGTAATTCCTTTACATAGAAATACAAATATCACTATAAATCCTAAAACATATATAGATATATATTCATAATTAATAGCAAAAACTCCATTACTAGTTTCAGCTCCATTATTCAAGGCAAGAGAAATAAAAGGTCCAATTAGACCAATACCAATAAAATCCAACAAACCTGAAAAAATAAACAGCGAAATAAGCTTCCAAAACTTGCCATAATAATCCTTGACAAGAAATGAGTATTGTATGAAATAGTTTTTCATATTGTTTAAATCAATTTGTAGTTTGATTATTTAAAATTTTACTCAAATCTAAATAAGATTTTTAGTTGAAAAATTTTTCCTAGTCAATAAATATCCAAACAGCATTTGTCCAGGAATTGAAAAAAGTGTATGGTAATGAAGTGTAGAAATAACAAGAATCATAATCGGAATAAAATTTATTTTACTTACATTTAATGCAATGAGAAAAAAATAAAATATAAGGCCTATGGAGCCAAACCATTGAAAGAAATACAACCAATAAAAATCACCCCCTATAGGTGCTTCAAATGGAATGACTTGTCCAAAAATAAATTCAGAAATGCTAATACTGTGAATTACCCAAAGTATGTTGTTGAAAATATCATTAATAATAAATTGATAATATTCTAAATCTAGTTTTTGAATGTCTGATAACTCTGCAGATATTAAAATAATGATTAGCAGAAAAATCGATACTACCAAAGCTCTCATCTTGAACACCAAATACAATGAAAACAAAATAAAACCAAGGCCTGAATATAGGAAAATTATTGCTGCAAGTGATACCAAATTATTAAAAAAAGTATCTTCTCCATTATTGCTTAAATAAAATAGAAAAGTCATTAATAAGCTTGCAGTTATTGATGAATTTCCTCCAAATCCAATTGGTCTAATATAGTAAAAATTGTCTAACTGTAATCCTCCTCTTGATGATTCTCCATGAAGAATAGTATCTTCAACACTTAAAGGCCAGTTAGGTAAATCAGAGGGTGAAATAATTGTATTTATTGCTATTGCTTCGAATATTGTCAGAAGACATAGAAAAATTAGCAAACTATTAATGCTTATCTCAAGATTATTTTCATTAAAGTAGATGTAAAAAAAATACCCACCAAAATAAAACAGCAATAAATAGGCAGAAAATATAATATTATATTTGAGACATAAGACTCCAAAAAAAATTATCATTGGAATCATTAATATGAAAAAAGTTTTTAAAGATTCACTAGGGGATCTATTAGTGAATATCGATTTAACTAATATAAAGGGGTATAAAACAAAAACAACAGCATTAAAGTAATAATAAAATAATGCAGAATTAACGACCTTAAACATTTACTATTGTTATTAAAAATTATTATTTTACCACCTTAGATCCTTAATCAAAATATTTAAGAGTATTGCTAAGGATTTCAGCCTGATCATTTGCATCAGAAATACTTGAATAGTTGGTTTTAAATTGCTTTAATTGAGGCTGTAAACTTTCTGCAATTGGGCAAATGCCTGACTTATACTCTCTATTGATAAACTTACGCCTTTGTAAAAACATTCTATCTCTAAAAAGAGGCTCTAAATAGCTAAGCTGCCAAGCACCATAGTACTTATCTCCTCCATTTTCCAAAAAAACCTTTCTGAAACTATCCCAAGACACGTGACTTGTATTTAATTTGCATGCAAAAGCCCAGTATGAAGATACATAATCAACTCCAATCTTTTGTGGCATAAACCACTCATAACCTTCAATAGCTTTTTCAAATATTGCTCCTATTTTCTTTCTATTATTAACTAACTCTTCAACTCTTTCAGTTTGCGCTAGAGCAACAGCACAATTTAACTCACTCATTCTATAATTCCATCCAACAAAATCATGCCTCTCAAACGAATGATGTTGGATTTCATCCTTACTAATCCTAGCTTTTTTTGCTCCAATATTTTTATACCCTAACCCAGTAACTTTTCTAATTTTTAAAGCTAAATTTTCATCATTAGTTGTAATAATTCCACCCTCTCCTGCAGAAAGATGCTTTGAACTTTGAAAGCTAAAACTTGCTGCATGGCCAAGAGTCCCAACCAATCTCCCTTTATAATAAGACAAGAATGCTTGCGCATTGTCTTCAATTACAATAAGGTTGTATTTATTTGCAAGACTCATAATTGGATCCATATCGGGAGAAAGACCATACAACGCAACAGTGATTATAGCTTTCGTATTCTTTGTAATTTTTTCTTCAATTTTTTTTGCATCAATAACAAAAGAGTCTTCATTGACATCTACAAATACTGGAGTAGCATTTGCATGAAGGACTGCTAAACTAGTTGCAGACATCGTCAATGGAGGCACAATAACCTCATCTCCTGCTGAAACACCAATTGCTTCAAGCACAGAATGTAAAGTAGCAGTACCATTGACGTGACTAATTGAAAATTTAGATTGAAATTTTTTTGAAAATTCTTTTTCAAATTTAGTCATGTAAACACTTCCTAAAGATGACCTAAATCCACTATCTAAAACATCTAAAACATATTTTTTTTCAAGATCACCAATTCTTTTCATTTTTTACTTTTCCTTATTAATAGACTTAATATAACCTTCATTCCTTAGAACACTCTTTTGAATATTATTCAGATCAGGATATTGTTGCAATAAAGCTAATATTTCATGCATTGAGAAAACTCCTTTTTTATCTTTAAAAAAATTATAGATAGCTCTTGCAAAATCTAAATCTTCAGAATAATCAATAGTCCATCTATGTTTACTCAAATTCTCATTGTTTTCAAAATTATGTACAGAAAACAATTTATTATTTTTCCAGATATAAGGCGTCACATGTTCTTTTTCAGAAGATAATTTAGCACCATCATATGCCTTCTTTAGTGCAGAAAAAGTAAAAACCTCTACATCAATCCCTTCTGGAAAAGTTGGAATTATTGTATTACTAACGTAGTCGAACCCTTCTTTTAATAGTAATTTAATTGCATAATCAATAATACTCGGATCCTTAAAAGGATCATCTGCAGTTATACGGACAATTATATCCGCTCTATAAATCTCAGCACATTTATAAAAACGGTCTAGAACATTATTTTCACTTCCACGATAACAAAAAACCTTATTATCATTACACCAATTTAAAATGTTAATATCTAAATCATTCTCTGAAGTTGCAATTACAATATTATCAATATATTGTGATTGCTTAATTCTATCAACAACCCTTTCAATTAGGGGTTTGCCAGAAATATCTGCAAAAACTTTATTACTTAAACGCGTAGAATTAGTTCTTGCCTGCACAATACTTAGAATTTCCTGATTCATAATAATAAGTCAGTTATGACAATATCTTGCATACTATTTATATTAAGGATTAATCCAATTAACTGGATTAATTAATAATTGATCATCTATTTTTAATTTATCTGGAATATTTATAAATTTTAATAATTTTAAATTTGAAATTTCTTTGAGTTGCTGCTCAGTTTCAACACCTATAATAACTTTTGATATTTCTTCAAAAGAATGGGCATATGAAAGACAGGCTTCAATTGGAGTTACTTTTAAGTCATTTAACCACTCCTCCCAGTTATTCCATAAATTTTTCCATTTCTTGAACCTTAATAATCGAACTGAGGGGTCCATTATTAGCAATCCTTGAAGAAAAATCGATCTTACATGTATTTCCACATTAGATTTGTATAAGTCTTTCATTAGCCCAGACTTTATGAGTCTATCATCAATTATATTGAATGGTGCCTGAATTATATCAAGATCATAGTAGTTCATCAGTTGTGTAATTTCATCTGGATGATAAACTGAAGCACCAATTTTATTAATTAAGCCATTTTGTTTTGCCTCTATCAAAACCTTGTAAATTTTTTCCCCATTGAGGCTCAATAAATCCGAAGCATTATGACTAAGAAAACCATATAAGGATTTTTTATTTAATCTAATTAGTGATTCTTTAATATGTTCTAATATTATACCTTGGGGTTGGCGATTTTTCAAAGCACCAGAAGGCAGTTTTGAAACAATATTAAAACTACTTACGCCTACTTCTCCAAGATTTTTTTCACTCGAGCCATAGGAGATTGCCGTATCAATTAAAGAAATTCCTAGTGTGTTTGCTAAACTCAATATTCTTGAAATTTCATGAATCGGAGTTTGACCTGAATCATTTGAAATACCATAATCCATTCCAAATTGAACTGCTCCTAATGCTATCTTATTAAAGTTCATTTAAATCTTCTTATAGTTGAATATATTGCTTTCAAAATTTTGTAATTTCCACTTATTATGCTTCCATACCTTGAATCGCCATCACGACTAATGATGGGGATTTTAATTTGAGTAAATATATGACTATTTTGGGCAGAAAAAAATGCTAACTCTGTTCCAACAGATTTATATTTATCAAAGAACCCCATATCTCTATATAACTTTATCTTATAAGCCTTCATTCCACAGCATGGATCTTTAATTCCGAACTTAAAGTTACTATAATAAGAAAATATATACTCAGAAATCCTAAAAAATTTATATCTAACCCCTATTACCATATCATTACCTTCCAATATAGCCTCAATAAATAAATCGATTAATGCTGGATCATGTTGGCCATCAGCGTCAAGAGTGATAACAACCTCAAACCCCATTTCTTCTGCAGCTTTAAATCCTGTATTGAGAGCATTCTCATAGCCTTGATTAATTTCATGCGATACAACTGTAGCTCCATTTTTAGAGGCTATATTCGAGGTATCGTCAAAAGAACAATCATCTATAACGATTGGGTGGCAATATTTTAAAGTTTGTAAAACAACATTTTGAATTGTCGCCTCTTCATTAAAAGCTGGAATTACAACGCAGAATTTAGATCGCTCCATCTTATATAGTCACCTTGAGAAATATTATTTATTAATTTTTTACCTATAATTTGAGAAATTTCATATGGAGGTAAAGCATCAGCTGGACATGGCCTTAAAACCTCTAAATCCTCTAATTGTAAAATAGTGCCCTTTCGAAGACTCGATTTAACACGAATTGACCTCCTTTGAAGAATCACAGTCTCCATTTCATTATCTTCAATTTTTTTAATACAAAAACCTAGGGCATTTTCTAATTCTCTTGATCTATCAACCATTTCTTTCCATGTTGAAGGGTTCATTGAAAATTTATGATCTGGGCCCACCCTAGTTACATCATCAGTAAAATGTTTTTCAATCATTTTTGCACCTAATGCAATTGAACCAAGAACTGTTGCGTGGCCAGGAGTATGATCACTTAAACCTAAGATTAGCCCTGGGTACATTTTTGAGTATGCTTTTAAAACATTCAAATGTATGTATTTAAAGTTTTCTAAACTCGCAGTATAGTTTGTATTACATTGCATTAAGCATAATTGAGGATTAACTTTAAGACCTTCAGAGACGGCCATTTCAACATCTTTAGTGTTTGATGCTCCTGTTGCAATAATATAGGGCTTATGTTTTCTTGCTATATAGCTTATCATTTCTAACCAAGTAATATCACCAGAACCAATCTTATATGCAGGAACATATGGATCAATGTGGTCAACTAAATCAAAATCATACGGGCTTGTAAAAAAAGTAACGCCTGCATTATTACAAGTTTCCTCTAGCTCCCCTGTCCAATCAAGACTAACAGAGGCATCTTTATAGATTTCAAAAACTGATTTTTTCCATTTCGACTGATGAGATTGATTAACTCCAAGACTTCGAAAGCCTTTATCACTTACAATACTTGCAGCCTTAAAGTGCTGAAATTTAATAGCATCAGCGCCAGATTCTGCAGCAAGGTATATTAAATCCTTTGCTCGTTCAATATCTCCATCATGTTTCGCCGCGACATCTGCAATAAAATAAACAGGATGATTTTTTCCAATTAAATTCTTACCAATACGCATTTCTGAGTTATAAATCACTTTTGTACTCCTCTACTGAAAGTTTAATTTCATCAATCAATATAGGCATTTTATTTTGAAGTAATCTTTCAACTTTTCCTACATCCATTCGCATATCTTTTGGCCTTACTGTTTTAATATGTTCAACTTGATCCAAATTAACTGGCTTAATTTTTGAAGTTGGAATTTTAAGCTCCTCAGCAAAAATATTTGCAAATTCAGCCTTGCTAAGACCTAATCTAGACCCCAAGTTAAAAACACCCTGTGGCTTGAGATAAGATATTTTATGTATATAGTTTCCTAAAGTAGTCATACTTAGTGGATTAAAGTATACATCCTTAAATACGTTAATAATATCCCCATCCATTAGCTTTTGAAAAAGCCAGTCAGTAAAGCTTGACTTTTCATTTGTTTTACTTCTACCAAAAAAATTAGTCCTTAATGAGCAACCTTCAATTTGATTAACTACAAGTTCACAACTAAGTTTTGAAAAAGCATAATAATTTAAAATATGTATATCCTTTTCTAAAGAAACTCCAACATTATCATATACATGATCAGTTGAAATATTTATCAAAAAACTAGAGGGGCTAATTAGCTTAATAGAATTAACTATATTTTCTATTGGCTTAACATTTCCTAAATATGCTAAATTTGAATCTTCGCACATATCGACATCCGCCAACGCAGCTAAATTTAGTATGGTTTTAGGCTTGAAATTAGAAATTAATTTATCAACTTCTAACTCACTTCTAAGATCTGCATTTAAATTTCTAGTTCCATTCCTTGTATGAAGAATAACAGATTTATTATGTTTAGATAATATAGGTGAAATCGTGCTACCTAGTAGACCATTAGAACCTAGAATAAGATAATTATTCATAATGCATTTATATTATGATTTTATGAGATTATAAATCATATTAGATTAAAGCTGACCAATTGACCTAAGATAAGTTTTTGAAACGTTATTAGACAGCGACAAATCATTAGATGAAGTACAAGATTTTTTTTTCTTAAAAACAAACAAATACTCATAAAATGAATCAGAAATTTTGTCTTGAAACAAATTAGAACCTAGATCCCCTCTTTTTAAAAAATATTTAGAATTAATTAATTCGAAACCAAAAGAATCTATGTTTTTTAATAAGACCTTAACATCAGTAAAATAATTTGGATGTCCTTTTGATCTTGCCCCTAATTCAGCCATCATTGCATCATGATCATGGTCATCGTAATTGTCATTTTTTCCTGTGATAAGAATTCTGGCATCTATTTTTGAAATTCGATTAATTTCATCAAGCGTAGCTTGTTGATACATTGCATCAAATGCAGCAAAACAAACAACAACATCATATATATTATCTTCTAATGGTAAATTCTCACTAGGAGAAACATAAAACTCTATATTATCTTTTTTTACTGAACTTTTAGCAGCATCAATCATTTCAACTGAAATATCAACTGCTGTAACTTTCTTAGCTAAATTACTCAAAAGATCGAGACTTCTTCCAAATCCACACCCAAGCTCAAGAACATTATCATTCTTGTTAATTTTTAAAAAAGATATAGCATCATCATAGATTTCATCAGATGTTGTTATCTTGTCTCCATCAACAATTTTAGAGTCTTTTATGGAATTATCATTTGCCTCTTTAACCCTTTTTTTCCAGTATTGAACATAGTTCTCATTCCAGTATTTTGCTCGTTTAATAGAGTTTATTTTATTATCATTTTTCATTTTATAAAAGATTAAGGTTTAAAAATAAGATTCTTTAAATCTCAAAAAAAATTAAGATGTGGTGTTAAAGGTATTTATTTCATCAAAATTTAAAAAATGAGTGTTTCCACCAGAACTATACTCAGAGCCTGGGGCTACTTTCATACCAGCCTCATTCAGCATATTGGTACTAAAATCATTCTTAATACTATCGTTAAAAATAATACTTGGAGCAATTACAAAATGATCTTGGAATTCGAAAGTTAAATGCGAATCATCAACTGGGCACATTATTTCATGAATTTTTTCACCAGGCCTAATTCCAATTATTTTATGAGGCAATCCAGGGGCCATAGCACCTGCTAGATCAGTTATTTTCACGGAAGGAATTTTAGGAACAAAAACTTCACCGCCTTGCATCCTCAAAAAGTTTTTAATAACAAAATCAACACCTTGCTGAAGAGTTATCCAAAAACGAGTCATTTCGATGTGAGTAATAGGTAACTCTTTACTATTATTTTTAATTAGATTTTTGAAAAAAGGTACAACTGAACCACGAGATCCAACTACATTACCATATCTAACAACTGAAAATCTTGTTCTTTGGTCTCCAACCATATTATTTGCAGAAATAAATAGTTTGTCAGAAACTAGTTTAGTTGCGCCATATAGATTGATTGGATTTGCAGCTTTATCAGTAGATAAAGCGATAACTTTCTCGACATTGCACTGAATAGAAGCTTTAATTATATTTTCTGCACCATGGATATTGGTTTTAATACACTCCATTGGGTTGTACTCAGCTGCTGGTACTTGTTTTAATGCGGCAGCATGTATTACAAAGTCAACTCCATTCATTGCCTGAATAGTTCTTTCTAAGTCCCTTACATCTCCAATAAAATATCGCATACAAGGGTGGTTATAAATTTGCTGCATCTCAAATTGCTTTAACTCATCCCTTGAGTAAATGATGATTTTTTTAGGTTTAAATCTTTCTAGCAAGACCTCTACGTATTTTTTACCAAAGGAGCCAGTTCCACCAGTTATTAAAATTACCTTATTATCAAACATTAAATAAATCCTTTTTTGTTAATTGAAGTAGCATGCCTTCTCACCAATTGTTGTTTGAAACAACACAATAATTACCATACTTGTCAGCGCTTGCTGCAGATATTACTTGGACAGAATCCCTTGAAATAGTATGAAAATCAAGTGTATATGAAAATTTTATACCGGGCTCTAAAACATCAAAATTATCATGAAGATAACTACCATGAATTGTCTTTATCGCTAGATAAGGCTGAGGCCCAAATATTTTTCCCGATAAGACCTCTACAATAAATTTTGAGCCCTTAATATAACAATTTAATTTTAATGGTGGCTGTGTTTTTAAATCACCAAAAGTTGTTAGTTTTTTTGCTGCCTCATTAGCACCTTCAAACTTTATTTTTACATTTGGAAAATCATCTTTAACTTGTGTCAAAATTTTTCGTATGTATTGAATATCTGGCCTAATATCCCTCCAGTCATGATTAGCAAAAGATAAAATAGATACTCCATTTTTCTGTGCATCTTCTAACCCTTCTTTTATATGTTTTTCTTGAATATTCTTAAATCTGGTACCAACATTTAAACATCTAAATATTGTTCTCCTGCAACTTCCTTCGAGTTGATAATCATCATGATGAGGGTGATATCCAGTCCATTTTTTGCTAGCCCTCCTCCAGTCCCCAAATCTTTCTAATTTCAAGTCCTTCTGTCCATCATCAAGATCATAAACATTGTTGGCATAATCAAATGGTATCCATTGCTCAAGAAATAAATGGATATCTTGCCTTTCAGTATGAAACCCAGGGCGATTAACTGTTGGAAACCATTTTTCATCAATTACTCTCCGACATAGAACCTGATTTAAGACATCAAAAGAATTCACATAATTTGATGCACACTTTAATGGGTTTCTATCAAAAGAAAGAGGATGAAAATGCCAATTTAACTCATCATTAATGCTTTTAGTTTTAGCAATAATTTTTTTATAAAATTTAAATACATTACCAAAACCAATATCCTTCCTTCTTGGGTTATCTGAATAGCCTGCATGATCCATACAATGCCAACTATAAACCCAGCCATTATTAAAATCATCTTTCATTTGATCTCTAAACTCTGTTGACATACAATCATTTAGCATGCTTTGAATATCCTTCCATGTTTCATTATATTGTAGTAATTTTTCTTCAACTACCTCTGAAACTTCAGCTTCAAAACCATTTAATTCTAACTCTTTATTTTGTAATTTTTTTAAATTATGTGGAGTTGGCTCAATATCTATTCCAAAAATTTCCTTTAGCCTTTGAAAAGTATCTTCTAATTCTTCAGTCATTGGACCTTCTGTATCAATGCAATGAACTATATACATTATAGGGGTAGTATTATCAATCTCCTCATTTAGCTTGCTTTTCATCACCATATACTCCAACCACCATCTACAATTAAATTTTGTCCAGTAACATAAGAAGATAAATCGCTTGAAAAATATGCTACAGCGCCCTTAAAATCTTCTTCTTTTGCCATTCTTTTTAATGGAGTTCTGCTTTCATATCTCTCAACAAAAACACTGGGCTGACCTCTATAAATACCTCCAGGAGATATAGCATTTACTCTAATATTAGGTGCTAAGGTTGTAGCTAACCATTTGGTAAATTGAATCAAGCCACCTTTTGAGGCAGAATAAGCAGCTGGATTTCCCATATCAACTCCCTTATAGAGAGAATAATCTGGAGCATTAATACCATAAATTGAAGCAATATTAATTATTGAACCATTAATACTATTTTGCAAATTAGGGAATAGTCCTTTTGACAAATCAAAAGGTGCAGTCAAATTTACTTCAAATGCTCGACGCCAAGTTTCAACAGTTTGATTTTCAAAGTCTGTAGACCAACCGTCTAACTTAGAATCACCAACAAAAGCGGCATTATTAAACAAAATATCAAGTTGTCCATATGAATTAACCTCATTAATAAGATTTTTTCTTTCAAACTCGCTTTCTAAATCAAAATTAAAACAACTAACTGAAACATCCCAGTTATCTTGTATTTTCTTGACTATTGATGAAAAGTCAACACCAGGCCTATCAACAAGTAATAAATCACCTCCAAGCTCTGCAACTGTGCTTGCAATTTCTTGTCCTAAAGAGCCTGCAGCTCCAGTTATAAGAGCAGTTCGACCTCTCAAACTTATTAAATCAAAAACTTTTTTCACTTACTACTCCTATTTTGATTTAAATGTAAAAACTCAGCAATCTCAAAATCTAATATTGTATCAATATCTATAGCTCTTTCAGGAGGCACATCAACACTTTTTACCCTACCATCAAAAATCCCATTGTTTTCTTTTAGAAATTTTGGCCTAATTATATAAGCTACTGTTGTCATATCAAAAACTTCTGGAGAGTCTTGTCGACGCGAAATATTATTTTCAGGAGTAATAACCAAAGATGCAAGGCCTTCATGATTTTTTTTAATCATATTAAAGTATGGACTTCTACTTGCGTTACATACTGTAATTATTGTGTCAACATCTCCTTTTTCAAACTGTTTGATGCAACTAATAACGTCTTGTGAACTTCGTAAGGGAGCAGTTGGAGGGATTACTATTAAACCATCAATTTTTTGGTTAGTTGATTCTATGTAATCAATCGCATGCCTCCAAACCAACCATTCCGGACTATCATCTTCAGCAAGTTCTGCAGGTCTAATGAAAGGAACTTCAGCGCCAAATTCTGAGGCTATTTTTGCAATTTCTAACGAATCTGTTGAAACAATTACTTTCGATATACATTCTATACTTTTCGCAGTTTTAATTGACCATGCAATTAATGGCATACCTCCCAGAAATTTAATATTTTTTCCAGGAACACCTTTAGAGTTTGATCTTGCGCAAATAAGTGCTATATATTTCAATATATTCTTCCTAAAAAATGTTTATTAAAGTAACTAAAAGATAAAAAATTCTTTAATTTAAAATAAGAATTAATTATCTATATTTTTTTCATGATATTCTTTGTTGGCCCTATCAAAATCTTCTTGTTGACCAATATCTGACCAACTTTCATGCAAAGGAAAGGTACTGACTTTTTTACTTTCAAAAATCTGCCTTTCAAGCAAAGTTGTCATATCAATATATACATTTGGCTCAATCTCATTAATTATTTTTGGCTCGATAACATAAATACCTGCATTAACAAAAAATTTCTTAATAGGTTTTTCATCAATTGAGGTCAGATAGCATTCTTCAGACTGAACAACACCGTAAGGAACCTGATAGTCAAACTCTCTCACACACATAGTAGCAATACCTTTTTGCTCAAGATGAAAATTAAGTAATTGATTATAATTAATATTTGTTACCAAATCACCATTCATAAGCAAAATAGGTAAATCTATTAGGTCTTTTGGAAGAAGCCCTAAAGCACCTCCAGTTCCAAGTGGATTCTCTTCATGAATGTATTTTATTGTTACACCCCACTTACTTCCATCAGAAAAATGCGCGCTAATCTTTTCAGGTCTATAGTGAGTTGAAATATAAAAGTTATGAAAACCAGCATTAATAAAATTTTCTAAAATAGTCTCTAAGATTGGTTTGGGGCCAATCTTTAAAAGTGGCTTTGGAGTATCATGAGTAAGTGGTAGAAGTCTTTTACCAAAACCACCTGCCATAAGGACAACTGGATTATTAAATTTTTTGACCTCTAAAAGACTTTTTAATGTCTCCAAGCCTACAATAACTCCAGATTTATCAATAATTGGTATTTGAAGAATACTTTGGCTTTCCATCATGCTAAGTATTTGATCTTGTTGATCATTTATTGAGGCTGAGATAGGATTTAATTGCATAATATTAGCTAGATTACTACTTAACTGAAATTCACTTATAATAGCCCTTCTTATATCACCATCTGTTACTGTTCCAAGTAGAACTCCCTCTTTATTTGCCACCAAAACAATTTTATAGATTTCTTTATCAATTACTTCAATTGCTTTTTTAATTGTATCGTCAGGTTTTAGAACTACTTTTATCCAATCACTCATATCTTTTTTAATTTCATCCTTGATTAAAAAGTTTAAATACTAATTAAGCCTGGTCAATAAATACTTTACAAACTGAAAGCTCTTGATTTTCTAATTGCTTAACAATAATATCTGATGCAAGACCATCTCCATAAATATTTTTTATCCCATGAATTTTATTAGCAAAATTCTTTGATAAAGCTAGATTGATAGAGTTTTTTAAATTAGCCATTTCCGAATCCACCACATTTAAATTCCTAATCCTTCCTTTTTGTCTATTTCCAATATTAACTACTGGCTTTGTAAAACTTGCTGCCTCAATAATTCCACTGGAAGTATTTCCAATTAATAAGTCAACATGCGACATTAAGCTGAGGTAGTTAATCCTCCCAAGGTTTTTATAAACCTTATATTTTGAAGCATTACTTTCACAAAAAACTTCAATCATTTCATTAATCATTCTGCCTCCAGAATCAGCATTGGCATAAGTAAAAATAATATTTAGTTTTGACTCTTCTAAAACAGCAAACATTTTGTTTAATTCATCAACTAAGTTGATCAATGAAAGCGTCTCTGAATGAAATGTTATAAGTGCAGTTTTATCATCATGAAATGAAAAATTTAAATCAATTTCTAATTGCTCTAATGACAGCAGTTCACAATTACTTATATTATCAATAGCAGGAGCCCCACTATTAAATACTTTCTTAGAATCTTCTCCCATCTGAATTATTCTTTGCCGAT
>Ga0115000_10003188_pt1 | contig 13746 bp, 12 predicted proteins | sample ArcticOcean_MG_C_6_FD_89690 | JGI IMG/M metagenome (GOLD analysis project Ga0115000, IMG submission 89690) | Marine microbial communities from western Arctic Ocean - ArcticOcean_MG_CB8_128 | ecosystem: Environmental > Aquatic > Marine > Oceanic | place: Arctic Ocean: Canada Basin | collected...
AGCTGTTTCGGGTTTTGGTCTGCGGAGAAGGAGGGATTCGAACCCCCGGTAGGTTGCCCTACGCTAGTTTTCAAGACTAGTGCATTCGACCACTCTGCCACTTCTCCATGCCGCAAAAATAAAACATTTATGGGAACTAGCAATTAGTTTGCGAAATAATTGAGGTTTAATTCTGTTTAGTTCAGTTTAGGGTCGTAAATTTGGTTTTCAAATGAAAAAAGTGAGTAATAAGGTGGCTGTTGTTATTTTGAATTGGAATGGCATTGCCTTGTTAAAGGAATTTTTACCGTCTGTTGTAAATACTGTTCCGGATTATGTGAAAGTTGTCTTGCTGGACAACGCATCTACCGATGAGTCTCTTAGCTACGTTTCTGAAAATTATCCAGAAATAGAAGTCGTTATCAATGATGATAATTATGGATTTGCAACAGGGTACAATAAGGGCCTTAAAAGTATCGATGCTGAGTATTTTGTACTCTTAAACTCTGATATCGAATGTGCTGAAAACTGGATTGAGCCGATCATTGATTTTATGGATAAAAACCCTAAAGTTGGTGCTTGTCAGCCTAAAATTCTAGATTATAAGAACAAGAATTCATTTGAATATGCTGGAGCTGTAGGAGGTCATTTGGATGCTTTGGGGTTTCCTTTTTGTCGTGGAAGGATATTCAATGAGTTAGAACTAGACGACAAACAATATGACGAGAATGCAAAAGTGTTTTGGGCAACCGGAGCTTGTTTATTCGTTAGAAGTACAGTGTTTAATGAGCTGAATGGTTTTGACGATGATTTCTTTGCTCACATGGAGGAGATTGACTTGTGTTGGAGAATACAAAGGGCTGGACATGAAATATATTGTATACCAGAGTCAAAAATATATCACTTAGGAGGTGGAACTCTTAAAAAGCTGAACCCTAAGAAGACGTACCTGAACTTTAGGAACAATTTAGTAATGATCATTAAAAATAACAGAAGAAAGTATTTTTTCATTACCATTTTTGTGAAGTTATTGTTGGACGGAATTGCGGGTGTTAAATTTTTACTCGAGGGAAATCCTTTGCACAGCTGGAGTGTTGTCAGAGCACACTTCTATGTGTATTTTAATTTAGGAGGTATTATAAAGAAGCGGATTGCTTTAAATCGACAGTTTTCCAAAAGAACAATTCATCCAGTTTATCCAAAGTCAATTGTTATTTCTCATTTCTTGTACGGGAAAAAAAAGTTCAAGGATTTAAAATTTAATTGATGAAAGCATCGTTTGTAATTCACGTTGTTTAATTGTAACTAGACTCAATGAAAATTCTTCAGCTATGTCACAAGCCCCCTTTTCCTCCTGTTGATGGTGGGGCGATAGCTATGAACAACATCACGCAAGGATTTTTAAATTTAGGTCATGAGGTGAAAGTGCTGTCGGTTTCGACGGTTAAGCATCCGTTAAACTTAGCTGAGCTTCCTGAGGATTACAAGAAGAAAACTAACATTGAGGCTGTGTATCTTGATACAGCAGTAAAAAGGAAAGATGCCTTTTTTAATTTATTTACTAATCGTTCGTATAATATTGAGAGGTTTATCTGTCAGGAATTAAGTGATAAAATTGAATTGCTATTAAAGGAAGGTAATTTTGACCTAGTTATTATAGAAGGGATGTTTGTTGCTCCATACTTGAAGGTTATTAGAAAAAACTTTACGGGAAAAGTTGTTCTTAGAACTCACAATGTTGAGTTTAAGATATGGGAACGGATGAGCGCAAATACTGTGAACCCAATAAAAAAGAACTACTTGAAATTATTGGCTAAAAGGTTGAGAGATTTTGAAGTGAAATCTTTTAACCAGATGGATGGGATTTGTGCCATGACCCAAATTGATCATGATGTTATAAAAATGATGAGTGGTGGAGTTCCAATAGGAGTGTTTCCTTCTGGGTATCAGCTCGAGAATAAAGCAAAGGATGAAGGGTTTACGGAAGAGAAAGCATTGTTTCATATCGCATCGATGGATTGGCAACCTAATCAAGAGGCAATAGATTGGTTTTTAGAAAAAGTATGGCCATTGGTTATTCAAGAAAACACCAATGCTAAAATATATTTAGCTGGAAGAGAAATGCCAAAACGGTACGCTGAAATGAATTTGCATGGAGTTCATGTGGTAGGAGAGGTTGCTGTAGCTAGAGAGTTTTATGCATCAAAAAAAGTAATGGTAGTTCCCTTGCTTTCAGGAAGCGGAATGAGAATTAAAATTATTGAAGGAATGGCGATTGGTAAAACCATTGTTTCGACTTCGGTGGGAGCAGAGGGGATAAATGTTACTCATGGTAAAAATATCCTAATTGCTGATTCAGCAAAGGATTTTGCTAAAGAAGTTCTAAAGGCATTAGCAGATGATGAATATTGTGCGGAACTGTCTAAAAATGCTCAAGATTTAATTGCAAACGAGTATGATAATGACGTAGTTTGTGGTAAAGTAATGCAGTTTATTGATCAGTTGTAAAACGAGGTTATCGTGTCAAGTAGGAAAAAAATATTTTTTTTATGTTCAAGGATTCCTTACCCTTTAGAAAAAGGGGATAAGCTTCGGGTATACCACCAAATGCGTCATTTGAGTAAGAATAACGATGTTTATTTATGTGTAGTAAGCAATCAGAAACTGTCGGATTCTGCCAGAGATGAACTGGAAAAAATATGTGTCAAGTTGTTCGTTTATGAATCGACAGTTTCCAGTATTCTATCGAATTTAATAATTTCATTTTTTTCTCGATTACCTTTTCAAGTTGGGTACTTTTTTAATTCTGGTGCTGACTTTTTTATTAAAAAAGCAGTAGCTAGCGTTAAGCCCGATCATTTATTTGTCCAATTGTTAAGGATGTCAGAGTATGTGAAAAATATTGAGGGGATTCCAAAAACACTTGACTACATGGACAGTTTTTCTATGGGAATGAAAAGAAGAAAGGAAAAGGAAAAGTCGCTAAAAAAATGGTTGTATCATTTGGAAAATAAAAGTTTGGAGAGGTATGAAAGAGACATTTTTCCTTACTTCGATCATCACATGATCATTTCTGAACAAGATAAAAATTCGCTCGTTTTTGAGGACGCAAAGAAAATTCACGTAGTGCCTAATGGAGTGGATACGGAGTTCTTTGCTCCAAATAGTAATATTGAGAAGAAGTACGATATAATTTTCACGGGTAACATGTCGTATCCGCCAAATGTTGCCGCTGTAGAAATAATTGCAAATGAGATACTGCCACTTGTGTGGAAAACAAGGCCGACTTGTAATTTATTGATTGCTGGCTCCGAACCTAGCAACGTTGTTAAAGCTCTAGCTAACGATAAGATAACAGTTACTGGTTGGATGGATGATATTCGGTCTGCCTATCACGAAGGACGAATTTGTTTGACGCCATTAAATATTGGGACCGGTTTACAAAATAAAATTTTGGAAGCTATGAGTATGGAAATTCCATGTATTACTTCAGAACTTGCAAATAATGCTCTTAATGCTAGCCCAGATAAGGAGATTTTAATAGGGAAAGATCCTGCGGATTATGCGGCGATTGTTCTTCGACTTCTTGATGATATTAATGAGCAAAAAAGAATTGGTGCAGCTGGTAAGCAGTATGTCTTTAATAATTATCACTGGGAAAGTATAGTAGCTAAAATGGAGTCAATTATGGAGTTGTGAGGTGATTTCAATCACTGAGCCACATTTACAATAAGTTCTACTACTTTTTAAAAATTCTTTGAAACATTATTTCATCTAGCCAATTATCTTCTGTCCTTATCCATTCTTTTTTTGTGCCAGATTTTATAAATCCTGCATTTTCGAACAGCCGAACACTTTGATCATTGTTAGCAGTGACATTGCAATAAGCTTGGTTCAACCCCAAATGCTTCTCAACGTATCGAAGCATTAACTCTAATGCTTCTGTAGCGAAGCCTTTGTTTCTTTCTTTGCTTTCAGCTATTAAGATCCCGATTCCTGTTTTGCTGCTGTATGGGTCAAATCCAAATAAATCAATGAAGCCTATCGGTGAATTTGTTGAGGTTGCTTCAATCACCATTCGGAGTTGCTTTGATGAGTAAATATCTGCAGAAGCCCCTTGAATGTACTCTTGTAAAATGTGTCTGGAATAAGGTGTTACCGTATTGCTCACTGTCCACACAGCTGGGTTGTTTTCCCATTCATAAAGTAAGTCAAGATCAGTCATTTCTAGAGCTCGTAACTTTATCTTTTCACCTTTAAAGTATCCCATGAGCTAAAATTAAGCTTTTCAGACAAATCATGCCTTATTTATACGTTTCATATATTATCTTTGCGCCTTGCAACCAGTCCCGTAGTTCAACGGATAGAATAGGTGTTTCCTAAACACTAGATGGCGGTTCGATCCCGCCCGGGACTACAAAAAAAGGCCGAAAGATTAATCTTTCGGCCTTTTTTTGTACGGTTCTTCTCGATAACTTAGGGTGTTGATTTATCGCACTAAAGTGACAGTGCCTAAAACACTGTGAGAAAGATCGAATACATCGGTGTAATTCACTTTAAATACGTAGACGTCTTGTTGAGCTAAGCGACCATTTACATACCCATTCCAACCTTTAAATTCATTGGTGTGAAATAACAACTCCCCCCATCTGTTATAAATGTAAAATTCAAAATTTTCAGCTTCAATTCCATATCCCTGCCAGTTAAATTCATCATTCTTTCCATCACCATCAGGTGTGAAAGCGTTAGGGATGTTGAAATGGATAACTGGAGCTATGTACACTGGATTCTCTGAAGAATCAATGCAGCCATTAATTGTATAATTGAAAAGCTTAACTACGAATGTTCCTGTGTCAGTGTAATGGTGTTCGGGTTCAAAGGTATTACTAGAATCTCCGTCAGAAAATACCCACTGATATCTATCTGTTCCTAGAGAGTAATTATTTAATTGAATTAAATCGTGATGCATATCTGTTTCTGACGGAGTTGCACCAAAGGAAGATACAGGGTAGTGATAGACTTTTACATTATAAGGATTAGAAGTGCTGTCTTTACAGCCAAGGTCATTTGTAACTACAAGCATTGGGTTAATGGTAAAAATATCATCTTCTTCATTGTCGTCATTGTCAAAACAAGTATTTTGATTTTGATTGGTACTTGTTTCACCGCTACTGAATTTCCAAAAGTAGTTAGTCATACTAGTGCTATTGGAAGATGAACTGTCAATGTAATCTACACATAGTGGAGAGCATCCCTCCAATGGACCTGCACCGAACCTAGCTGTTGGTTTTGACTTTACATCAATCGGAATTGTTATAGAGTCTTCACAATTACTACCAGATACCGCTTTTAATTTAACATTGTAAATCCCAGCTATATCATAAGATGTAAGAGGGTTTGTAACAGAACTTGCGGTGCCGTTGTCTAAATCCCAAGTGTAGGCAACTAAGTTTCCTTTTGAAATTGAAGAAGTGTTACTATAGAATACAGGAGATTGTTCACAAGCATTTAGGAAGGTAAACATAGGTTCGGGTAAAGGAAAAACTTCTGGAAATAAGGATGTAGTATGCACGCAGTTTTGATCAGATGTTACTGTTAATGTTACTTCAAAAATGTCTGGAGTTGCAAAAGTAAATTCATTTGTTGGAACTCCTAGAGATGAGGCTGTTCCAGCAAAATCCCAAGTGTAATTTGTAATGCTTCCTGGGTTATTGATTGTTGAGCCAGATGCATCAAAGCTAATTGGTATGTTCAAGCATTGATTTGTAAAAGTGAAGTCTGCTACTGGCACGGGATAAGCTGTCGATGTCATTTCTGCGGTATCTAAACAATTGTTGTCAGTAGCAATTATTAATTGAACTGTATACGTTCCGTCAGCGGCATATAAATTACTGTTTGTTATGCCGTTTCCAGTATTTCCATCACCGTACGTCCAACCATATCCAGTAATCGCCCCGCTATTTCCAACAGTGGAAGTTGATGCGTCAAAATTGAAAACGTCATACGTGCATCTGTCATCAAAAGTAAATGTCGCAACGGGTTTTGGATGTGTGGTTACTGGACTAGAAGTCGAGTCTACGCAACCATCACCAGATGTTGTTTTCAGCTGAACAGTGTATGTTTGTGGGAGGACATACATGTGGGAAGGGTTCTGATTAGTGGATACTCCTCCATCAGCAAATATCCATTCATAATTATTCAAGTTACCGGGATTGCCAATTGAAGATGATGCAGATGAAAAACTAATTGCTTCTCCTAAACATTTATTTTCAAAAGTAAATGCAGCTGCTGGAACTGGGAAAACTGTAAGTGGTTTCGTCAGTGAATCTTTACAATTGTTGTTCGAAGTAACTATAAGTTCAGCAGTATAAGGGCCATCAGTAGTGTACTGATTAGTTGTTTGTGCTGAACTTCCAATCTTGTCATCATCAAATCTCCAGGCATAAGTTACAATGGTTCCAGAAGAAATTGTGGAAGCACTTGCATCGAATGGAACTGCATCGTATAAGCATTTGTCAGTAACATTAAATAATGCAACCGGTGCTGGGTGAGCAGTTGCGGTAGTATTAAATTGATTGCTGCATCCATCACCTGAAGTGACAGTTAAACTCACGTTGTAATCTCCTTGAGCTGCGTAAAGATGTTTTGGGGTGCTTGATGTAGATGTTTGTCCATCACCGAAGTCCCATAAGTATTGCGTGATTACGCCCGGTGCGTTTAGGGTGCTGCTTGCGGAGGAAAAACTGAGTGAATCATAAAAACAATAATTGTCAATAACAGCTAGAGGAGAAGGGTCTGGGAATACAAAGACATCATTCACTACTGTATCCCTACAGCCTTGATCAGTCACAACTACTAACTCAGCATTATATGTTGCTTCAGTAACATAGCTATGAGAAGGATCTGTTGAAACAGAAATCCCTCCATCTCCAAAAGCCCATATATGATTGGCTATAACATTTGGTGCTGCAACATTAGAGGCAGCTCCAGCAAAATTTGTTGCATCACCCAAACAAGCAATGTTTGTTGAAAATAGCGCAGCAGGTTTTGGATAAACTATGTAGTTATTTATTCCGGTATTTATACATCCGTTACTCCCTGTTAAAGTAAGACCAACAGGGTAAGTTCCTGCAGCTCCATATTTATGAACATTGTTCATGCTTGTTGATGTTGTTCCATCTCCAAAATCCCATGCCCAGTCTGTAATGGTTTCGGGAGCAAACATCGTTGAAGTGTTGCCATTAATGTTAAAACTATCGTATACACAAGATGTCCCCGAGGGAGAGGCCGAATTTATTGCCACTAGAGGGTCGGGTGCAGGTAGTATAGTGATTTGAAAAGTATCTAAAAAACAACCATCTGCTATTTCAATATTAGCTATTTGAGGAGTAGCTCCAATAGTTGGAATAAAAGAAGCAATGTCTCCAACTCCACTTACTCCTAAACCTATAGCGGGATTGTCATTGGACCAATTAAAGATTACATCAGCAATGAATGGAAATACTATTGGATCACTAGCTACGCCTCCACACATTGAAACGTCTGGTAATTTCTCTGGTTCAACAATGTTTGGAATAGTAAAGTTTCCGGTTACTGCTGGGTACATTGATCCGTCACAATCTTCAGTAAATTGATTATTCCCAGAGATAACTGTAATGCTAACAGTAGCTCCTGGTGATGCACCTGGAAAATCATAAATCACCCAGTCGTTTTCAGTATTTGCTCGAGCACATGCGGCGAATGAAACTGAATTAGTAGCGCAATTTGGTAGGTCGGCATATAAAACACCAAGCAATGATCCAACAGGAGAAGCAGTCTGTTGAGTAGTGACTCCGTTAATCGTAGTCTGGATGGTCATCGTCGTAGTATTCGGATTAGATCCGTCGTGCCAGTGTTCTACATAAAGCCTAAGATCTCCATCACAACTTACACAATACGCTACTTGAACTGAGTGTGCGGAGACTTGATTAGAAAAAATTGATAAAAATATTAGGGACAACGTTACTACCTTCAACCTAAAGGCAGAAGTCAATCCATTAAATGCCGTCTGAATGCGCCGAAATACCATACATTAAATTTGCCGTACGTAAAATAAAAAGTTTTCAAAAACATGATGGTCAAGGCATCAACTTCCGAAAAGTTTATTGAAAGTTTAAGTACGTTAAGTTATCAAGTTTATTTATTGAGTGTTGAGTTAAGTATTCACTAGTATAACAATCGCCACACCATTAAGTTACTCTGCAAAGGTATAATATATGTACTTAAAATGAATGCACAATTACTTCAAAAAATGTACAATTCAATGCAAATAAAAACCTCACTACAACGTAGTGAGGTTTTAAGTATAAAGTATTAATCGTATAAAGTATTATTTTCCTTCTAACTTTTCCATTTCTGCATTAAACGTTTCTTTGAATTTTTCATAATCGTAATCGATTCTTAAACTTTCATCTTTAGTCAATCTGTCATTGATCGCGTCAACTAAATCATCTGCTCTTAATTCTAAGCAAATGTAAGTCTTGTATTTATTAGTTCCCGTAGTTCTAAAGGTCTTTTCACAGACTGTAACCACTCCACTTAATTTTTGGTTGATCACTTCCCTTGACAATCCTTCAAACTTCTCTTCAACTTGTTCCTTGTTGTTGAATTCTCTCGAGTTTACGTAGTTGTCTATTGTCGCTTTAATGGTAGTTTGAATCGTACCAGCTAAATCGGCTTTTGCATTAGACATTGCTTTCTTTTTAGCAGTTGCTTGGTCTAAACTTTCACCCACAGCACTAGCTTTAAATTCTTTTTTAGTTGAAAAATATTCTTTACCTGAACAATGAACTACAATTTCTATTTCTCCTTTTTGCGCCTCAGCTTTTTCTTTTCCTTTACAACTCGTAAAATTAATAGAAGCTCCCGCAATTAAAATTACTAAAGTAATGTGTTTGATCGTTTTCATAATTTATAGTTTTTAGTTATTTATATTCCGTTTCCAATGATGGTTTCAAGTACCATGCCAAAGAACAAGTTTAATTATTATTTATCACTTCTGCAATGTAGTTACCTATCTCAATAGTTCCAACAGGATTGGTTTTGTTTAAATCTTCTGTGGCTACATTGTTTTCAATGGCTGTTGATACAGCTTTTCTGATAACATTAGCTTCCTCGACTAGGTTCAAGCTGGATTCAAGAAGCATTGCTGCAGACAATATAGTAGCCATTGGGTTAGCAATATTCTTTCCAGCACCTTGAGGGTAGGAGCCATGAATAGGCTCGTATAAACCTACACCATCTCCAGTTGAGGCAGATGGCAATAAGCCAATTGAACCACCTATTACTGATCCTTCATCGGAAATAATATCACCAAACATGTTTTCTGTTAATATTACGTCAAACTGCGTAGGAGCTAAGATCATTTGCATTGCAGCGTTGTCAACAAAAAGAAAGTCCAATGCTACTTCAGGATATTTAGTAGCTATTTTTTTTACAGTCTCTCTCCATAGTCTTGATGTTTCAAGAACGTTTGCTTTGTCTACCAATGTTAATTTTTTCCTTCGCTTCATTGCTAAGTCAAATCCTACAATAGCTATTCTTTCGATTTCAGCAATTGAATAAGTGCAGTGATCATAAGCTACAGTGCCGTCAGCGCTTCTTCCTTTTTCACCAAAATATATACCTCCTGTTAGTTCTCTTACAACAACAAAATCTGCCCCTTCAATTCTCTCGGTTTTTAAGGGAGAAAAAGCTTCCAAAGCAGGGTAATATGCTACAGGTCTGATGTTAGCATAAAGACCTAGCTCTTTTCTTAACTTAAGAAGTCCTTGCTCTGGTCTCACTTTAGCGCTAGGATCGTTGTCGTATTTAGGGTGACCAATAGCGCCAAAAAGAATTGCATCCGACTTTCTGCAAATTTCTAAGGTTTCATCTGGTAAGGGGTTGCCGGTTTCGTCAATAGCACAAGCTCCCATTAGAGCTTCTGTGAATGAAAATTTGTGTCCGAATTTGTTACCTATGGCATCCATAACTTTCATTGCCTCAGTGACAATCTCAGGTCCAATTCCGTCTCCTTTTATTACTGCTATTTGGTAATTCATAGTTTTTTTATTTACTTTCAAATGTAGCGTATTACATCTTAAAATCCCAAGATTATCTTGGTACTTTCTACACATTATAGTGACGTGTTTAAATCTTGTAAAATATCGCTACTTAACGAGTAAAATCTGAATATTGAGGAGGTAATTTCCAGTTGCTCCTGTTGAACTAGAATCAAACAACCATTCTTGTTTTATCGGGGTGTTTTTAAGGACAGTGAACGCTTGTGATAAACTGTCAATGGTTATATTTACCTTGTTGTCGCTTGTGATTCCCCATGCAAGTGTTTGGACGCTGTCTAGGTCAAGTGACCCTGTCCAATCTGCATTGTAATCAGCCGATCCGATCAAGGAATCATTCGTGGAAATTAAAATGACACCAGAGGAATCTTTTAATTCGGTTTTGTAAAAGGTTATATTCCAATTGCCGATGACATTTTCTGTCAATGATGGGTAGGTGCATGATTCGTCGTCAATTTCAGCGTCAATGTTATAGTTTTTGGCTACAAGGTCAGTGCATCCTTTTTCTTCTGAACAGGAATATCCCATGTATAAGCACAGCGTCAGTAAACCAAATATTTTAAAATTAAATTTACTCATTGTGGTTACTGAGTTAACGTAATTTTTATTTCAGTTTTAAAAGTGAAATCGGCACCCGTTTCCTCATACTCCGCGTCCCATTCTTGAAGTGTTTTGTCGTTTGTGGTAATAAAGCAATTAATTTGTTTTCCTTCTTCCGTAATTGAAATTACATCTTCTACAACTTCCCAAGTAATTGTTGAAATTTCTGATCCTATTGTGATACTGCCCGTTCCGTCATCTGTAAATGTTGCAGTTCCGGTGATGTTTATATTGTCAGAGTAAACGGTTCCGTTGTTAGTAACTGTGCTGGTTCCTGTTTCGGTGTAATTCCAGTCTCCTGGAAGTCTGTCCTCAACGGTTCTACTGCATGATGAGCTAATAAAAACAGTGGTCATTGAAAGTGTAATTGCAAGCAATAATTTTGTTTGATTATTCATAATTTAATTGGTTTAAGCAACCATGCCGTCGAGGACCATGCACAAACTGTTTAAAAGTTGATTTTTAAGTTCATCACTGCTTTCTTCTATCTCTTCAATGATGTTCATTTTTAATTCTCCAATATCTTCGAACGAATAAACAGTGTCAATGTTTTCAATAACAGTTAACACTTCCAACAGTGTCTCTGTATTTCCTGCAATTGCAATTGCGACCAAGTCTTCTAGCCTGTCATCGCAATTCATTCCAGCTTCCCACAGGACAGCAGTTAGTTGTTTTTGAAATTCCAAGTATTTAATATCCTTCAATCGATCAAATACAACATGAACAGCACCCTCGTCTTTCATGTCATATAATACTTGCATTCCTTTTTTAGCAATTTCGTTGTTTTGAGTATTCAAGACAAAGTCAATAAAAGTTGGCAAAAGTTCGATGTTTCCAGATACTCTGAATTCTTCTATGCCTCCAATTACAATTTTGTTGTCAGCACTTTGAAGTTTGCTGAGTAAACCTTTTGTGTTTTGTTTTGCGTCCATTATTCTTTCCAGAATTTTGGGAAAATTAAGTAGCTAATTGCTGTCAATAACATGGAAATTAGCAATATTGTTCCCGTTTTTATCCAAGCCCCAAAAGTATCCTTTTTATTTGAAATTATCACTCGACTAATTTCGTAAATATTATTTTCAATGAAATAAGTGCCGCTCAGTACGTAAGAATTGCCAATCTTAACCTCGTGTATGGCTGGTATTTTAAATTTTCGTTGATTTTCATCAGCGTCTACAAATGTAGCCAGATTCTCACTGCTGGAAGTAATATCTTTACTGATCAATTCAGCTCTAATGTCAAATGGTTTTTCAGCATACATTTCAGCATTTAGGAATGATTGGTACTGGGTGTTTTTTAAAGTGTCGAGACTAGCAGAAATTATCAATACTAACAAGGGGATAACAATTGGAATTGATAAGATACTGAAAAGGGCACCGCTTCCCGAAGCTTTGTAGGATATTCCAGCAGCTAAACTCAATACACAAGCCAGCGCTATACTACTGACAATGCAAATAGTTAAAAACAATAATGTTTCAGAAACAAAAGATCCTAGAAACAAAGAATAACTGAATAGGCACAGTAACGAAACCACAATAAGAATCCCAGTATTGTATAAGATTTTACTAAGGATGATGTCTTGCGGACTAACTAAAGAGTACAGGTATGCATGTTGACCGGAGCTTTCTTTAAAACTGTTCATTGTTGAGTTGATAGCTGCAAACAATAAGATAATCCAAAATATTCCATTCCAAATGACGGCAGAATCAATGAATTTAAATGACAAGTAAGCTAAGAATGTACTAGTAAAAACATACAAAACGATAGACCCAATGCTTTGCTTAGTTTTAAACTCGAATCTCACTTCGTTAAGCAACAAGGCTTTTATGTTACTAATACTAGCCATTACAATAAGTTCAATAAATTGCTTACAGAGACAGGTTTTGAGGTAGTAAAGCCTTCTCCAAATTCAACATTTATTGCTCTTCCAAAATCTCTGGCGCGACCTTCAATAAATAACATAAAATCTTCGCCGCTAATTGGTGTCCTAGGGCCATCATTTGCACCTTCCGTCTGGTGAAATTGAGAAGAAAATGCTCTGATGCATTCCTTCTTTTTGTCCATGAAATTTGAAATATCAAAAACTACGTCTGGAATGATATCCTGGTCTTGGATATAGTGGAGTAATTGTTTAGGTCTAAAAGGTTCTTGTTTTATTCCGTTGTATGTTGTTTCTATTTTCGCTAAGCCTGACAAGAAGAATGCTTTTGCCACAAGTTTGGCAGCTTGTCCATGGTCAGGGTGTCTGTCTGCAACTGCGTTAGCAAGAACTAGAGATGGTTTTAAAAATCTAATTTCCTTAATAACTTTAAGTAAAGATTCCTGATTTATTTCAAAGAATCCATCTTGCAGACCTAAGTTTTTTCGGTAATTCAGGCCTAATATTACTGCTGATCTTTGAGCTTCATTTTTTCTAATTTCTGCAGACCCTCTGGTTCCAAGTTCACCAGCGGTTAAATCAACAATCGCAATTTTTTGACCTAAAAGTTTGTGGGCTAACAATGTGCCGGACGCTGCTATTTCAACATCATCAGGATGTGCTGCGAAGGCCAGTATATCTGCGTGATTGTCCATGGTAAATAAAGTTGAATGAAATTTGTTTTGAAATTGAACTTATCCGATTTGATCAAAGTTATCATTAATTTTTATAACGGTTTTTAAGATTTTTCCTTTTAAGCCTACAGAAGCATTGGGGAGTTGCAGTTTTAGTATCATTATTAATTCGTTTTGCAACTCAGGATATGGACGAGCTATTTTGAGTAAAACATCTATGATCCATATTTTGATGGCGGTGGCAGTTTTTTTGTTCGCTAAGAGTGTCGCTCCAGCTTCAAAAACAAATCCTTGTTCGTTTTCATTAATGTTAATTTTAGAAAGAACTCTAAATACAGCTCGCAGGGTAGCGTCATGGTACCGTCGATCAATTAGAGTAATTAATTCCTGGTAATGAGCCATTAGAAGTTGCGGATTATTATCGCTAATGGTGCTGATAATCCATGATGCTCTTTGTGAAAAGAGAGGCTGATTGTCTTTGATTACCATAAAAACATCAGTCAAAGAATATTTA
>Ga0115000_10003192_pt1 | contig 13735 bp, 6 predicted proteins | sample ArcticOcean_MG_C_6_FD_89690 | JGI IMG/M metagenome (GOLD analysis project Ga0115000, IMG submission 89690) | Marine microbial communities from western Arctic Ocean - ArcticOcean_MG_CB8_128 | ecosystem: Environmental > Aquatic > Marine > Oceanic | place: Arctic Ocean: Canada Basin | collected...
AAACACGGGCAGTCGTCGTAGTCGGGGTCGAACTGTCGTGCGAGCCGCACTCGTGGCCGGTGCAGCCACGAGCTGCCGCGCTGCATGGTCCGCAATGCTCATGCAGCTCGAGTATCCCGTCGAGCTCGCAAGGTCGAGGTACACCGCGAGAGCGAAGTGCGGGCCGTAGAACGCGTCCTTCACTGAGCACCAGCGCCCTCGTGGCGCGTAGCGGTACGCACCTTCCGAAACGTCGTTCATGTCCTCGACGCGCGGCCGCGAGAGGTCCAGAGAGGCTGCAACCGCTTCAGCGGTTTGGGCTGCCCTCCTTGAATGGTGTGTAACTATGCCACGCAACCCGGGTCCGTGATATACGACGCCCGCGCCACTTACACACTACTCAAATGCCCTCGTTCGTGCTGCTCGGTGCTGCTGCAGCGCAGCTGCAGCTGCGGACTCGAAAAATAAGGGCGGCTACCTAGCGTCCGCTAGTTAGAACCTGTATTTATGAATTTCAAGTTAAATATTACCTGTATCATTATTCGACGCACATTTACCCGAGTTCCGGCTCGGGCCGTCCCTAGTGGTATTTTTGGAATTTCCTCGTTGTTTCGGGGCACGCGCACAACGGTGGGGAGGCGGGATTTTAACCTGTCTGCAGCGCATGAATACGTAGCCTTTAAGTCCGGCTTTTCATAAACTAAGGTTCCTTGCGCCCATTCTTACCTTTCGACAAAGACCGGGGCAAAATGGTGGAGATCTGCTGTTTTTAGTGACGCGCAAACGCCGCGCCAGTGGAGTTTCGTGCCGCGTCGCACGATGTTTTTGGCACATAATCCAGCTTATTAAGAAAAAAACCTCAAAATCGGCTTCACAAACCGCCACTCCCGCGATCCGTCACTGGGGTGGCGCAGTCCCCAACCCCGAACCCCAGCTCGAGATCTCTGGGGTGCCCTGGAAGGGGAGGTTCGCACGACTGTTGCCAGCAACGACATCTATCTGACTCGCGACGCATAATTCGTGTTGGTGGCCATGGCAGCCTTCGTTCTAGCACTAACAAGAATTCGGTAAGAGGCGAGGCCTTCAAAGCTTGCTAACCTTGCTGTCCACGGGCAGGTCAGTTGGGGTAGATTTGCTTCTTCCTGCATTCCTAGTGTTGCTGCGGTCTCGTGGTGCTCTTGGAAGATTCAACTCAATTAGAACGCGTTGTGTGCCCTTTGCCATCGCCATAATATAGCTTTGAGCTGCATCGCACGGCATAAAGTCCCGTGTGAGTACGAGAGAAAGGGCATGACATTTTGAAAGCTCAATGAAAGGAATGATTATCATCTGGCAATGTTTACCAATCAGCTTTGGCTCCATTCTGTTGGCATGCACTATGGCATCGAGCAAGTTTCCCATGAGCATATCAGTAATATATGGGTACATTGCGCTTGCCATGCTAGATTCACCCCAAATACCACAAAGAAACGTTTTGGAGGCTGGTTTGACACTAAAAATGGCACACAGCTTTCGCACCTCGTCCGTTTGCCAGAATTCACAAGCAAATGCAAATACAATGTTCGAGAAGATAGCACGCAGGGACATATTCAATATCGCAGTTGGAGACCGGAAAGGCTTAGTATGCAACGAAGCCAGAGAATCGCATTTCCTTCGCAGGTCAATTGCCCGCCCCACAATGGCGCCTAGGCCCATGAGGAATTCCAAGAATTCGTCCTCAAGATGCTCTTCAGGTCCCTCGCCGACTTTGCCGACAAATTCAAACGTGTCAATAGCTAAAACACCCAATCTGCTTCTGTGGTGTCTCAGTGGGACACAAACGTATGGAAATCCATAATTTTGTTGATCGAAAACATGAACGTGCTCCGTGCTCAAGCCAACGGCAATATCGTTGTTAGTTGCAGGTTCCAGGCAACTAAAACTGATCCCCTGGCCTCGCAGTAGCCTTTTTCCGTACATATTGCTTTGAGTATTAGACGCTACACATTTTAATTCATCTCCACCAGGTTGAAGTAATGACAAATATACACAACAACCAGGCAAGCACTGGCTTGAAATGTGCAACGCATTATTGAAAATCCCAGGCAGTGAGATACTCGCCCAATTCTTGCAAACGGCCAATGTTTGATTGAACCCATGAGCTCGAGCACAGCCACGAAGTTCTCGGTGACGCAAGTGCCTTATGTTAGCTTCCAGCATACTTGTAACATCATTGATGAACGAGACATGCTCTCTGCCCAAAACGCCTGGAGCACAGGCTACGACAACAACAAAGCAGGTTCCGCCAGCTGGTCCAATAATGCGTTCACCTATTCTAATTGCAACATCACTGAATGGCACCACATACGAGGTTTTCGCGTTAGATCTAGCCCCTACTCTAACATGATCATCAGGAGCTATCGCAACAGTTTGAAACTCTAGTATGCCATTGACCAGGCGGGCTACCGATACTGGGTATGAGAACAGGTTGCAATTTAGCTTGGAAGCATCATTTGTCATTCGGCCAAAGCGCAGCAGAATAATAATATATTCTTGTTCCAGTGGTTCTAGTTGTGACGAGTAGCCCACTTGCTTTGGTGTTTTACATGGACTCGTCAGGCGGAGCCGCAATTCAGATAAGTTGCGGGGTAAATATATCAAGGACGAGCCAGAAACGATAGAGGACCCGATGACCTGATGAGACATGCCTGTAGTAGACCACAATTCAACTCGCAGTGTGCCGGATGTAGGGTAAATAGTGCGGGTTACAGATATATTCAAATTGTTCCATTCTGGGCACATTGTATGAGGTGAGGTTGGTGTCCTACCATATTCAGAGCCGTCTTCAGCATAGAAGACGCAAATGTATCGCCCAGGCTGAGGTAGCATGCTTTCAGCAGAAGCACGTATTAAGTGTAGGTACGGAACATCTTGATATAGTAATGTGCTCATGGCGGATACGGTGGAGGGACCTAATGCCGTGATATTTTGCCCTGCCCCGGACCCCGTTTGAAGGCTTAGCTTTGATAGAAGTCTTAGTGACGGTGACAGCGGCTGATAGCACGTATCTACAAGTGGATATGCTCGTGGGCAGTCCGATAAATGAAGGTAGTAGCTGCCACTCAGCTCCGCGGACCCGATCAAACGAGCAACCTTGAGAGGGTAAAGTGATCCTGGCTCAGACGCCACCTTCCAAATTTCAACCCGGAGACGACTTGACAACCAGTTTTCTCTCAGCGGGATTGAGAAAAGCCCCGACTCAAAACATGATGGATTTTGTTCTTTGGTATATGTTCGCCCGGTCTCAACATTATTGATATAAATAATGCCTACTAGAGGGGTAACTAGCTTATGCAGACCTTGAATACTGAGCAAGCGAAGTAGCAATGTGATAGCTGAGAACGAAACATCACATTTCCCACTACTGCTATATTTTTCATTATCTTCGAATAAGCGCGAGCGCATTTGCAGTATAGACAGACGACACGGGAAACTTAGTTGACGGTAAATGGCGCCTAGACTTCTCAGGTATATGTCCCTTGTAGACACTTGGTGCTGGCCGTGACAATGCTCAATCTGTGATCTGCTGAGTGCAGACAACTCGGATGTTTTGCATTGTATATCAATAGTAGACCCAATGATTGTAGCGGCAGATTCACAAAAATCGAAGTCAACAGAGCTTAAGTCCACCGACTGCATCCCCGCATTCAGTACAAGAACTCCGCGTGTAGTCACTGGTGCGCATATCCAAGGCCAAGACTTTGTCTCTATCGACGTTGAGTAATGCAATTTCTGCGCTGCCTCGTCCGGTTTCTCTAAAACAATGGGTTGCTTGGTGATTAGACATTGAAACATAAGATGCTTTGATCTGCGCTTAATTAATAACTTATTCGCGCTTGGTCTCGCCTTCGGAGACTTAGTTGAAGACCACACAATCCGAATCGGACCATCGTCTGGTAACACATAGGCAATGAATACATTCAGCTTAACTGTTTCTGAAATGTGTGTGCCAGCAACATGTAAGCTTTGTAATAAATTGGCAGGTTTATGCTTGATCAGTGCTTCCAGTGCTCCAAGAGTTTCAATTCTTAGTAAAGCCAATTGTTTCAGGGCAGATGATTTGGCCAAAGGTACTTTGGCAAGTTCACTAAGCTTCATACAAAATGCCATGTCCTCGCGGGTAATTGCTGAGTATTTTGACCTAGAGATGGCGAGTTGGCGCATTAGGTAAAATGTCAACTGGCTGACTGACTCTCTCTGTACGAGAGAAAAATTAAACTTCTATAAGTGACTACTGCTGAGTTTTTACGACTCTTTGACACATTCTTGGTGTCATCAAAAACAGTCAAAAATACAGTATATACTGCATCTGACTCAATGAGTAGAGTCGAATCGAGCAGATTGGGATTACTTGATATTTCCACGCAGCGGAGAAGGAGACTCGTCATAATCGAGTTTCTGCTCACCGGCAAAAAGAGAGCATGTAAATCTACTAGATTGTAAAGCAAGAGCGACTTTAATAGCATTGCACACTCGTTTAATAGCAAAACCATTTTCTTTTTTATCTCCTTGCTTGAAAGCGATGCGTTATTCCGAGTCAACGATCGCATGTGCCGGAGCGCACCACCACGAACTGTATCGTCCATCGCTATGCCTAAACTAACGCCAATTGTCTGTAAGAACCCAATGATGTCCAACTCATCAAAACTAGGTTCGGGGCTTGTGATCGCCCAGGAGCCAAGGTAGAGAATACCCCGCATGCAGCCTAAAGGTACCAATAGATACGGCCAGCACCGTATATCGTCGTGCACTGTTGATTTGACCTTGCTCTGGCACTGACGCAAGCCCCTAAATTGCCTCGCAGGTATGTGCTTAAGCCGCGCGATCGGAACAGCCGCTTCACACACAGGCCTTCCCATCCAATCTTTAAGATCATAAGTCACATCATATGTGAGATGCCCTCGATTTAAATGTATCACAGCCAAATACCACATCTTCCCATATCGGACATGCACTCTTGTCCCAGGCAGGTACTCCTTTTGCTGAAATTTAGCAGGATTCGAGACCACCAAACTGACACACGATACTGGAGGAAGACAATCAAATTCCAGGCTTTTGTTCTGACGGTGCTCAGCTTTACCCTGGATGGTTATACGATCACCACCAAGTTCCAAATATCCAAGTCGAACACATGACTGAGGAAAACATTGACTCACGCGAGTCTGGAGTGCAGGTATGAGCTTACGTACTGCAACTACATGATCTAGGCACATTGAAGTAATACGTTGCGATGTAAGCTTGCGCGTTAGTGCTCGAGCCTTGCGCAAGCTCATCCATTCGTGTGCACTTGCAAGAGCAGAACCCAATTTGTGAATAAAAATGAGATTGTTGGCGTCCAAATTGTCAAATGCGCATAATGTCACCAACAGGAGCCCCTTTCTCTCTCTTTTTGATTGACAGCAGGCAAAGGGAGCAACCAGGGTATCATTAACAAAGGGCATCGCAAAGGTCAAACCACTCTTGATTTTGTCCCAAAACAGATATCTCTTATGCCCTGGTATCTCCAATAAGCGCCGTGTAGTTGACATTGTGCGAAAGGCAAAATTATGCCCCATGCGAGCAATTATACTTAGGTGTTGATGTGCATCATATTCCCAAATTTCTGCAGCTTTTGCATGGAGTATGCAACACATTATTGATTCAAGACTTTTGCGGAAAAGATTTGTGATGGTGATATTTGGCACGCAAGGAACCTGCTTGATGTCACTGGCATGCGCTCTTAATCGAAGCCTAAGCCCAAACTATTACACTCAATTGGCCGTGAGACTCCACCTTATCAACTGTTCCCCAATGACTTTGCCCGTGTACTCAACAAAACCTAGGAGAGCAGCATCACAGGGCACACCGATGCCGAGGACAGCTGGCGTTGAGCGGAGCATTTCCTTTATTGTTCGAAAAGGTAGATTATGTTCGCACGATCCGTCTTCCCAGCGAAGACCATAAACAGAGCTAAGGCACCCGCGTCGCTCAATGCTGAAAATTTGACCGTGGACCACTCGGGTAGCTCGAGTGCTAGGATCAATCTTGCTTTGGTTTTCCACTTTCCAAAATCGAACGCGCCTGCATGCCTCATCGTTGTTTTCCAAAAAGGGAGCAAGCCTCTCGTGAAAATCTACTGGGTTGGTATTTCCAGCAAGAAAGTCGGTAGTGAGACTCAAACCGTCAACTGATAGTACACCAATTGGACGCCCAAACTCTGCACGCAAGGGCGTGCAAACAAAAGGAAAGATATCATGCGAATTTTTTGAGGCATGCACGCCAAGACGCTTGGCCATGTTAAAATTTGGAACTAAAATAGTTTTATTTTCATCGATACATTTGAAGGCCATGCCTTGTCCGTCTTGGATACTACGTCCCGTCATGCGACTACGTTGACTAGCTACGACATAAGATATTGATTGGGCTCCTGGATTGAGCAAGCCAACATACGCATAACATCCCGCACCGCCGCAGCCATGGCCGAGACACATTTCCACTTCTGTAATGGCAGAATTAAGGAGCGCATACTCATCAGAGCGCATCTCGTCGCACCACCACATGCACGCTCGCACTATTCGCGGAGCAGCGGTCCTAAGGGCAATAGCGAAAGAGCGACATTGCTCTAACATGATGGAGTAGAGAGCTGTGCGCGGGTTCGAATTCAAACCGCACCGATGCGCTTTTCTTGCGTGAACAAGAAAAAGACCTGCTTCGCTTTCGACTGAGTTTGCCCGGTGCGCTTTAGACAGCCGCCTAGCATGACGCAAGCGTACTTCTTTCGCAGACATGGCCTATGATACGCTATACAGCATGTGCAAGCATATATGTTCGGTTAGTTTTCATCCGCCCTTTACTATATGAGAGTTGGTACCTACCTACCTGTGGTAGGTAAAATGCGACTTACGGTATACCATGATGAGTCACTGATGACCGTCCCAGCGTCGTTCCGAGAGGCCAGTTCGATGTTCCCGGCGTTTATCTTCAAGTTTGGGGGCCGCGAATGTTGAACTTGAAAACTGTTACACTAAGAAGCTCAGGCTGCGTGACGATGTCCACCGTGGCTGGTACTGGCAACGCTGCAGGGCCATATAGCAACAGAAGTCGGGTGGGGGGGGGGGGTGTCGAGTGTCGATAATGCACTGACAGCCCCTGCTTGCCGCGACGGCATCTACGCCTGTCGCATCCCGCGACACTTCGATAGACCCCGAGCGTAGGCATACTGGCACACTGGTTGAGCCTGAGATAGAGGACAGCCATTTTGCGACGCTTTGTTTAGTTAAACTCAGGCCGCGTACCGTCCGTCGGCTGGTAAGCCTGAGAGATCCACATGTATCGTGTACAGCATACGGAGAGCGAATACTCACACCATCCGGTTAACGGCATTGGCAGTCCGCTATCTCGACCAAATCGTCGAGTTAATCGTCGAGTTAGACGACGAGCCCACTTACACAATGACGCATAAGCTCGCGATCTACTAAATTGCTGCGGGGTGCGACACGCGTAGATACCGGCGTGGCGAGATCGAGCGCGAGCGTCAACAGCGGGCCTCACCGCTTCAGCGGCCCGGGCTGCCGCTGAAGAGGGCGTATCTACGCTGCGCCTCGTACGCACGATAAGACGCTCGCACTAGTTGCACTCTTCAGATGCCCTCGCTCGTGCTGCCCAATGCTGCAAACTAAACCTCGCGGGGCTTAGCACCATACAGTTTCAGGAGGGGCCCTCCGTCCGAGTATGTCCTCCGCGGTGAGACTAATGGCCTGGCCGCCGCGAGTCCCGAGTCCGAGTCCGGAGTGTGAGTCAGCGACACCAGCTTACCGCCCTCAAAATTTGCACCCGCCGGGGGGGGGCGCCAGAAATCATAGGACAGGCACACCTGCGTGGCTCCTGTCCGGCTCCCCACCAATTCCTACTCTAAATGTGATACGGTCGTCTTACTCTTCGATAGCGATATAAATGCATATGTGATACCGCTGCGCACTGGAAGCGCGTATAATGAAGGGGTGGTCGCAAGGACTTTAAAAGGATGTTATTGGGGGCCGCAGATGAGTACAAAGACGATTTTGAGGTATACGAAGATGAAATTGATGTGGGCTTTCAGTCGGCAGCGCCACCACAGCTGGTTTCAACACTTGAGAAAAGGAGCTTTGTGCCTGAGCCAGTATTGGACAACTTCGCAGCTATCCACGATAACGTCATACACGAAAACTCGGACCTGTCAAGTCGGACGGCAAGGACTGCAGTAGCAATGGCTAGAGAAGTAGAAAATGCCACCGTAGAAGACATGAGGGCAAAGCAGACAGAATCGAAATCTGTAGCAGTACATGAAAGGCAAGTTATGACTGCAATTCCGAGAAACTTCCCTGGTTGGTTTGACCCAGTCGTCCGCCGAGCGCGAGGGCTCCAGGGTCACTTGGCCTTGGTGTCTGAGCGCTTTACTGCATTTGATCAGCTCCCTCAAACAGAATACCAGCTCTACCGGCCTCGACTCTGTAGCACCGAAAGGCGTATGAATGAGTAAGTGTCTGCGCAACTGAGGCACCTCGTTATTAAACATTCTTGCAGGCGCGCAGTAGGTACAGCAGACAATTTAATCAGCACAGGAGTACAGTCTGATACTATTTGGACTAGAGACGCAGAAATGCAGTTCGCGAATGGGATTGATGACACTGACTTCGAAAATCTTATTGCAAAAAGCCTGCAAGTGAAGGTCCAGGTTGGCAATCACAAAGGTGGGCAGCTAGCGACAGCATGGTCTGGTGCCAAAACTAGTACCTATGTGAAACATGAGCTGCTTTTGAGGTTTTTGCACCGGGTGTCTGCGACTTGTATGGCATTGATTCAGCAACACACTGGAGGACCAGATGATGCCACCGTTGAACACAATACGATGCGGAGCCAGCTCAGTAATGCTCCACTTTATGAAGCAGGGCCGTGGGCTAAGTTGTGCAAGTTCCCAAAGTTACTGATGCAGCCGGAACCAGTGCCCTGTCTTGAGTGGTCGTTGGTTTGCTTCACCACCAGGAAATTGTAGGTCAGTGACTAAATTGATTTTTTCACGTACCCATCCATCCAAATTTCTCGCCCTATTACAAGAACCACTCTGTCCAAAGTATTTTTATCCGAGTAAATATGCCTCTCTCTTGGTTGACAAGATCAATGTTCAAGCTACAATTTGGGATGTGTGGCATCCTGAGACTCCTGTTGCACTTCTATGCGAAGAGTCAGTCTTGACCTGTGCTTGCTTTGCGCCAAATGATACGCTTCTTGTAGTGGCTGGTAGCGCAACTGGTTTAATAATCCTGTGGGATTTGTCTATGCTTGTTACGTCAAGGCCAGATGGGCTCCCTGAAGAACCTTTAGTGATGGGAGGCGTAATTTCAAATCCACAAGAGACTGTTCACAAATCCACTGTTCTCGAGCTGTGCCCTATACTGAACTCATGCACATCATCAATACATGATAAATGTTCAACCTTCCAGCTGCTAAGTGTTGATGATTGTGGACTTCTTGCTATTTGGCTTGTGGTTGATTCACCACTAAATATTAGAGCTGCCGCTGCACGCACAGTAGATACAATGAATGCTGCCAAAGACCCACGTCTTACATGTTTGCGTTCTCTTACGGTCTGGTCATCAGTACCAGCAATGCTTGGAGGAACCTTTGGACAGTTCCCGGCCAGAGAACGCACAGAGCACCATTTGAAAAGATCTAAAGACGATGAGCTTGGCCCTCTCACATCCTACATATCAGTCTTCGCTGCTCTGCCAACTGAGTCTGATGAGTATCTTGTTCGTCTGAGCGAAACAATTATTTGCCTCATCTGCATCACACGGTTGTGTAGGTTTGTGTCAGTGACGGCCATCTAATCAAGTGCTCACTTCTGGGTATGGTAACAGAGCCTCGAGTACTATTTCCTTCGATAACTTCAATGAAGACGGTTGCAAAAGCACTCCAAACACCGGCACAGTCTACTCTACCCACCTTGCCTGAGAGCTTCCCTGGCACACGTGTGGTCTGCGTCGATTTTTCCCCATTTTTAAAAGAACTTTGCATTATTGGTCAACTGGATGGTGGCTGCCGACTACACCACCTCGACCTTGCTACGCCACTTATTACGTGGCCTTACTATGTTTTTTCTAAATGCACAGCACTAAATGCGACATGCGCGGTCAGCGACCTAAAATGGTCACCGAATGTGCCAAGTGTTTTTTTTGTTCTACATTCCAATGGTGATCTACACACTTTCGACCTCAATAGAGGTGATGCTGCGCCCGTATACTCGTGTGCACCTCCTGTAAAACTTGGCTTCTCAGAGAGCAGCTCCCCACCAACAAAAATGGCCATATCCCGCGGGCTATCAGCTGCTACTGAATTAGTTTTGATTTCATTTGGGGATACAATCTTCAAGCGCGCTATGCCTACTGCCAGTGAATTAAAGGACACCGACCTAGGAGAATTTCTCGACAGACTGATTACACTAGCTGGTTCGCGATCTGATTAGCGTCTGCAATGTCGGGACAGGATAAACCTGTGCTTATATGTTGTAGTGTGATTCACTCTGTGGCGCAGCCCTTCACCTTGGCCCCTCGAAGAAAACAGAGCATCAGGAGATCAGGTCGAGCAAGTCAGTAGTTCCGCAACGGCCTTAAAATAAGTGTATGGACTCATATGGCTTGATTTGTTAACCTATTGATTTTTGTGACAGTCTCCTGTCGAACCGTAGCACCTTAGACCATTGACTTGCATTGCCTGGGCCACCGCCCTGCTTCCCGGCCAAGTGCCCAGAGCCCGCTCGGGCCGGCCGGTCCGGGCATCGTAAGTTGGTATTGTGACGCAGAAGCCGGTAAGTGGGCGTATGCCTTCCCAGCACCGCTTTCCCTGGCAGGGCAAGTAGTCCCAAGGGCAACTCGAGAGCCTGGCCTGGTGGGCACTGACTCGGAGGGCCCGGGGTCCTACTTTAGCACCAGGAGCAATCTGCCATCGGCAGACGCGGCTCCAGGCGTCTACTTCGGGCCCAGCCTACCAATGAGGCCCACTGGTGGCACCGTGGACTGGGCTCAGGCTCGATCCCTGGAGTAAACAGTCTGCGACGCCTCGCCAAGCCACCTCATACGAAGAACACCCCGTGACATTATCTGGTACTTAGTTCAACTTCTCCTGCTCGTTGCGAAGTTGCAGCACCGGGCTGCACGAGTGAGGGCATCTGAAGAGAGTGCAACTAGTGCGGGCGTCTTATATCGTGCATACGAGACGCGCAGCGTAGATACGCCCTCTTCAGCGGCAGCCCAAACCGCTGAAGCGGTGAGGCCTGCTGTTGACGCTCGCACTCGACCTCGTCATGCCGGCATCTACGCGCGTCGCACCCGTCGGTAGATCGCGCGAGTATGCGTCATTGTGTAAGTGGGCTCATGGTCTAACTCGACGATCCGACTCTGGTCAAAATATTAGCGGACTGCCAATGCTGCAGTACCAAAAAGTTGCTATGCCTACTCTCTCACATCATGATGCTGGGGCCTGTCGCCAACTTGAAAGGCAGTATGGTCACGTTATACCTAGTACCTGAACTTGAACTTGAAGCTCTGGTATCTAGGCCCGGGGCCAATGCCACGATACTAGGGCGGGCTCAGGTCCACCCCCGAGGCTGCCAGTGGCACACTTGTATTATCCCCGTATCTTTTCTTCAACTTGAACTTAAAATCACCGTGCCAGTGACTGTCATGCTGACTCGGAGTATTATCTAACGCAATCATCGCAGTAGCCTGAGCGTCACCGCAGCCCGGGGGTCTTAATTGCGCGCATCACAAGCGCAGCTATATTCAACTTGAAGTTCAGCCGGCCCGGGCAATTGAAAAAATCGGGCCATTGCACCCTGACTCGGAGCTGCACTGCGATATCCAAAGCTGCGGGACCCCACAACAACCGAAATCGGGGCGGGAAAGGCTGTCGAATGTCGATAATGGACTCTGGCGGCCGCTGCCAGTGCTCGCCACAGCCGCCGCCGCGGCATCTCATGCTGCGCTCGTCACACTCCCCGGGCCGGAGCGACACTTCGATAGATCGCGAGCGTCGGGCCCACTTCGCGAGTGGACTCATGCTCTATCTCGAAGATCTGGCCGAGATAGCGGACTGCCAAGTGTGTTATACCAGCGCTACTAGTGTGTGGGCTTACTGGCCCGGGCCTGGCCATCCGAGTCATCATGATGATGATGAAAGTTTCGACGCGGTTGGCACGTGAGACCGCTGCGAGACGACTGCGAGACAAGAGCAAACGCCACAGGGGCACGGCGAAGCACTACGTGGCCGCGCGAGATAGGGGGGCCCAATGAGTCTTGGACCGATACAGGATGCGCCGTTCCCCGGTTGGGCTTAAGCGATACCCTAAGTGGACTAAGGCTCGCTCGCTCGATTCGCCGACATATATAACATGGCCCCCATGAAGAAATCAAAGAAGTCGGCAAGCTTCCGCGTCTCGCTTCTGTCAGGACCTATGTAACGAGATGCAATTTAGGTAGAGAATTTGAATTCCAGACTGCAGCTCGTCATGAAGAGTGGCAAGGTGGCGCTAGGCTACAAAACATCCCTCAAGACTCTTCGCTCGAATAAGTCAAAACTCGTGCTTATCGCCAACAACACGCCACCGCTCCGCAAGAGCGAGGTTGAATATTATGCAATGCTTTCAAAGTGCCAGGTGATACATTACAACGGGTCGAATGTTGACCTTGGAACTGCCTGTGGCAAATACTTCCGTGTTTCTATGCTAACTGTAATTGATGCTGGTGATAGCGACCTACCGCGCAGTTTCGATATATTGATGGCTTGAATTAAACTTGTCTCGTAGGCGACATCATTCGAAACACTGCAGATGCCTCTTGAACGAGCAAACTCTCGAGGCCGCGAACGGATATAAGGGTTGCACCAGCTGCCATAGGCTGCTGTGTCGTACGATTACGGTGGAGAGCACATAACTCCAACTGGCTTGGAGTTCTCTTGTCAATGTGCTCAGCTTCTGTCATGCCAGACGGAAATACGCAGAAATACTGCTGCTCTGTCGCTCCCCTGCCGCGCTGCCCCTACGAGTGGTTGGGATTGGGCAAGAGCCGGGTGACTATAGCAGCACTCGTCCACACTCGTCTATCTAGATAACTAAATACCGTGCGTAGCTAGCAAGGGGGCAGAACCAGTCGGCTCCGGCCCCGCTTAGTATTTGGGCTGAAATGCCATTCTCTACTCAACGCGGCGAAACTTTTATGGCTAGCTTGCACCCCGCTAGTAGCTTAGAGTGTGTGATGTTGCTGGCCGTAGCTAGCCACCTGGGCAACCTCGCGCAACAAGCTCGGTCACGAAAAAAGGCAATGATAGGCGAACGACACCATCCAAGAATCGCGGAAGCAAATAATCTGCCTCACGCCGAGAAAACGGGCAAAAACCATGAAAAAGGCCACGCGATCGCCTTTCTTGGCGCTGTTTCGAGCCGATCGGGCAACCGCAGCATCGGATATTGTCGTCCGTATAGTCGCCGACGGCCTGAGACACTCAACTGCAGCAGCGGCTCATAAGATGCCGGTCTATGCGTGGTCGGCGTTTCTCGCCGTAAACGCGTTTCGGGCGATATTGCGCCGAAAGTGCACTTTTTTCTATATGCCTCCCGAGCCAAAGATAAGAGCAGCTTGGTATCTCGTCGACCGAGATGTTGCGCAGGTCTGTCGCGATAGAGACGGTTTGACCGTGCCCACTGTCA
>Ga0115000_10003194_pt1 | contig 13721 bp, 9 predicted proteins | sample ArcticOcean_MG_C_6_FD_89690 | JGI IMG/M metagenome (GOLD analysis project Ga0115000, IMG submission 89690) | Marine microbial communities from western Arctic Ocean - ArcticOcean_MG_CB8_128 | ecosystem: Environmental > Aquatic > Marine > Oceanic | place: Arctic Ocean: Canada Basin | collected...
AGTGCAAAAAGTATTCGTTCGCGCGATGAACGCGTGTTTAGTCAGGGCGCGAGGATGGATCGGATGAATATGCGCGTTGTTCGCGAGATGATTTTCTTCGATCAAACTTTTTTTCTCGTCGGTCTTTCTTCGGGGGCCAAATTAAGCTCCTTCCCCGCAAAAGAGGAGGGGGGATTCGTTCGGTTGCTTTTGTTCGGTTGCTTTTGTTCCTCGATATTATCGGACGTTACGTTTGAAACTTACCTTTTCTCGTTCTTTCCTCCACGTCTGTCTTACTTACAGTGCGCACCCGGAAGGCGTTCGTCACGTCTCCTTGCAAATCGTGCAACAACGCATGAAATCCGTCTCCAACATTCAGAAAATCACAAAGGCGATGAAGATGGTCGCCGCGTCTCGATTGAAACCGGCCCAAGATAAAGCGATTGCCTCGAGAGGGATGGTGACTCCGTTTTATAAGTTACTGGGAGATTTACCCGGCGCGGAGACGGCGAAGACGTTGATGGTGCCGATTTCCTCGGACAAAGGTTTGTGCGGCGGCATCAACGGGAACGTGGTCAAAGTGTCGAACGTGTTGTTGGAAACGGCGAAGGATAAAGAGTCAGAAATTTCGATGGATGTTATTGGCGATAAGGCGAGAGGTTTGATGCAACGGCAAGTAGGGGAACTGTTCGCGAACGTGTTGGTGGACGCGACGAAGCAACCGTTGACATTTGGAACGGCTTCGGCGTTGGCGGAGCAAGTGGCGAAGGACAACGAGGGTAAAGCGCTCATCGTGTACAACAGGTTCGTTTCGGCTATTTCGTTCAAGCCAACGATTGCGACGGTGTTGTCTGGGGAAGAGTACGAGAAGTCGGCGGAAAACTTGGAAAATAAATTCGATTCGTACGAGATTGAAGGACCGGATCGTGGGGAGTTTTTGCTCGACTTGGCGGAGTTCAAAACCGGCGCGGTTATGTACAACGCGTTGGCGGAAAACAACACTTCGGAATTGGGATCTAGAATGCAATCTATGGAATCGTCCTCGAAGAATGCTTCGGAGATGTTACAAAAGTTGACGCTCTTGTACAACAGAACGAGACAAGCGGCGATTACCACGGAGTTGATTGAAATTATTTCCGGCGCTTCCGCTTTGGAAGTTAAAAAGTAGTAGCTGAATTGTAATTATGTAGTCAAGTATCTAGTAGAATTTAAAACATTCAATGTCTCGCGTGCTTCATCGTGGGCACTCCTTCGCCGCCCGTTGTCGCCACTTCTTTCAACGCGTGCAAACCGTCCATGGTGTCTTGAACCACTGTCCTCACACCTTCCTCGATCGATGGCTCCGCCACCGTCGGCGGCGCTTTCCCGTCTAACGCCTCTTCTATGTTGCCAGATAAGATCAAAGCTAAAGGATGCATCACCTCCACCGACTCACACAAGATCTTCAAGCTCGCCGTAATAGGTGCCGCCAAAACCATTCCTGGAATACCCCACAACATACCCCAAAATATCAAACACAAAAGAACCGTAATCGGGTGCAAATCCAAATGTCCGCCCATCAATTTCGGTTCGACGACGTTTCCAATCGTAAAATGCGTCATACCTGGGAGTAATATCGCCAACGTCACGTGCAAGAAATGAATATCTTTCGACACCAACACGACCGGTAGCGGCAAAACAGTCGCGATAATTGGCCCGACGTGCGGAATAAAATTCATCACGAAGTGCAGCACTCCGAAAACCATCGCCAACTCTACGTTCAGCGCGTAATAAATGCTCGCCGCGATGAAACCGTTCAAAGTGCTCACAAAAAATTTCAGCAAAATATACCGCTTAATCCTCGTTTCAATTCTCGTCCATACCCCGCCCGGAACTCTCCTCTCCACTTTCTGTCTTCGTCTCCCTTCCAACAAATACACGACGAAAATCAACACCAACACGACGTTACTCAACAGGTCTAAAACCGCTTGCAACATCGCGTGCGTCGATTGCGCCACCATCTTCGCCAGCGGGATATCTTGCAACTGCGCCTCAATCACATCCATGTCGATGTTTTTTCTCGACAACGTCTCTCCCGCTCTGTTCGTCAATCGAACGACGTACCGTTCGTATTTCTTCGCGTCTTGCACCAAGTCCTTCACGCTGTGCGAAATCAAGAACAAAAGAGAGCACAATATTCCTAAACCAAAGAATAACGCGATCGTAATCGACGCCCCGTGCGGAACTTTCGCTCTGTGCGTGCAAAAATCAACCAAAGGCGCTAACGTGTAGCTCATCATCACCGCTAAAACCAGAGGGACGAGGACTCTTTGCAACCAGTATAAAGCTGCGGAACTCATTATGATGGCTATTAAAAGGAGGCACATCGTGCGTACTTTTTCCGCCGACGCGAGAGATTCTTGTTCTCTGCTCGAGTCGTCGTTCATGAGGTCAAAGTCTTTCAAGCCGAAAGAGGAGGAGGAATAGCGAGGGGAGGAGTTCTTCCCACCACCATCGCGCGGGGATTTCACGCCGAACATGTTTAACATATTTAATGTTTTGTTCCGAGAGATTTATGCTGATTCGAGGGAGAATTTTTTTTTTTCTGCTTTTTTTACGCGGTAAGCTGATGTGTGTTTGTGTCTCTCTCTCTCTGTTTTTTCATTTAGTATTAAAAAAAGTTGAATCTATTTGTTCTTCTTCTCTTTCTCTCTCTCTCTCTCTCTTTCTTCTCTTGTGTGTGTTTTTGTCTCTCTCTCTTTCGTTCTCTTTCGTTCTTCTGCTACGACTCCTCTTTCTCTACTAACTCTCTCTCTCTCTCTCTCTTACTTTAATCGTACAAATCGTCGTCGTCGTCTTGCGCGGCGGCGGCGGCAAAGGCGTCGCCAACCGTTTGGGCGCCGCCAGCCGCCGGAGCCGCGCCGGAACCACCGCCAGCAGCAGCTCCGCCTTCGTTCGGGAATCTAAAATCGCCCACGTGGCCTCGGCTTTGTTGTAAAGTTTGCGAGAACGCTTGGTACTTGCGGATGTCCGCGTCTGAAACCGAGCGGCGAGCGTACTTCATCGCCTCTTCAAAGTGCGCCTTGGTGATTTCTGGCACCGGATCGACGTAGTTTTCTTCGTCTTCTTCCATGGCACCTTCTGGTTTTTGCGCCATGGCGCGTTCGCGTTCGATATCTTTCTCGATGCTTTCGCGGATGGCGTATTTGCACGCGCGTTGGCAGATTTCCGTGATATCGGCACCAGAGTACCCGTGCGTAAACTTGGCCAAAGTTTCCACGTCGACGTCGTTGGCAATCGGGGACTTTCTCAAGTTCGCTTTAAAGATAGAAATTCTCGATTTGTCATCCGGTAATGGGATGTAAATCAACTGATCTAAACGACCCGGGCGCATCAACGCGGTATCGATGATATCCGGTCGGTTCGTCGCGCCGATGATAAATACCGTCTTCTTCGAGTTCATGCCATCCATTTCCGTGAGCAACTGGTTCAAGACGCGATCGGCGGCACCGCCGGCGTCGCCGGCGGAAGAGCCGCGTTGGTTCGCGATCGAATCCAACTCGTCGAAGAACAGCACGCACGGGGCGCTTTGCCTGGCTTTATCGAAAACCTCTCTGACGTTGGATTCCGATTCGCCGAACCACATCGTTAACAACTCCGGGCCTTTAATGGAAATGAAATTCGCTTGGCACTCGTTCGCGATCGCTTTCGCCAACAACGTCTTACCGCAACCCGGTGGACCGTAAAACAACACCCCTTTACTCGGCGCCATGCCGAACTTTTCAAATTTTTCCGGGTGTTCGACCGGATATTGCACGGTTTCTTGCAACTCTTGCTTGACCGTTTCTAAGCCGCCGACGTCGTCCCAGGAGACGTTTGGTACTTCCACCACAGTTTCTCTCAACGCGGACGGGTTGGTTTGCGCCAAAGCGGTTTTGAAGTGGTCGTTGGTGATGGCCATAGAATCCAAAATCTCCGCGTCGATTTCATCGTCTTCCAAATCGATGACGTCCATCTTTTCGCGAATGCATTGCAACGCGGCTTCGGTACACAACGCCGCCAAATCCGCGCCGACAAAACCGTGCGTGTCCTTCGCCACCACCTCCAAATCAACCTCCTCTTCCAACTTCATGTTCTTCGTGTGTATTCTCATCACTTCCAAGCGTCCAATTTCGTCTGGGACGCCGATATCAATCTCGCGATCAAATCTACCAAATCGTCTCAACGCCGGGTCGATGCTGTTCGGTCTATTCGTCGCCGCCATGACGATGATGTGCGATCGAGCCTTCAACCCATCCATCAGCGTCAACAATTGCGATACGATTCTTCTCTCCACTTCCCCGTTCGTCTTGTCTCTCTTCGGCGCGATCGAATCGACTTCGTCGATGAAAATAATTGCCGGCGAGTTCTTCTCGGCTTCCTCGAAAGCCTTTCTCAAGTTGGATTCGGATTCGCCGGCCAACTTGGACATGATTTCCGGACCGTTGATTAAAAAGAAAAACGCGCCGGTTTCGTTCGCCACCGCTCTGGCGATCAAGGTTTTTCCAGAACCCGGAGGGCCGTACAACAAAATACCTTTCGGCGGTTTCACCCCGATGGTTTTGAACAACTGCGGATGTCGCAACGGCAACTCGACCAACTCTCGAATTTGCGCCATTTGCTTCCTGACCCCTCCGACGTCGTCATAGCCAACCTCATCCAAACGTTCTTCGTCTTCGCGGTTAATCGGTTCGCCTTCACAAAAGATCTCCGTGTCTGGCGCGACGATGCAATACTCCGCCGGATCCGTTTCTACAACCTTGAATTCCACCGCTCTCATCCCGCCTCTCGCCAAAAACGTATCCCCTTTCCTCACCGGTCTGTACGCCTCCAAAAAGTACGGCTTCAAATACACGTCGAACAAGTTCCCGGAAACGCCTTCGATGGTATCCCCAAACGGCAACACGTGAATCCTCGCCCCGTATTTCACGTCCGTGCACTGATGAATCGAAATCACGTCCCCTAACCTCACCCGTAAATTTTTCCTCACCACTTTGTTCATCCGAACTTTCCCGTCGTCGCACTGGTCGTCCGCTAGGACGATGCACACGGTGTCTTTGCGCTTTTTTCCTTTCACGAGAACCGTGTCCCCGCGGAAGAGTTGCAGCTCTTCCATTTTCGAAGGGGATAACGCGACGACTGAGTTATCGTCGTTCACCGCTTCATCTGTAGTAAAAATTTTATACACATCACAGAAAAAGAAAAGAAGGAAAAAGAAGGTCAAAAACGTCTCTTGGGGGTGCCGCTTATTACGTCAACAAAGAAAGGTCGATGATGATGATGAAAGTTTCTTCGTAAACAAAGGAAGAACACGCATAAAATCCATCTAAATCGAATCGATGTAAAGAATAACGCGCGCGCAAAAGACAATCGATAAAGAGAGAGAAAGAGCGCGCGAATACTCCGAGAGAGAGAGAGAGAGAAAGAAAGAAAGAAAGAAAATCCCGATCGATGTAACGAGAGAGATCTGAGAAAACAAATTCTACGAACACTCACCGACGACGAGTCTGTTCGGCGCTTTCTTCCTCTCCAAAATCGCCGTCACGTCTTTAGGTTTTTTCTTTTCTGGTACTTGTTGTCCCTCGGGCGCTTTGTCGTCGTTGACTTTCTTCGCTTCGAGCTCCTCGTCCGTTGCCATTTTATCTTTCTCTCTCGTTGGATTGAATAATTTTTTCTCCTGTCGTGTCGTTTTTGTGGTGTGGCGACGCTTCCAAGAAACGAACGTACGCGAGAGTCGTTTCACAGGTGAGAGCAAGCGCGACGTTTCGACACAGTTTTGCTTTTAATTTTTTTTTTCCGTTGTATTTTTTAATATGTATTCAGTATTACAAGAGAGTTTCCTCCTTCTCGCTAAGCGTTCCGTATGTGTTGGTGTTGTTGCTAATGATGATGTTTTGGTTCTCTTCCTCTTCTTTGTCCTCTTTTTCTTCCACTTCTTTTTCCAAAGGAGAAGAATAGAAGTGCGACTCCATCGTGCGTACGATTGCGTCACGCTTCGCGCGAATAGCTACGGCGACCATGGCCATGCCGACGCACACGTAGAGCGTGGCGAAACCGGCGCCGTCGGTAGACGAAGACGCTTCCTCTCTCGGAAGGTTCCATCCCAAACGAGGGAAGTTTTGCGGCGACGAACCGAGTTCAGCTTCCGAGGCGTCTCTGGCGGTTTCGCTGGCACGCGCGGTGGCTTTGGCGCCGGACTTGGCCGCAGTTTTGGCACTCGATTTGGCGCCCTCCTTGGCCCTCGCCTTGGCCGCCGCCTTCGCGCTCGCTTTCGCACCTCTGGCGGCGTTCGAAAATCTGCACATGTCCATCGCGTTGTCTAAAAATTTACTCAAACCGCACTCGTACGCCGCTTCAATCTTTTCCGCGCCGTCAAAGATACCGTCGATGTTTAAGACTTTCATCTGAGACGATGGGCGATTGGCAAACCAAGAGACGACGTCTTGGTTCAACGATTTCGCACCTCGGAACATTTGTTTCATGTTCGTCACGCCAGCGACGTTCCAACCCGAAATATCCGAGTTGAAAGTCTTGGCATCGTAAAACATAAACGACATGTCAGTGACAGATTTCGTGTTCCAACTCGATAAATCGGCGTTGAACTCTTCATAGTGCTGGAACGCGTGCGTCATAGTTGAAACTTTCGAAACGTCCCAATCTGGCATCATACCAAATCGCGTGACCGCGCCGTATTCGACGCATAAACCGGCGGCGGACTCGATGATGCACTTGGATACGGCCCGATAAAAGGAATTGTCGTCGAGCTGCTTGTGTCCGTGCGAATTATGCTCGGCTTGCATTTCCTCTGGCGTTTCCGATTGTAATCTGTCTAACTTCTTCTTTAATCTCTCGAGCTCTTCGTCCACATCTTCGTCGCCGATTTGATCCATCACGTGAAGATGGTGTCTTTTCGCCGTCAACGATTCACTTCGCGATAACGAAGATCTGCTCGAGGAGGAAGAGGAGGAGGGACTTCCAGAAATTTTGCCATGTTTTTTCGAAACGGTACCATCCGCTTTGAGTTTAAAAGGGTTGGTCATGGAGGCGGAGACGACTTGTTCTGATTCTTCGTTTTCTTCTTCTTGTTCTTTCTTGTGATGCGACGAGTATTTCTTCGAAGACGACGTCGTCGTCTCTTCTACTTCTTCGTCATCACCCGTGGCCGCAGTGGCTTCGGTTGCTGCATCTTCCTCTTTCGAAGAACTCATGAATCTCTCAAACTCTTGATCGAAGGCTTCTTTATCTTCGACGAGATCTTCGATTTGATCTTTACTAACTTCGACGGTTTCATCGTCGTCGCTGTCGTCGTCATCGCTATCATCGTTCACCTCTGACTCAGAATCATCATCTTCTTCGTCTTCTTCGTCTTCTTCTTCTTCTTCTTTGACCGTTTTATCCGTAAATTCGTCTAAAGTCTTCTCAGACGTAACGAACGGGGACTCTTTGTTCAATGATACAGACTCCGTATCAATCGCGAGAGCATCCTTCACCGCGTCTCGATCTTCTGGACTCAAGTCGCTGATGCTATCCGCCGTTCCTTCTGGACACTCGTCATCGCTGCAATCTATGATGTTCGGATCCGTGGAAGAAGAGGAAACGTACGAAGTTGACGATGTTGTCGTCCAAGAAGAAGAGGAAGAAGTGAGTTCATCCGCTTCACTGTGCGGGTAGGAAACGTCCGAAGGCACCGAAGTCTCGTCATCCTCATCTTCGCCGTCGACAGAGTCGGCGATTGCATCGGTGTCGACTTCGTTGGTGTTAAGAATGGAAGACGATGAAGTGTGCGTCGTATCCTCGGACGCCACCGCGGTCACTTCTTCTTCAATTTTGTCCGCGTCTTCATCGTCTTCGTCCGACCCCATCGCCGCCACGCGCTTGAAAGATTTCTTCTTGGATTTGCCGCCGCTGCCACGCAAAGTCGTCATCTTAGTTACCGTCGTCTTTTCGCCCAACGCAGTCTTCTTCTTCTCGTCCTCGCACGTGCTCGGCGGTCCGTTCAACGGATGCTCGCACGTGAACCGTCCCAAGAAGTTCGCCGCGCCTAAAAACATATCCTTCGTATCCGCGGTCACGGATAAGCCCCAATCTTTCACGTCCGATTCAAACTCCACCGCGTTTTGAAACATCCCGTAAGTCGTCTTACACTTAAATGGCCTCCACGCGCTCAAATCTTCCGCGAACGACACCGCGTCCTTCAACATAAAACTCATATCTTTCACCTTCCCGACGTTCCACTTCGCCAATCCTTTCCCGTTAAAGTTCGACGCTTCGCTAAACATCGATCCCATATCTTCCACGCGCGACGTGTCCCAACTCCCCAAGCCTTTCTTCACTCCGGGACTAAAATCTCTCGCGCCGCTAAACATCTCTCTCATGCTCGTCACCGACGACGTGTCCCATCTCGACACGTCCCCGTTGAACGATTCTTGCTTGTGAAACCCGTAGTCCATGTCCGTGACTTCGCTCACGTTCCAATCTTTCATCTCCCCGTACGAGCTCTCTTCTCCGTATTTCGGGCACAGACCGTTCGTGTCTTCCTCGAGACACTCCGCGATCGCGCCGAGGAAGTTGTCCGGAGTTATCGGAAGAAGAATAAACTTTTTAGAAGAGATCGATGATGATGCCGCCTCGTCGTGAGGATGATGAGGGTGTTGGTGGTGGGACGCATTCGCGACCGTCGTAAGAGCAGCGGTGAATAAAAGGGCGCGTCGCGCACACGAGGTGGTGGTGGAAGACAAAGCTCGTCGTCCAGCACCACCACCACTTCGTCGCGCTTTGGCCCTCATTATTCTTTTCGTCTCGTCGTCGAGAGAATACGCGCGCGAGCAAAAGAATACGTTTGAAGATGATGAGAGAAGAGCGGCCGCGGCTCCCCGAGAAGAGTTTGAAGGTTTAGGGTTTTAGGGTTTAACATTTTTTTTTCTCTCTTTTTTTCTCTCTCTCTGCAGAAGTAGAAGTTGACTATATTTAGTATTTCAATCGCTCTCTTTGTCGACGAGAATTCCAATGCCCCCTCATCATCATCATCATCAGAAGAAGAAGAAGAAGAAGAGGCATGCGTTCTTTGTCGCGATGATACTCTTTTTATAATAATAAAGAGTATTATTATTTCGAAGAAGTCGTCGTCAACTGCGGCCAAGTTTCGCCGGCGTCGACTTTGGCCAACGAGACGCACACTTCGTTCTTCTTACTCCCGCCGGCGATAGTCCACGTGCACTCGTCTGGACGGATTTTGTTGTATAAGTTGTCGATTTGGAGGATAATTTTACCGTCGGTACCGCTATTATTACCTTCGCCCTTTTTATCTATGACGACGCAGGAATTGGCTCGGAAGCCGACCGAGACGGTCTTCGCGCTCGTGTTTTCCGGGACGTAGACGGAAATTTCAACCTCTCCGTCTTCGGTTTGTTCCCATCGGTAGCCGTCGCCGTCGCCGGAAGGTAACGAACCGTCCTCGTTTCCACCGCCACCACCCATGTTTATCCTTTGTAAACCAGGTCCACTCCCGGCGCCGCCTTTCTCCGCCATCGCCTTCTCCAACTCTTTCATCGATATCGCGTACTCCGCGTTTTCCATCGGCGCTAACTTCAACCACGAAGCGCTACTATCCATCTCTTTCAAAGTAAAATCCACCGACCGCATCGGTTGTGGCTCCGTTTGTACCGCCCCAACAAAAACGTCTCCGTGAAACGTCGTCCCGGGAAACCCGCACGACGCCGCCAGTGAAGACGCTCGCGCGTTCTTCGCCTTCCCTTTCAACAACCCAACCTCGTCTAAATATATGTACACGCCTTTCCTGCCGTTCTTTTCCGACGGCCTGACCAACGCGAACGTCTCCGTGCTTCCCATCGCGCACTCTTTCGCTAAACTCAGACCTAAGTTTTGTGATTTTGACGCGAATTCCTCCCCGAGTTGCTTCGTCGCGGCTTGGTGCGCCAAGTTCACGTCGATATCGCCTCCGCCCATAAAGTGTGGTTTCAGAAGCTCCGGAAGGCAGTCTCCAAGTTTCGTCGTCGACACCTCTAAAACCACCTCCTCGAACGGATTCAAGTCCTCGCTTGGGATTTTCACGCACACGATTCGCTTCGTCTTCTTTTCTTTGTCTTCTTTGTCTTCTTTGTCTCCTTCTTTTCTCGTCGTCGTCGTCTCCATGTTCATCCGCCGTCGGTCTTCGGCCGTTTCGATTTCCACCCCGTGGTTGCGAAGCCACGCCTCGCGTTCCGCCATTGACGTTTCTAACTCGTCGTCGTTTTCTTCCTCCTTTTCGCCCAAAGTCATTCTAACTCTCTCTTTGAATAAACTTTAATCTGATTTCTGATGATTTCCGTTGTATTCTGTGTATTCCTCGCGCCCGCGCAGAAAGAGGAAGTCGTTTTGTGACGCAGCTGTGTTCTGGACGATTTGCTTTCTTTTCCCCATTCGTGGTAGACTGTTGAGCGCGCAACGAAAACAAACACTACCTCCGCGCTTTCCACGTCATGTCTTCCCTCCTCTCCTCGAACGTCGCTTTTTCACGCGCAGGAGGGGGTTCGTTTTGCAAAGCCTCCTCTTCTTCCTCCTCTTCTTCTTCTTCTTCTCCGTCGTCGTCGTCGTCATCAACAACAACAAAATCGGTTCGATTCGATTTTCGATCGCATCGACGCCGTCGAACGACGAACGAGACGAACGAGACGACGACCGCAACGTACGCGACGACGACGACGCAAAACGACGGAGGAAACACAAAAAATAACGACGACGACGAAAACGTGACGATGTCCGCGCGAGAGTTGAAAAGAAAGTTACAGGAGCTGGTGAGTTGTTTCTGAGTTCTACGTATTCTCGGAAGTCTGTTTCTCTCCGAAAGAGTCCGAAAGAGAGAGAAAGAGGAAAATCGAGAACGAAGACGAACGTCGATGATTAAACGTGCATTCAAAAACACCATCTTTCGGATCTGAAACTGCGTTGATGCGAAACGAACACCAACGAATGAGACGTTTGTTCTTTCTTTTCCTTTCCTTTCTTTTCTTTTCTTTCTTTCTCTCTTTCTTTCTTTACTCTCGATTAGGCCGCTCGATTTCTTTCGCGCGCGCGTTTGGTTTTCTCTCCTCTTTGCAAAACGGGTTCGCTGTTGTCGCTCGCGCAAAACGCTGACGCCTTGGATGATTTCTCTCTTCTTTTTCTTCTTCTTTTTCTTCTTTTTTCTGCGCGTTGTAATGAAATAGGGCGTCGATACGAGCGATTGCTTCGAGAAGGGCGACTTGTTGCGGAAGTTTGAAGACGCGAAAGCGAACGGAGGTGGAGCGCGGGAGAAGAAAGCGGCGTCGTCGAGGAGTAGCGATTCGGCGCGAGCAGAGTCGAGCTCTTCGTCTTCTTCGTCGACAAAGCAGCAACAACGAAAAGAACAACCGAAAAACGACTTCTTTGAAAATTTCGTGAAAGGCGTTAAAGAGAAAGTATCCGTGGACGCCCTCGTGTCATCGTTTCGAGAAACTGCGAATCGATTGGAAGTTCGGTACGGCGTCGGGGCGAAAACGAACGAAGTCGTCGCCGGCGTGCGCAAATCCGTGGTTGATTTCGATAAAAATGTAGGCGCGACCAAGTTCGTGAAAAATTCGTGGCCGCCAATACGAGACGCGTATCAGAAAGGAAGGAACACGCCGGCCGGGAAGGTGGCGAACTTTGTGTTTTGGATTTGGTTGTTTTCGAGCGGGATATTTTGGACGTTGTTATATTCCGTGGCGTTGTTAGCGTTCGTGACGAATTTGTTGTTTCCGCAGTTCATTTCGGAACGAGTGGAAAAGATGCAAGCGCAGGCGAGGCAGAGGATGGAGGAAATGCAACGAAACCAGTACGGTGGTATGGGCGGTCCAAACGGCATGGGTGGCATGGGAGGTATGGGCGGGCAACAGCCACCGAGAAGCAACTCGAGCGGGGGGAGGAAAACGTACGGCGACGCCTCTAACCAAACAATAGACGTAGATATTGATTGAAACATATAATGCTACTTTGCAACGCGTTGCGCTAAAAAACTAAAATGACTAGTATTACTTTCTTCGTCACTCACTGCTGTTCTTCGTTCCTTTGTTATAGAATGCGAGCACGGTGGACGAGGATTTCGTGACCGCGAATCTTTCCTTTTCTTTGAAACCGACGCCGCAGATCTCTTTCCTCAAATACGCTCCGGCGACGGCCGCTTTGCTTCCAATCATCTCCGCGAAATCCGCCGCCAGCATTCTGTTTGAGCGCACGTCCGAAAAGAATAACGTTCCCGCCGGTTTTGAGGCAGCAATCTTCCCAAACTTTTTCTGCATTCGCTCTCTCGAGGACGAATCGTTTTCGTCGATGTGTATTTGCGCGATGGTACCTTCTTGCACCGTTGCACCGCTTATTCCAAGCGTACCGGGTGAGAATCGGTTGACCCCCCCCGGCAGTACATAGGCCCGACCATACGAAACCACTTCACCTCTTGCGAACGCGTACGAGTCTTCGCGAACTCTATTCTCGGGAAAGCCTCCAATCCCGACGGAGAGTTTTGCATCATCGTCCGGCCTCACGCTACTGAGGACCGATAAGATCCTCATTCCCGCTGGTTCGTTATCTAATTCTATGATTTTAGTGCCATCACGACTTGCTTTTGTAACTTTCATCGCTTTTCCGATAGGTTTGCCTTCGCTAAACGAGGAAGATTTGACTTCAAAGCCTCCGTCGCCGTAGAGCAGCACTCCGACGCATCCAGAGTAAGAAGACGATGAGTACACGTCGTCGTCGCAAAACAGCGCGGAATGCTTTTCACTCTCGTTTTCTAACGCGCCACCAAAACAGACCAGATTATTCGGCACGGCGTGTTGTAATCGAGTCAAGAAAGAATCCAAAGTTGGTCGGGACGTCGGGCGCAGCGCAGCAACGTTTCTTTTCGATTTCATTCTGTCGTCATCGTCTTCATCACCATCGTCGTCCTCAACATCGTCACTCTCGTCTTCATCTTCCTCTTCCTCGGTATCATCATCAAAAACATCGGGTTCCGCGACGACCCCAGCATATGAAAACGACGGCGCACAAAACGTCAAGCACACCGTCGAATCACCTCTCGCGTCGCCTTCCGTGACCTCCTTCCAACGCACGCTGGGCAAATCGTCCCCGCTCGAGCGAAACGTTTCGCACGACGCGCCCGCGGGCGGAAAGCTCGCCAGCGTCAGCGACACGCCGTTCTGCGTTTGCGCGTGACCGGATATGATAGATTCTACAACGCCTCCGATTAATTTCACGTCCTCGCTCCCTTTTATCTTCTTTCTCAACAACTCTCTGCACAGCTTTGGCAGCGACGACGACGACGACGAGGAAACGCCACCGGATTTTGCCATCTTCTTCTTCTTCTTCTTCTTCTTCTCCTCGTCCTCATCCTCTTCTTTTCCCGTCGTCGTCGTTGTCGTCGTCGTCGTCAAATTTCGCATCGCTTCCGGCGTCGCGAACAACATCGCAAACGTCGGCACGCTGCCGTTCAACTTCTTCGTCGCTCTTTCGACCACTTCCTCCATCGCCTTTCGCATCATCTTCGCGTCGTCCTTCTCACCACCACCATTCTCACCGCTGTTCAAAAACGTCGTCGTCATCGCCGTCGCGAATTGAATCCCGCCCTCGTTTTTGTTGTTCTTGTTCTTGTTGTTGTTCTCGAGACCTTGAAAACGTTCCTTCTTCTTTATCGTCTTCGTCGTCTTCAAATCATCATCGTCAAAGGATTCATC
>Ga0115000_10003195_pt1 | contig 13719 bp, 14 predicted proteins | sample ArcticOcean_MG_C_6_FD_89690 | JGI IMG/M metagenome (GOLD analysis project Ga0115000, IMG submission 89690) | Marine microbial communities from western Arctic Ocean - ArcticOcean_MG_CB8_128 | ecosystem: Environmental > Aquatic > Marine > Oceanic | place: Arctic Ocean: Canada Basin | collected...
ATTCCAACTTGACCGTCAGAGTCGATTACGAAAAAGTCTCCACCTTGATCAGAATTTGCACTATTTACTTCGACGATATTGACAGTAGCTCCCGGATACTTTCCAATGCCTAGCGCACCATATGTCCCGTTGATTGGAGCAATATTAAATCGTTGTCCCAAATTATCCCCGCCGGAGATGGCTATGCCGCCGCCTGAATTAAGATAAATAGTCCCGTTGTTTACTTCGAACCAAGATCCTTCATCGGCTGAACCCACTTCTAATACTTTGCCATTATCGCTTATAGCGAACGTAGCATCTGGTGTTTCTGTCCCAATGCCCACTCTTGAGTTGCCCGAGGAACCTGTAACGAAAAAGATAGGATTATCGACCCCAGCATCTGGGTGATCAATTCTAAAAAGAACACCTATTGCTGAAGATGAGATATGGAGTAAAGCGGTAGGTGTATCAGTGCCGATACCTACCCGATTGGTTCCGGCGTTCACAAAAAGCATATTTGCGTCATCATTACTCTCTACGCGAAAGTCAGAATCGTGGGATCCCTCGTTGAAAACGGCGCCCTTAGCTACCGTGAGAATTCCAGTGGACTTATCAAAGATTAGCCCAGCATCTCCTCCAGTAGATCCGCCATCATTAAACTGAACTTGCGTGTCAGATCCTGCAGGGTCAGCAGTGACTCCGGCCGTAAAATTAGCCTTTGTCATCTTTCTAAATGCGGTCTCTGACGTGTCGTAAATCAAGACTAGATCGTCAGAGGCTACACTTGCTTCCGCAGTCTGGCTAGTGATAACATCAGTGCTTAACTCACCTGCTTTTATGGAACCAGATGCTAAGTCCACAGACTCAATTGTTTCATCCTTGATGTTACCGCCGCGTATTTGTGTTCTAGCCATCGTTAGTCTCCATTTTCTAAGGATTCAAGGCGCTGTTTTATCTCTTTAATAGCATTAACTATGTATGCGCCTAACCGATCGTAAGCTACAGACCTATAGATCTCATCCGACAAACCCCTTTCAGGAACTAGGTCTGGAAACACATCCTGAATTTCATCGGCAACGAAACCTGCAATTCTAACTTCATTGTTTTCATCGTTAATATCATAGAAATGCCGAGGTACTAATCTACAAAGATCATCAAGAGAGCTAGAGATACTAGATATGTCTTTCTTCTGTCGGCGATCTGACGTTGATCGCCTCAAGAAGCCCGTACTTGAATCAATAACCATATTAGCTGAGTCGGAAGTTGTATCGTCTTTAGTTGATATTAAGAAAATATTACCTTTATTTGATGCCGAGGCAGAACCGCTTATAGTCATGTGAACAGTATCACTAGTGCCCAGGTGCAAGTTAAAATTCTTAGTTGCACCTACTAGCAAACCGTTAGAAGTAGCATGCGCATAAGCATTGCCTTCAGGATCCTCGCCATTGTCAGGGCAGAATCCGATGAGAGCTTCAACTGCTGTACCATCCTGTGAAAGCTTTATAAACGCAGTATCAGCCTCTGTGCTGTTATCAGTATCGGCTTCTAAGAATAGTGAGGCCTTGCCTGAGTTAGATACTTTCAATTGTGTACCTGAGATTACTAAGTTTTTTGTTACAGCGACGTCTCCGTCAATATCGATAACAAAGCGGGGGTTTGTTGACAATGTGGCGTTTGTAGCGGTGTTACCATAAACGATCTTAAATTTGTCATCATCGCTGTTGTCGATGCCCATCATGTAAGAAGCATTAGGAATACTAAGAAGGAAACCTGCATCTCCGGTTGATCCCTGCTGAGCAGCTATCTGAGGTACTGCATCCGTGTTAGACCTGAAGACGTGCAGAGGAACTAGAGCGTTGGTTAGCCCTATTCCAACATCTCCGGAAGTTTGTTCGACAACCATTGCGTTTGTTTCGCCACTGGTTGCAACCATGAAAGCGTATCCACTACTTGGGTAAACCTCTGATGCACCTGCGCCGTGAACTGCAACTCCCTGATTGTCAAGCTTTAATACTCTTATCAGCGTCTCATTATTTTCAGATGTCAAGAAGTTGAGCTCTGTGATAGAGCTATCTGAACCGATCTGCTGCTTGTTTGCTCTGACAGCTGCGCCAACTTTTGATTCGTCACTAACAGGTATGGTAAATAAAATTTGAGGGCCGGCGGCGCCGGCGCCTGACACAGACCCAGAAACTGCAAGCTTGAGAACATTTGTGGCTGAATTTGCGTTATTAGTAGCCTGAATATCTACAGGGCCTTTGGATGCAGTGATAAAAATTCCTGCGTCATATGCGCCAGAAAGTGTGGTTGTGAGGCCCGCAGTAAAGTTGGCTCTCGTCATCTTACGAAGCGCTGTGGCATCATTGTCGTATATTAGGACTAAATCTGCATCTTCAACGGTTGTCGCTGCGACCTGTCCTGTGACGGAACCTGCTCCCAAAGATCCGGAGCCGACTGACCCTGAGAGGAGATCTCGTGTTCTAATTCTTGTAGTGGGCATTTTTATCTCGCAATATTAAATATCACGAAATGATCAATAGTCGCCCTTGACTCTGTAAACGTTCTTACTGTTCTTCTGGCAGAAAGCGTCGAAAAACTCGCCAGGCTGGAATCCCATTAAGATCAGTGCTTCAAATTTCTACGTGAAATCGTCTATCATTTCCTCGAGAAATGCATTGCGATCAAACTCTTTGACTTCGGTGTGCTTGTGGGGCTTCCAGTTCTTGAGGTGAAGGAGAGCTTCGAAAGCCTCCTCTGTGCCTCGATGGATGATATCCCTAATAAACTGCTGGGCCTTTTTGTCAGACGGATCTACGGGCCATTCTGGAAGCTTCTCCTTATTATCGGAGAGGACCTGCATAAATGTCTCTTGCAGTTGAAATATCTGGGCGAGGCGATCCATTTTACTCGTTATTTTCGAAGGATAGCTCGTTGGCTTCATCGACCATTCGCTGATCGTTTGCTTGCGTGCGCTCAAGATATTCAGGGCTTAAAAGGATCTTGTCTGATCCTCTACCGACATTAAGCTCTATAGCTCGGATGTGATCAACAATGTCAGTGCCCGTGAGAAGGGCGCGCTGTAGGGAACGAGCCACTTCTGCGACCACTTCATCATCAAGACGATAAATCTTCTTTGCCATTTTAAAACTCCAATGAAATTATTATACTAAGCTTTATGAACGTTTATATAGCTGATATGCCCAGTCGGTAAAAAGTCCGACCAGGGCTATTCGAGAAAGGCTGTCAATCGTCGGATTCGGTACCACTAGAGATGTAATTACCACAACCAGGGCGCCAAGTCGCAGTCTGTTCCTCATCTGCTCGTTCATAGGCTTCCTTGCACACTCTTAAATAGCGCCTAAGATACTCTAATGCTTTTTCTATGTCTTGTATCTCTTGATTGCCAAATTTTGCGCGAAGTATGCATTTTATAGCATTACCATCGTAGAAGCCTAAATCCCAATCATCAACTACGTCTTCAATGCGTAGCTTTCCGTCGCCAGTTTGCCGAGGATGATTAGGGTTGCTCACTTCCGATATCTCGCTTCCAGCGCTTCATGTGGCGCTTAATTAAATATCTTGCTCGTATTACACGTTTCTGGTATGCTTTGATCTTATCGACATTCTTAGAAAGCCTCCATCCAGGCCCACCATTGTAGCAAGCAAAAAGATTATCTCCTCGACAGCTTTTAAATTTTTTAAATTTCTTGATGATAAAGATCGCATTCTTTGCATTCGTAGAAGGATCCTGGTTTTTCTTTACAAAATCTGCACGAGAAGCATATCCTAGCTTCTTCCACCACCACCGAGCGTTAATTTGGAAAACACCGACGTCTCCTTGCTTGGAAACTATTCCCGTTTTGAAAGCAGACTCCCTGAATGCTACAGCTAGAAGTGTTGGAGCGTCGAAAGTCTTCTCTTTTGCAATATCCATAATGATGATTGCATTGACTAGCTGGGCATCTGTTAACTTTCCGAGAACGAAGTTATCGTCTAGAGAAAAAGCCTGGATTCCCTCTGTTATGCTAGTAACTTTTATCGGGTGTGCTCCGTAAGCCACATAGTCAGACACTTGATCAGGAGTTTCACAGCCTAAAAAAAGAGCTGCAAAAAGAAGTAGATGTCTCTTAATCAAGTTCCATATTCACATCGATGCTTACTGTGAACGAAGGAACTCTTATATGGTTGCAGATGTTATGCTTATTGCATTCCTCTGCATCCAAGAACCAGTCGGCGTGACCTTTCTTGTGGACTATCTTCTTAAAATAGTCATCTTTCTTGCCGGAGTTTTGTGACATCATCTTATAGATCTTTTGGTCAAGACGATCGGCTTCAGCTGCATCAGCTTTAAGCTCCTCTACCTTTCCAAAACCTCCGCTACTGACGTCATGAATCATTATAGTTGCATCAGGTGCCATGTATCGGTGGCCTTCTGCTCCAAATGTGAAGAGTACAGCCCCGCATGACATGGCCTTCCCTTCGACAATGGTGGCAACAGGGATATCTGAGCTCTTGATATCTGCTATCATTGACATCAGGGAGTAAACTTGCCCTCCATAAGAATCAATCACAACTGGAATAATACCTTGCCCTGAATTGTGGGCTGCAGCCATATCCTGGTTGAACTTCTTGGCACCATCCTCACTAAACTTATTGACCCGAATAACAATCGGGTTGTTCATTAGCTTTACTTCGCTGATGCGACCATCGACTTTGACCTGTTTTTTCAATTTTGTCTCTCTTGTCTTATCCGCACTTGCCAGTGCCGCAGCTTAGGCAAGTAACACATCCCTCTTGGTAGATTAATGTTCCTTCGGCACCGCAATCATCGCATGTCTTCTCAGATGCAGCAGTTCCGTCTTCGATATAATTTTTAAGAACTCGAGCAATCACACGAGCGAAGGAGAACATGTCTGCTTCTCTATCCTTCTGAAGCTGCTCAACCATGAATGAAACCGGAGCTCCATGCCGCAGGGCGAGAGAAATAGTCCGCGTGAACGCTGAATAGTTTGGGTTGTCAAACACTTCAACCACATCTTTGATGCAGAACTCATCTCCTTCATGCCCAAACCTAAGGTCATAGATGGAGTTCATTGTCTTTCTGGGGCGCTTAGTGAGAGTTCCCTTCTTGTAGTATCGTGGGATCTCGATCTTATTTGCCATTCCGCCAAAGATCTCGTAAGGCTTTCCATTCATTAGACCCATAATAATGGTCCATTTTTCACCTCGAATAGAAGTGTTATGGATATCACATTCCAAAGTGTCAGCGCGCTTAGGTGGTTGTGTCTCATCAAAACCATCTTTGTTCTTTGCAGCGGCGTCATCAGACACCAGAACTCCAGATCGACTACCATCGCGATACACGGTTACTCCCTTAAGACCTTTCTTCCAGCCTTGCCAGTACACTTTTTTGACATCATCAACTGTGACATCCCTGGGCAAGTTAATAGTCTTACTGATTGCGTGACACACCCACTTTTGTGCAGCAGCTTGAAGATCTACAGCTGACTCCCAGTTAATCTCATTAGCTGTTGCATCAGCATAAGGGCTATCAGATATCTCTGAATTTCCGGTCGTGTCCATCCATTTCTTAAAATTGTGGTGATAGACGTCAAATTCCTGCCATCGATCTCCTAGATCATCCACAAAGTCTACTTGAGCCTCAGGATCGCTAGGATTGATTTTCTTACGCCGAATGTACTTGAGCATAAAAGCAGGTTCAATACCTGAAGTGGTCTGCGTTAACGTAGAAACGCTGCCGCAAGGTGCAGTGGTGGTTAAGGCAATGTTGCGCCTTCCGTGCTTTCTATGTAAACGTCGTAATTGTGGGTAAGCTTCGAAGAGGCGCCCCATGAACGGGTGACCTTCTTCTTGCTCGAAGTTATAAACTGGGAAGGGACCTCGCTCAGCAGCGAGTTGGCATGAGCTCTTATATGCGGCTATTGCCAATGCTCGATAGATGTCCTCAGTTTCTTGTATGCTGTTCGGAGAACCATACTGGAGGTTAAGCATTGCAAGTGTATCACCTAGGCCCGTGACACCTAATCCTGTTCGACGACCTTCAAGGGCTGCCTTTCGAATCTTTTGCCAGAGTTCGAGCTCAACCCGCTTAGCATCTTTTGACTCAGGGTCCTTCTTGATTTTTTTAATGATTCGATCGACATGTTCAATTTCAAGATCGATCAGATCATCCATTAACCTTTGAGCCTTTTGCGAGTAATCATCAAATAGCTTATAGTCAAACCTTGCATTCTCAGAGAAGGGATTCTCTACAAAAGAAGTGAGGTTTAGAAGCAGAAGCCTGCAGCTATCATATGCTGACAGCGTGATCTCGCTGCACGGATTAGTGCTGATGGTGTGGAATCCCTGTTCCTTATAGATCTGCGCAGGTGTGTAGTTGAGTACATTATCCCAAAAAAGTAGTCCTGGCTCTGCTGAACCGTGCGCAGATTCGATAACCTGGTCCCAAATATCTTTGGCATGAGCTTGTCGAGTTACCACTCTTTCCTCTTCGGGTTCTACAGGAAAGCGCAACTCGTAGTCTTCTTCATTCTCGACAGCATGCATGAACTCATCGGTTAGTCGAATCGAGATATTGGCGCCGGTAACCTTTGATAAGTCGCGCTTGATATTGATAAATGTTTCAATGTCTGGATGGTGCACAGAGATGGTGAGCATTAGAGCTCCTCGGCGACCACCTTGCGCAACCTCGCGGCACGAATTAGAAAACCGCTCCATAAAGACGCCAATGCCATCAGTTGTTTTTGCAGCATTAGACGTGCGCAAACCTTTCGGGCGGATTGTAGAAATATCAAATCCTACGCCTCCGCGGCGCTTCATAATCTGCACCTGCTCCTGGTCTGCCTTAAGAATTCCGCCATAAGAATCCTGGGGAGAATCTACTACGAAACAATTAGAGAGCGATTGGATCTGGTGGGGATTTCCGATGCCAGACATTGGTGATCCCTGGGGAACTACATACTTAAATTCCCTGAGAAGCGAATAAATCTCGTCAGCTGACATTGGATTTTCATACTTCTCTTCGATTCGAGCAAATTCTTGTGCTAGACGGTGATGCATCTGGTCGGGATTAGTTTCAAGGAAATTACCTTGATTATCCTGCAGTGCATACTTTGTAGCGAAAACTGAAGCTGCTAGCTCATCGCCCTTAAAATACTCTAGGCTTTCCTTGAAAACCTCATCATAGGTTGACATCTACGACTCACCTTCTGTGTCTTTGACTTCTTCTTTACTTTGTACTTCAACTTTACTGACTTGTTTCCACTTTTGCTGTAAAAGCTGCTTCAAATCACCTTCATTCTTTTTCTTTGCATCCATGAGGGACATTTCTTCTGAGTTTTCTAGTATGCTAAACCTACTCATTGCAGTATTGAGCTTTACTGGGAACACAATTCCGTCGCGGCCGGCTCTGTTTTTAGCAATATAAAGTCGTCCGAATCCTTCAGATTTCTCAGCAGGCTTACGAGATATGGAGATTACAACATCTGCAACCTGCGCTTTGCCGTAAGATTCTGACATACTTTCCAGACCTACGATATCAGCGTTAGCGGAGTCTCTGTTGGATTGAGATGCTGTCCAAATAGGCATGGATTTTTCCATAGCCAGGTTGCGAAGATCTTCATAGACCTTCTTGAGTTCATGTCTCATTGAGTCATACTGCCGCGATGACCTCATAATGTCTGCATAATCGATAATCAGCACATGAGGAATAAATCCTTTAAGGCTTAGCTTTTCAATGTGGGATCGAAGAGTCTGGACCGTTGCAGTTCCTGTCGGATACTCCTTGATCATCAGCCTTCCAAGACCTTCTCCTCTTTCCTTGTAGTATTCGATGACTTCATCCTTGCGATCCTGAACTTCGTTACTAGGGATCTGGCAAAGGTTGGAATCGTAACGAAGGCCCGTGCCTGTCTCGGTAAGCTCAAAGGTATAATGTATTACGTTAAATCCTGCTCGCAAAGCTGCACAGCCAAGATTAACCAGCATGTGTGACTTACCAACTCCTGTAGGTGCTGTGATGACACCGATCTCGCCTTTGCCTAGGCCCCCGTTGAGGATATCTTTTGCATCAATCTGTGCAATACCCGTTGGAATAGGCGATCGATTTGTTCGAACAAACCTTGAATCCATGTCTTCAAAGAAGTCGTGGCCAACAGAAGGTGTGGTTCCGACTGAAAGTGCATTGCGCATCAAGTCCATAACTGAATCGAACTTATCAACCTGAATGAGATCAACAGCTTCCTCTAATGCGCCTCGAAATGCCTGTTTACGACAGAAGTCAAGTGCCTTGTCTTTAACATATTCCAAGTCTCCCATGTTGGGATTGTGCCTAATACGTTGTAGATACTCAACAATCTGGTCCCGAAGGATGACGTCGTTTCCCGTCTTCAAGTCATCGCGAATAATGGAGACAAGAAGGGGAAGGGTTGGAAAATCTTTGTATTTCTGGTGATAAGTGAAATATCGATCAGCCAGAAACCTGAGGTATTTCAGATCAAAGAACCGGGTGTCAATAACCTCAGCCATTTGTTCTGCCCACATCCTGTCGGTGAGAAGACCTTGAACGATTTTTTCTTGAAAGTCTTTTCCATAAGACGCAAATGATATACCGGACTCTTGTGTCACGTGAACCTCTTAATCTAGGTAAGTAAAGCTAAGGAAGAGCGATTCGACGTCAAAGTTTTGGATGCCTTCAGCAATCAGATCTCTCATCATCCCGATCTTATTCCCCTTAGACTCAAATGTATCTACGATGTGTTCGATTTGATTCACTTGATTTGCCGCCAGATTTCGCGAATCTAAATATGTCAGGCGCCAGTTACGTTCCAAGACATCAAAATTGTCTGCTATCTCTCGGTAGATTTTAATTTTACCCTCTGCGTTCGCAGAAGCATACTCAAATATTTTTTTGATATCAGCTTCCTCATCGACTGCTAGGAAGGAAAATCTTTTAGCCATTGTCTTGTAGCCTGCACCCTTGATTCCGGCGATGTTGTCAGAGCTATCTCCAACTGCAGCTTTGGCTACACAGTAGTTGCTCGCACTCACACCTAAAAGTTCGGGAATGTGATCTCGAGTCACAATCTCTTTGCGGCCTAACCTGAAGATGTTTGTGTTCTCGTTTAGTAACTGGTAGTAATCCTGATCTGAAGACACGATCACTTTGGTTAAGTTTCGAAGCTTATACTTGCAGAGATAGCCGATAACATCATCACCTTCGCAGTCGCCTACATAGACCTGACAGATCGGTAAGTTCTTCATCATCTTAATTAGAGTAGCGATCTGCTTGTTGCGATTTTGTTGTGTGTCTGGAATATCTTGTTCGTAGAAGCGGTTCATTCGGGCCGGCTTCTTACCCTTCTTGTAATCGGGATAGATAGCCCTTCTTCTGGAAGAGCCTCCGCCTTCCCATACAACATAGATCTGGCTCGGGCTAAACCGGTCGATGATATTGCGCATCGACTTTAAAAAACCGACTACGCCTCCGACATGATGACCATGCTTGCTAATCGACGGGTTTGCCGAATAGACGCGAAGAAAAAGGTTCATCGCATCGAAGATGAGGACGGGTCTATCTTCCTGAGGAGCCAAAACCTTTATCGCCTCGATCAGATGAACGCACAGCAGCTGCCTCCATAAAGCATGTTTTATTGCCTATGGTTTTGGCGTGCACTTCGTAGATAACAATCTGGGCAACCCTGTCGCCCTTATAGAACTCATAGGGCTGATCTCCTCCATTATAGAGCATGACTCCCATCTCGCCGCGGTAACTTGGATCGATGATGCCACCCACAGGAAAAACGCAGTGCTTGCTGGCTAATCCGCTTCGTGCTTCGATCTTAAGTAGAACCTGATTGTGGATGTCACTAGCGTAAGGATTCTCGGCTAGCACTAATCCTGTAGGGGCGACTGCCACTTTTCCAGGTTCGATAATATCACCTTCGACTGCAGTTAGATCCCATCCGACATCACCGACTTTCTGGTCAGGTATTACAGCATCTGGGTGTGTCCTTTTTACTTTGATGTATAGGCTCAACTTAGATCATTCTCCGCCATGTCCATTGCAACTGCCCTTACTTCTTCGTAGGAATCAGTGTTAAAGTCTGGATTTCCTTCAAATTTCTTTATCAAGATGTTCTCAATCATTAGCTCAATGTGATGACTGTAGTCAGGATCCTTAAGAACATCTTCCATACCACTCTTGGTAAACTTCTTCTCTACAAGAACCTCTCCAGTCTTTTCATCAGAGACTGTCAGGGTCTTCCAGGCGCCAGCACCTTCGATTGAATATGTTTTTCCATCTACGGTTACATCACCAGAAGATCGGAGTAAATCAGTGACCTGCTCATGCTCTTTGACGCCTACGCCAAAATGAATCTCAAACTGGCATGTCCTGAAGGGTGGCGCCACCTTGTTCTTGATGGTTTTTGCTGACACATTAATGCCTACAATATCGCCGTCTTTGTTTTTAATAGGCGAACCTGCACCAAGCTTGATGCGCGTGGATGAATGAAAAGGAAGTGCCATGCCGCCGGGCGTAGTGGTGGGATCACCGTACATCACGCCGATCTTCGTTCTCGTCTGGTTTAAAGCAACGAAAAGCGTGTTCGTGCTTCCAATCACCTGCGTGATCTTTCTCATACCCTTCGAGATTGCACGAGCCTGCAGGCCGATCGAGTCCTTATCATAGTCACCTACAAGTTCCGCTTTGGGGGAAGATGCAGCAACTGAATCCCATATAATGGTGATGGGGACATCTTTATTCAGGCCGCGAGCCTTCATAATAGTGGACTCTGCGACCGCGAACACCTCTTCAGTGCAAGCTGTCTCAATGAACACAAACCGACGGGAGACATCAATTCCCAAGAGGCCTAAATTCTCCACAGAAGTACCATTCTCCGTATCGATATAGACTACGATGCCACCCATGGTCTGGGTGTTTCTAGCTATTTGGTATGCAATATGTGATTTGCCGATCGAAGGAGGTCCGAAGATCTCTACGATCCTACCGCAAGGGAGTCCCCCTCCCTTACGATTTGCAACAATGTAATCCAGTTGCCGGATGCCTGTGGACACCCAAGCCTTGACATGAGTTGGCGACTCATCAATGCTGAGATTATAAGCGATCCTGCTCCCATGATCCTTGTTCAGCGACTTGATGAGATCTGCAGTGAAGTCATCAGATTTTTTAGACTTTTTGTCTGCAGGTTTTTTAGCCATTTATCCCCCTAGTCGCCGAGAAGATCAGCGAAAGCGTCATCTAAAGAAGTGTATGACTTCGACTCAGCGTTTGGTTTTGCAGGTTTTGCAGTACTTGTAGTGGTAGCAGCGCTAGTAGTAGAGGTAGTAGTAGAAGTAGATCCGCCAGTAGTACCATCGTCATCTGAAGCCGAAGAGCCGTTGAGCCAGTCATTGACTTTCTTCTCGATCTCTTCGTAGGATTCCAGACTATAGATCTCATCCAAGTCTGGAATAGCTGCTGTCCAAGTCTCAATCTTAGCAGTATCGGAGGACAGCTTAGAAGCCTTGCCTCGAGGCATCACAGAGGTCTTGGACCATTGCTGTCCGGGAGCCTTAGATAGTGAGACCTTGATGTCACGACCTTCTAGAGGATCTGTGATATCTCCGTAATCTGGGTCGAGCATAATGTTGAGGATGTCCTGATAGACCATCTTCCCGAAGGACCAAAGCTGAACTCCTTTATCTTCTTCGCCGCGGACTACAACAGGTGCATATGCGCGCATCTTAGGGTAGAGGCGCTTGCAAAGCTCAGACGATTCGGGTGAGCCTTCGTCACGAAGCTTGTTGATTAGCTCCTGAATGGGGTCAGGTTTTCCGAACTGCTTAGGAGCAAGAATTCCGCGGTTCTCACCTACATTGTAGTAGAACCAGCGCTCCTTAAATGGCTGCCCATCGTTGTCGGTAAAAGGTACAATACGTACTGTATGCTCACCCTCTTCTGGACGCCAAAAAGCAGAGCCGCGGCGTGCGTTGCCAGAGAGTTGAGCAACTTTGCGACGAATCGCATCAAAATCAATAGCCATCTTTTTCTCCTTGAAGCTTGATGATCAGGTGTATTCTAACCTAGCTTACAAGGATGTTCAATGATTACTCGGGCTTTTTCATTCGTCGTAATTTAAGGGTTCTCACACGTTCTCCACCGTACATCTTAGCTGTGAACTCTCCGCGAGATTTCAGCGTGGAAGGGTGATTAGAAGCACCCAAGGGTAGAGAATAACCTGCTACTGCAGCTGATCCGGAGAACTCATCGAGTTCGTCTTCTTTGTCTTCATCATCGCCCTCTTGACTCCGCATAAGCTCATAAGCAAGGGCTTTAGCTCCGTCGGGATCGCCCTTCATTTCAAGTATTTCGTTTCTGATAATGTCCCTGAGATGTGATTCGCCTACAACTCCTCCGGGTAATCCTATCATTGTCTGGCCTCCGCCTTTTTTAATATAAGTTCTTGTCATAGAAGCTTTGTAGTTACCACCTTTGCCAGGAGGTCCGCTCTGCTTCTCAAATTCTTCTTTGTCTTCATCAGTGTATACTGAGAGTGCACCGGATCCCATTCGACCCATGATCGAACTATTGGGCTCCCCTGTCATTCCTGTCCTAGGAAAAGGTCTCGGGGCCCACCCAAGCCTATGGATGCCGGGCGGGTTTTGAAAAGCTGACGTTCCGTGCGCGCCAGTCTGCCCTAATCCAGAGCCTCGAACAAATGCTCGCTTCACAAATTTAGGCTTAAATCTTTTAAATTTATTCGGCATATTATTAAATATGCTCTACCTTAGAAAGGAACTGGAATATTGTCTTCTCGAGATCGAGCCTGTACCAATTTATTTGCCGAAGATATCACTAGTGCTAGTGAAGGCTCTCTCATGGAGTAAAGACGCGTGTCATCAGTCAATCCATCTGCAAGTAGAATAGCCATCCATTCATCATAGCTCACCTCAACTCCAAATTTTTGGAGCAAGTAAAGACTGCGATGGGTCGTCCTCATGTGGGGGAGCTTATCATTGAACTTGTAGTTCTCACCCAAATTTTCCTTGCGCCAATTATTATCCTGCGGTATATAGAAGTCATGCTTCTCATCACCAACCTTGCCAATCAAGCAGAATAGGGAGCACAAGATGATCGACTCATTAGATACCTCAATGCCGCAGCCTTTGGCAATCTTATAGCTAGACTCCAGGATCTTGAGGGCATGATCCAGAAGTCCTCCCGGATAAGAATTAAAATACTCATTTCTCTCAGACGAGGGGCACATCACTAAGCGGTCGCCCAGCCCCTCGATCAGCGCCTTGAGGTTCTCAGCTCTTTTACCTGTCTTTTCATTCAGAGCTTGGAACTTCTCGTAATTAGCCTGCATAGTCTCGATATCTAAATCCATCATAACTCCTCCGCGCCCATATAAAGACACGAGTCAAACGCGGACAAAGTTTGTCCTGGCCTCATTATATCCTCAAGTTTGTCAAAGCACTCAGGATGACAGTCAAAAATAATCGCATCATGCAAAAGAAAGAGAGGGACACACTTGTGACCTTCCTTCTCTACACCCTGTACGATCTGGTAAAATCCTTCGAGTGCAGCATCCATAGCTGAGGACTGTATGTAATTGTTGTAGAGGACATGGGATGCATCATTACGCACGCGAATGTTTCTACCAAAGTAATTCTTGATGAACCCAGACTTTGCTTCTTCCTCTAAATGAGCTTTTA